>Ga0164242_10008092_pt1 | contig 11427 bp, 11 predicted proteins | sample OricomgcompostMG_FD_108783 | JGI IMG/M metagenome (GOLD analysis project Ga0164242, IMG submission 108783) | Miracle-Growth compost microbial communities from Emeryville, California, USA - Original compost - Miracle growth compost (MG) ...
ATAAGGAGCATGCGGATGTAAATTCGGCAAAGGTTATAAAACTATTGGGGCAGTGTCAACGGTCCTTAGGTGGTGAGGTCGCATTAATGCGACCCCAACTGCAAGCTACCAACTTCTAGCTGGTGGTAGTTGACTTAAAATTACACCAACGGAATTCCATGAACTGGGTACCTATTCGGGTACCTACTCCCATTTTTGTAAATTAGGTACCCTCGCAAAAAATGGAGGCTGTTTGGAAAAGGTTGAAACAATTCTTTAAAACTCGTGAGTTATGAAAATCAACGACAAGTTATCGGTGCTTTTCCTGCTGGAAAAGCGCAAGATGGACAAGAACGGGCGCTCCCCTATTAACGTCCGGGTCGCTGTGGAGGGATCACCAAGAGCGGAAATGTCGTTAGGCAGAAAAGTTTACCTCTAAGATTGGAACCAAGTGGATGAATGCGTTATTATTCATTCCAAAAACAAAGACCTGGCGCTGATCAATGCCACTATTAAGCAATACAGGGCAAAACTGGAAACCGACTATTTTGTACTGGCCGCCCAAATGCCGGTAGTAACGTCCCATCAACTTAAAAGCTATTTTTTAGGTGAATCCCCCGAAAAAGAAAAAGAGAAAGAAAAACCCAAGCCGGTTAGTCTTATGGATGTTGTCAACTTTAAGTTAGAGCGACAGAAAGAAAGAGCGGAGAAAAACCTGCTGACTCTTGCCGCTGTAACGAAGTGGAATACCACAAAAACCAAGTTACGGGAATTTGTCCAGCATAAATATGCGGCAGATGATGTCCCGCTGGAAAAGATTAATATGACGGTTAATATGACGTTTGCGGATGACCTGATGGCATAGGTGAAAATGCTGCGATGAAATAATATCAGCCACCTGAAGCAGATTTTAAAGCTGGCAAAAGGAAGATGGTTAGAACATAACCCAATTGAGGATTTCAAATGTCCCTATATACAGCCCGACCGCGAAGCGTTGACGATGCATGAGTTATTACGGATTCATAAGAAACAGTTTATTGAGTGCCTTGAAGAAATAAAAGATGTGTTTCTTTTCTGTTGCTTTACAGGATTTGCCTATAAGGAAGTGAGCCGACTGACGCCTGATGATATTTTCATAGGAAATGATGGAGGAAAATGGGTAAAATAAGGCGGCAGAAAACATCCGGTAAGGAAGGTATCAAAAACAAACAACTCTTTAAGGCAAGACAGCTTTAAAACAGCGTATATGTTATGGAACCTTTTTTATCGGATGCATCACCACCTGAAAACAGGGTAACCAGTGCCCTGTTGCTTTATGCAGAGCAAGAAGATCTGATTGCCGATTACATACCGAATCATAAATGATTAATTCAAAAAGGACGGGTTTTCCACCAATCGCTATCTTCCCGGTAAATCATGGTGGAAACGGGCGTTTCCCTGCCACACACCCGAGAGGGTCGAGGTCGCACCGACAATCAGGATCCCGCAGCCCGTCGTTGTTTTTAACGGGTGGCCGATGATAGGTCTTTTTTGTCTTCTTCGTTATAAAGCTCGACCAGTTTTCTGATTTTTTTGAAAGTGTAGGCCCCGGAGGTGTCAAATTTACTGAGTACATTTGGGTTATCGGCGATCAGACTTCGAAAAATGTCCTTCTTTTTCTTGCCGCCGCCTCCCAGTATTTTTTCCTATCTAACTTATTTGTTTTTTGAATATTTTTGAGGTGTTTATACTTTCAGTGATACTAAATTCTACCAGCTATCTGTCTATATTTTATTCCGAAGCATCATTTTTTACGTTAAATGAAAGGTAATATAAAAGACAAAAAGGCCGCGGTTGCAGGAGGCAAAAGTTCCCTGGGTTCAGCAAATAGCAATTTGCTTGAACATCAGCCGGACTATTACAAAAAGGAAAAGGAGATCCTGCTTGATTTGAGTGATGCGATCATAAAGGTCAGGGAGAAGGAAGACCTTATTAAGGTACTTGCCTCAAAACTTAAAGGACTTTTTTATTTTACCCATGCAGTGATATCGCTGATTAATAAAGAAACCAAAACCTATTATCCATTTTTACTTGATATTGATGCCCTTCACATTCGGCATCGTGCTGAATTGCCATCTCTACTGACTCAGCAATATTTTCTGGATGATCCTTTTATAGAAATGGTATTAAGGTCTGACCGACCCGTTTCTTTTTTTTTAGATGATATTATCAATGTGCCTGGAATTCCCGGGTTTGTGAAGGTCAATTATGAGACCGGAATAAAAGAAGCGATGATCGCAGAGTTGAAAAATAAGATGGAAACGATCGGATTTATTTTCATTTATTCTGACCGGAAAAATAGCCTTTCGGAAGCTTTTAAAAACATTTTGCAGGCCATAGCGCCACTCTTATCCAATGCAGTGGCGAACATTCTTATCAATGATGAAATTAAAAATAAGGAATTTATAACGCAGACATTACTCGCATTGAGCGTTGAAATGGTAACGGTGCGTAAAAGATCGGATTTATTAAATGTGATTAATCATGGTCTGAAGAAAGTAATTTATTTTACCCATAGTGTTATGTTAGGTTGTGACGAAGGGGGTAAAACATATCATGCCTTTTTAACCGACCCCGAATCTAGGATTAAAAAAATGCCGGAATATGAGGAGATGATTAAGATGTCAAATCCGGTTAATGACGAGATTTACGATGTTGCTTCCAGGTCTGAGAAGCCGGTTGTGTTTGACATGACGGCTTTCGACCTAGGGACGGCGCCTACCTGGTTTAAATTAAATTATGCAGCGGGGGCGAAAGAATTTCTGATCAAGGCGCTTCCGAATGATGGACCGCGTGAGCATAGTTTTCTGCTATTTTCTGATAGGGCAAATAGTTTCAATGAAAGCTCTTTTCAAATAGTGGATCGCATTGCAAGCCAACTTGCGACTGCTGCAAAAAATATTATTGCAAATGAAGAGATTTTAAATAAAGACAAAGACAAGTCATTTTTACTTGAGTTCAGTCATGAAATTGCGTCGGCGAGAACAAAGCAGGAGTTAAGTTTAGCTATTCACGGTGCCTTAAAGAGGTTAAGCGAGGTAAGGGCCTATTTTATAAGGGTTATTGACGAGAATGATAATACAATGAGTCCTTTCATGCATGACGATGATGTGTTTTATATAAACAATCCTGCGTTTAAACAACTACTTGATACAAAAATTCCGGTAAACTTGGGTATAACTGGGCGTGTAATGAGCGGGAACGTACCTGTTTTTATTGATTTTTTGGATGAGATTAGCCGTGGGAATTCGGATCCGTATATTGAATTTTGGAAAAATCTTGGTCCTAAACGAACGGCTTTTCAGAAAATGATTGGCGTTCCGTTAGGTGTAGGAGATAAGAAATTGGCGATTCTATGGGTGATTACGCCTCAGATCAATATGGCGCTTTTGGAAGGAATATCCGCTCAGATATCTGTTGCAATTTCCAACATACAGTCTAACGAAGAAATTGTGAAGCGGGAACAGGAAAAATCATTTCTTTTAAACTTCAGTAACGATATAGCCGCAGTGAGAACCAAGGAGGATTTGGAATTGGCCATTTCAAATGTTTTTCAAAACGTACTTCATCTTAAATTATCGATGATCAGGCTGATAGAGGACGATGGCATACACCTGAAGCCATATATATATGATAAAAGCGCGTCTTATATTAATGAAGACATATATAAGAAACTTATCTCCGCGGAACTTACGATACATGAGGAATTGACAGAAAGGGTGCTTCTCAGCAATAATCCGGTAGTCTTTAATATTGAGGAGGAGGAAAGACAGGGGAATAAAGGACCTTACATTTATCTTTGGAAGAAAGCCGGGTTTAAAAATGCATACGGTGCCCCGCTACGTGTTGGCAATACGGACCTTGGAACATTGTGGCTGTTAACCGATCGGGTAAATCTAAACCTTCTTAAAGGAATTTGTGCCCAAATATCAACAGCGATTTCCAACATTAAGGCGAACGAGCAAGTGCTGACATTCAAACAAATGCTGGAAATTGAAAATGATCATCTTAAAGAAGAGATCAAAACCATCTATAATTCTTCTGATATCATAGGGAATGGTCCTGAGATGCAGCGGGTGTATAGTATGATGTCCTTGGTGGCTCCCACCAATTCCACGGTGCTCTTACTCGGTGAAACAGGAACAGGCAAGGAATTAGTCGCCCGCGCAATCCACCATTCGTCTCCGAGAAAGGACAAACTGATGGTAAAAGTCAATTGCGCAGCCCTGCCTGCCAATCTTATAGAGAGCGAGCTTTTCGGTCATGAGAAAGGGGCGTTCACCGGCGCGATTGAACGGAGAATCGGGAAATTTGAATTGGCTAATAATAGTACGCTTTTCCTAGATGAGATAGGAGAGATGCCCCTTGAGACGCAGGTAAAGCTATTGCGTGTTCTTCAGGAGCGAGAATTGGAAAGAGTAGGCGGAAAAAGTACCTTAAAAGTTGATGTCCGTATCATTGCTGCCACCAATCGCAACTTGGAAGATGAAGTAAAGGAAGGCCGTTTCCGTTCGGACCTATATTACCGGCTAAATGTATTTCCGATTCATCTTCCGCCACTGAGAAACAGGATTGAGGATATTGAACCCTTGGCGAATTTTTTTCTTACTCGTTACACCAGAAATACTGGGAGAAAAATAGCTTCCATATCCGCTAAGGTTATGAAGGAATTAAGAGGTTATTTATGGCCAGGCAACGTAAGAGAACTTGAGCATCTCATTGAGCGAAGTGTTTTGCTTACGCAGAAAAATGTATTAAATGAAATTCAATTGCCTGTAAGCCCCGGTAAGGGCAGCGAACATACACTTGATATCACCGATAAATCGCTTCAGGAAGTCGAACGCTCTTACATTATTGAAATATTAAGAAGATGTAATGGGAAGATTGCCGGTACAGGCGGCGCTGCCGAGATTTTAAATATTCCTTCCACTACCTTACATTCAAAATTGCTGAAATTAAAAATTTCAAAAGCTGATTACTTTGCAAGAGAGGATTGATTGTTCTATCCTGGTCGCCTTTCCTTAGTATGAATACTGGAATGCTACGCTGGTCTTTGTCTGATTGACCTCCTTCACGGTGCAGGATGCCGTGATGTAAGAATTTCTCTTTCGGTTTAACGTCTTTCCCTAATTCCGCGATATATCGTGTATCTCATCGGCTATCCACGATATATCGTGCAGGAATTTATCTGCGTTATTTTATAAACATCGCATATTCAATTAGTTGTGTAATGGCACGCGGATTGAAAATACCCTGTTGTCCGGGACGATCAATTGTTAGCATCATGCGACGAATAGAAATAGCAACTGAAATTCCAACGTATTTCCGTCAGCAAGCATGCATTAAATTTTAATCATTAAAACTAACACGATGAATACACTCACTACATCGGCCGAAACAAAAGTGATCGATTATACAACTGATCCGAGGCTGGGAAGGGAAGTAAGGGAGTTTCTAAAGGGGTTAAATAGTGGCGGAACCGCTCCTCTCGAGACACTTTCACCTTTGGAGGCACGAACGGTCTTGTCTAATGTTCAGGCTTCGGTCAAAGTTGATCTTTCAGGAATTGAAGTCACAGAGAAGGTCATTACCGCGGAAGGCTTTACGGTGAAGTTAAATATTGTAAGACCGGAAGAGGAGAATGGATTGCTCCCCGTTTTTATGTTCATTCATGGAGGAGGCTGGGTACTTGGTGATTTTCCTACACACAAAAGGATGGTAAGAGATCTGGTCGTGCTGTCGCGTGCGGCCGCGGTATTTGTAAATTATACGCCAACGCCCGATGCGTCTTATCCACAGGCTATCAATGAAATCTATGCAGCAACCAAATGGGTGTCAGAAAATGGAAGTGAGATAGGAGTAGATGGTAATAGGCTGGCAGTAGTGGGTAATAGCGTTGGGGGTAATATGACGGCAGTCACCGCTTTAAAAGCGAAGGAAAATGGCGGACCGAAAATTAGCCTCCAAGTGATGTTCTGGCCTATTGTGGATGCAGATTTTGAAACAGAATCTTATCGGCAATTTGGTGAAGACAGGTTTCTTACTACGTCACTTATGAAATGGATGTATGATATGTACATCAACGATCCGGCGAAACGTAAAACGATTTATGCTTCGCCCTTGAAAGCCAGCATTGAACAATTGAAAGGATTGCCACCCGCGCTTATTCAAGTTGCCGAAAGTGATATACTCCGCGATGAAGGTGAAGCTTACGGCAGAAAGCTGGATGAAGCAGGGGTAGCGGTAACATGCATCCGTTACAATGGGATGATTCACGATTTTGGGTTACTGAATGGCCTCGCAGGTGTTCCTGCTGTTCGTTCCTTATTTGTTCATGCTGCTGCAGAATTGAAGAAGTATTTGATCTAATACAATTGCCACATCATTTCTTAAATGTTTTTTTATCGTTAAAATTTAATATCATGGCTACAATTAGTAAATTTATAATATGTGCGTTGTTTGCGTTCGCAATAGCTATCACTAATTCTGATATTGCAACTTCACAATCCGTTCCCAAGAGGATAAAGAATATTGTTTTGGTTCACGGTGCCTTTGCGGACGGCTCGAGTTGGCAAAAGGTGATTCGGTTATTAGAAACTGAGGGCTTTCATGTCGTTGCCGTGCAAAACCCGCTTACATCATTGGAGGACGACGTGGCGGCAACAAGGAGAGCCATTGCATCCGTCGATGGGCCCGTGCTATTAGTTGGTCATTCATGGGCAGGCATCGTAATAACTGAGGCGGGCAATGATCCCAAGGTGGCCAGGCTCCTGTACGTATGTGCCTTTACTCCCAGCGATGGGCAATCGTTAACAGATGTAGCAAAGACTTTTCCTCCTGCTTCCGGGAATTCCGAAGTTCGGCTTAGTTCTTCTGGTTTCTTATCGCTCTCTTTTAAAGGAATTAATGAGGATTTTGCACAGGATGTACCTTCTGCTGATAGAACGGTAATGTTTGCAACACAGGGTCCGTGGGCTGCAAAATGTACCACCGAAAAAATTTCCCACGCTGCCTGGAAAACTAAGCCTTCGTGGTTTATCGTTGGAGTCAACGACCATATGATTAACCCTGACCTGGAAAGGGCTGAAGCAAAGATGATTCAGGCAACCACACTTGAGCTAAAATCCAGCCATGTTCCCATGATATCACAGCCCGATAATGTAGCGGCCTTCATCATGCAGGCCGCTGGAAAATTATAATCTACTGCATATCGTGATCGCCCCGAACACTTGAACGCCACTCTTCGCGCTACTTTAAAACCTAAGTATTACCAATGCTCACTACAAATTATTATTCAAGCGTCACAAACACTATTACCGATTTGCATAGACGCGGATTTACTTTAGATTTCGCTTTGCTTGACAAACGATTGTTCTGCGCGAAAACACTACGTTTTTTTAATAGTAGCGAGTTTGAGATACTTGAAGTCTACAGCTTTGAAGACGATTATTTAGATAAGGAGCAAACGGTTATATATGCGATCGAATGTTTAGGAAATGCTGCCAGGGGCATTCTGTTTCAGAATCCTCATCATAGTTACAAAGAGGATATTGTTTTTAAAAAACTTCGGAAATTCTGGAGATGATTTATCTACCTACTCAAATAAACTATAGATATGAATAACAATGCGAAAAGAAAACGTATCGTCCTTATAGGAGGTGGTTTCGCGGGGTTTAATTTTACTAGAAAGTTGTTTAATAACACCCATTATACTGTCACCTTAGTTGACAAGAATAACTACAATTATTTTACTCCTCTTCTTTACCAGGTTGCTACCAGTTTTCTTGAACCCGCTGCCATCAGTTATCCTTTTCGAAAGCTTCTGGAGAAGAGAAATATCACCTTTAGAATGGCTAAAGTCTTAAAAGTAAATACCGATGAACACATATTGTATTTAAGCGACGGAGGGGAATTGCATTATGATATTTTGGTTTTTGCAGCCGGGTCGACTACAAATTTCTTCGGGAATAAGAGCGTGCAAAACTATTCGTTTCCAATTAAAGATATTGGTGATGCACTATATATGCGGAATGAGTTAATTAAAACGCTTGAAAAGGCTTCAATTGAGAAAGATGCGCAAAAGAAGCAAATGTTGCTCACCATTGTAATAGCAGGCGGGGGGCCGACCGGTGTGGAACTTGCTGGCATGTTGGCGGAATTCAAAAATGGGATTCTGGGAACGGATTACCCTGAATTAAGAAGAGATCCGATGACGATTTATCTCATTGAAGGCGAGTCATATCTATTGCCTCCAATGAGTATGAAGACGCATAGGGAAGCTTACCGGGCTTTGGAAGAATTAGGCATTATTGTAAAGTTGAACACGAGGGTCAATTATTATGAGCACGACCATGTATTGTTATCGGATGGGGTAGTGATAAAAACTAAAACCTTGATTTGGGCGGCAGGTGTAACGGCAACCAGGTTTGAAGGTATTGCTTCGACCAGTACCGGGAGGGGAAACAGGATGATTACCGACCATTTTAATCGGGTAAAAGGATACAATAATATCTATGCCATCGGGGATATCAGCATCCAATATACAGATCAGGCATATCCGGCTGGGCATCCTCAGCTTGCCCAGCCTGCTATTCAGCAAGGCAAAACGTTGGCTAAGAATTTATTGAGGCTTGCAAAAGGGAAATCAATGAAACCGTTTAAGTTTTTCGATAGAGGGGACATGGCTATTATCGGAAGAAAGTGGGCGGTCGCTGACCTTTTCAAGCACCGGCTCCATGTCGGAGGATTGCCAGGTTTACTGGCGTGGCTTTTTATACATCTTGTATCGCTTGTGAATTATAATAACAAAATAAGGACGCTCTATAGTTGGTTCGTGGCTTACTTAACGCACGACCAAGTGTTGCGGATGATTTTTCTCTCTGGTAAAAGGGACGGGGAATACGCGCCGGACGATAAAAATGGTCGAGAAGTCGAAATCTCCCTTTTAAAAGACAGAGTTCCTAATCAATCCGTCAATTGATTCCATCATAAATGTTTACTTCCAATAAGAAAATTTAAATATGAAAATCGTAGTAATCGGCGGCAGTGGATTTATAGGATCAAAGTTAGTCAGAGAACTTCGGGGTCTTGGCCATGATGTAATAGCCGCGTCGCAAACATCCGGTATAGATAGTGCCGCCGGAGATGAATTAGCCGAAATTCTAAGGGATACGCAGGTAGTTATTGACGTAGCGAATGCACCTTCGATGGAGGACCAGACCATTTTGGAGTTTTTTCAAACTTCAGGGCATAATCTGCTTGCTGCAGAAACCCGGGCAGGTGTAAAACACCATATAACCTTGTCCGTAGTCGGCGTTGAACGTATGCAGGGTAGCGGCTATTTTAGGGCAAAGATGACACAGGAGAATCTGGTAAAGGACTCGGAGATTCCTTATACCATTCTTCAAGCGACTCAGTTCTTTGAAAAGGTCCGTGGTATTGCCCAGTCAGCGATGGTCGGCGGAGAGATACATATCTCGAATGCGAAGATTCAACCGGTCGCTTCAGATGATGTCGCGGCTGTAATCATGGAAATCAGTGTTGGTATGCCCTTAAATGTAACTGTTCAAATTGCGGGCCCCGAACGTCTTCAGCTGGATGAGCTCGTAAGGATCTTTTTGAATGAAACAAATGATCCGCGAAAACTTATTACAGATAGACATGCACTTTATTTTGGGGTGGAAATTGATGATGAATCGCTCGTTCCCGGCGAAAGAGCACGTATTGGCAAGATCAGGTTCATAGACTGGCTTCATAAACAGTAAGGATAAAACACTGCATGTTTTATTGCAATACCCTTGATAATAAAATAGATAGCTGACCTTGATTTAGCGTGTCATTTGTGACATTGAAAGCATGTGTCTTTACTTTAAAATAGAGTTTATGCAAACCGATCGTTTTAAAAGCGCAGTACAAAATCTTCATGATGGGGCAGATCCAGCCATCGACATTCACCATTTGAGCATTCCGAGAGACGAGGCCAATACGAGTGAAGGCTGTGAATATCTAGATGACAGTATCAGAATGAAAGAGCAACCTTACGATGATACAGAAGCCCTGAGAGAAAGAGGGAATACCGGGTAACTATTGGCTAAATGATGTTTTTATTTCTTCACTATAAAATTAAGCAAAAATGAAAGAGTTCTTATTAGCGATCCACAGGGATCTGACGAGCAAAGAACCGGTTCCCACGCCGGAGCACATGAAAGAAGCCATCAAGCCTTATGGTGAATGGATAGCCGATCTGGAGGCAAAAGACAAATTGGTGGCGCCGCCCAAGCGATGGGATTTGGACGGTCGGGTGGTTTCAAAGTCTTCAATGGTACATAAGGGTCCTTATGCCGAAAGAAGGGAATCCATTGGCGGCTTAGTGCTGGTCAAGGCAAAAGACTATGATGAAGCCGTTGAAATTGCTAGGGGTTGTCCGATCATAAAATATGGGGCTATCGTTGAGGTTCGCATGGCTTTGCCCTCGGCTTAATTCATTGGATTCTAACAGCTTTGTAAATGACAATGTAATGTTTCTTTTCCTCGTAAACGAAGATGACGGGTGTCAGCTCGTTGAGGATGCTGTAAGGGATGTGTACTTTCCACCCGTTCGTGCACTGTATTTACCCATGCCGGCGTCTTGTTCCGGTCAGCCACACAACGATACGGCGGAGAGGAAATACTAAAATTAATTATTTAACAATTATTTTAAATTAACAATTATGAAAATTGTAGTAATCGGCGGGACCGGCCTGATCGGGTCGAAAGTCGTAAGTAAACTGAAAAGTCTCGGCCATGAAGTTGTCGCGGCTTCGCCAAACACGGGCGTGAACACCATAACGGGTGAAGGACTTTCTGAGGTGTTAAAAGACGCGGAGAAAGTAGTAGATGTGGCCAACTCACCGTCCTTTGAAGACCATGCAGTTATGGAGTTTTTTAAAACTTCAGGCCGTAATCTTTTTGCTGCTGAAAGAGAAGCTGGTGTACACCATCATATTGCGCTTTCAGTGGTTGGAGCGGATCGATTGCCTAATAGCGGCTACCTTCGTGCAAAGGTGGAACAAGAACGATTAATCCGAGAATCTGAAATTCCATACAGCATTCTGCATTCGACACAGTTTTTCGAATTCGCTGGTGCTATTGTCAGTGAGGGTACGGTTGGCGACACTATTCATTTATCCTCAGCGCTGTTTCAGCCCATCGCTTCTGATGACGTTGTAGCAGCTATGGTAGATATTACCATCCATGACCCGATAAATGGCGTTGTGGAAATCGGAGGACCGGAAAAGATCAGCATGGACCAATTTGCCAGAAAATACCTGGATATGAAGCAAGATGGACATGAAATAATTGCCGATCCTAATGCGCTTTATTTTGGAACGGTGATTGATGATCAGTCTCTGGTGCCGGGCGATAAGGCAA
>Ga0164242_10008093_pt1 | contig 11426 bp, 8 predicted proteins | sample OricomgcompostMG_FD_108783 | JGI IMG/M metagenome (GOLD analysis project Ga0164242, IMG submission 108783) | Miracle-Growth compost microbial communities from Emeryville, California, USA - Original compost - Miracle growth compost (MG) ...
CTCATGTTTTTCCTGCACATGCCGGGATGGATGCGGCTCCGGCTGAAAAGGTTGCCATGACTTCAGGCAGGGCTGCATGCCCCATCAGTGGGGGACCGCCGGCATGGTGCCTCCGGACCACGGCGTCGCGGGCGGGCATCCCGGCTTTCATACCGAGCGCGTCGCCACCACCGGCGGAACCCGGGCCGCACGCAGCGCGGGCGACAGCACGGCAAGCTGGCCCAGCGCCAGCATCAGCGCCGCGCCCATCGGCAGGTACTGCCACGGCAGCCGGGTCAGCTCGTAGTGGTGCATCAGCCACAGGTTGACCGCGTAGGCCAGCGCCATGCCGAGCAGGATGCCGGCGCCCACCACCAGCAGGTTCTCCAGTTGCACGTCGTGCAGGATGTTCCCGCACCGCGCGCCCAGCGCGCGGCGGATGCCGATCTGCCGGGTACGCTGCTGCACCCAGTAGCTGGTGAGGCCCATGATCCCGGCCACGGTGACCAGCAGCACGATCAGGCTGACGCCGGACAGCAGCCATACCGCGGCCTTCGATTGCGCCAGCGCGCGGCCGCGCAGCCTGCCGTACGTCTCGTAGGTGGGGTCGATGCCCTGGATCATGTCGGGGCCGAGGTCGCGCTTGATCGCGGCCTTCACCGCCTTGAGCACGGCGTCCACCTCCGCGGCCGAACGCGCGCGCACCGCGAAGACCGGCATCGGCCAGTTCGACGGGATGCCCGGGAACAGCATGCTGTAGTCGATGTTCTCGCGGTTGTCCTGGCCGAACTGGTTGCGCATCAGGTGCTCGACCACGCCCACCACCGTGCGCCGTCCCGAATCGGCCTGGTCGCCGATGCGCACCACGTGGCCCAGGGCGTCGCCGCCGGGAAACAGCCGATCCGCCAGCGCGCGGGTAATGATCGCCGGTCCGCTCGCGTCGATGCCGATGCCCTTGTAGGTCACGCCTTCCTCGCCCGCGCTGAAATCGCGCCCCGCCACCAGCTTCAGGCCCAGCGTATCGACCATGCGGTTGCCGATGTAGACCGCGGCGTCGGCCCTGGCTGCGTGCTCGCCCTCGCCCAGCACGTTGCCGTTCATCTGCGCCACCGTTTCCATCGGCCAGGAGCCCGCCACGCTGGCCGACGTCACGCCGGGAATGCCGCGCAACTCCGTGGCGACCTGGTCGAGCCGGCTGGTCGGCCAGGGCTGGCCGCGCGGCGCGATGTTCCACGCCACGATCAGGCGATCCGGATTCCCCACGCCGTCCGGGGACACGATCGGCACCAGTTTCTGCTGCAGCAGGAACAGCGCGTTGCAGGCGATGGCACAGGCCAGCGCCACCTGCAGCACGACCAGCATGGGCATCATGCGATGGCGGAACAGCGGCTTGATGATGTGTCGCATGATGGCTCCCTACGCGATCTTGATCTGCAACGCCGGCGGCTGCCGGCACACGCGCCAGGCCGGCAGGATGCCGACCAGCAAGCCCACGGCCACCGAGAGCGCGAACAGCATCGCGAACACGCCGGGGCTGAACCGCGCCGCGTCGGCATAGCTCACCGGCTGCATGCGCACGATCCACAGGCCCAGCCAGGTCAACGGCAGGGCCAGCACGCCGCCGACCAGGCCGAGCAGCCCGGTCTCCACCAGGTGCTGCACGAACACGTCGCGCCGCGAGGCGCCCAGCGCGCGGCGGATCGCCACGTCGCCCTGCCGGCGCAGGAAGCGCGCGGCCAGCAGCCCCGCCACGTTGATCAGGCACAGCAGCAGGAAGCCCCCCGCCAGGATCAGGTTGAGGTGCACGTCATCCGGCACCACGTGGTTCAGCGTCATCCACGCCTGCGTACCGTACAGCGTCGCGTGCGGCGGATAGGCGAAGCGGCCGGCATCGTGCTGGGCGTTCGCGTAGCCGGCCAGGAACCGGTCGTAGGCGTCCGCCTGGGCGCGCGTGTCCAGCCGCACCCAGGTTTCCATCCAGCGGCACTGCGCCACCGTCGCCGACTGGAAGCTGATCACCGGCGCGTCCTTGCCGCACTCGCCCGAGGTGAACGGTCCCACGCCCGCGTCCAGCGATGCCTGCGCGGGCACGAAGAAGTTCTCGTCCTGGCCCGTCACGCCGCCCGCGTTCTGGCCCAGGTTGAAAATCTGCATGCGCGGCGCCCACGGCGCGATCACGCCGATCACGCGGAAGCTGCGTTGCCCCAGCGTGACGCTGCGGCCGACCGCGTCGTCGGTGCCAAACAGCTTCTGCGCCACGTGCGTGTCGATCACCATCACGGGCGCGTTCGAGGACTGCTCGGCCTCGGTCCACGGGCGCCCGTAACGCAGCGGCACGCCGAAGGTCTGCAGCGCCGGCCCGTAGGCCATCAGGCCGTAGGCCTGCAAGGACTTGCCGCCGTCCGGGTTGCCGAGTTGCGCCAGGCTCTGCGCCACCGCCACCTGTTGCGCGGCGCGGTGCGCATCCACCAGGGCCTTGGCATCAGCCAGCTTGAGCAGGCTGTCCGGCCGCTTGTAGTCGGGGTTGTCCTTGTCCACCGCCTCGCGCGCGTCCATGGTCGCCACGTGGAGATAGGGGCTGACGCCCGGCAGCGGCGCGCCGGACAGCGCTTGGAAGATCGTCAGCGCCGTCATGCACGAGGCGATGCCGATGGCCATGGTCAGCACCAGCAGGCCCACCATCGGCAGGTTCTGCCGGCAGCGGCGCAAGGCCAGTCGCAGGTAATAGTCGAACATCCATCCACTCCTCTGCTTGAAGGCCTCGCTCCTCTCGAAGCAGACCATGCCTTGCCCCTCTCCCGCTTGCGGGAGAGGGGTCGGGGGAGAGGGTCCGGCCAGTGCGAAACGTTTCGCTCCGCCCGTGCCTCTCCCGCCCTTTCGGGCACCCTCTCCCGCAAACGGGAGAGGGAAAGCTCACACGCTCCTCGTCGCCACCACGGGCGGCACCCGGGCCGCGCGCAGCGCGGGCGACAGCACCGCGAGCTGACCCAGCCCCCACAGCACCAGAGCGCCCACCGGCAGATACCACAACGGCAACCGCGGCAATTCGTAGTGCCGCATCAACACCAGGTTCAACCCGACCGCCAGCAGCACGCCCAGTACGACGCCGGCCGTGACGATCAGGAAATTCTCGGCCTGGAAATAGCGCAGGACGTCGCCGCGCGTGGCGCCGATCGCGCGGCGGATGCCGATGGTGCGCCGCCGCTGCTGCACCCAGAAGCTCGCCAGCCCGCCGATGCCCAGCGCGGTAACGAACAAGAGGCCAAGCGCCGAGGCGATCAGCAGGCCGATCATGGTGGTGTCGCGCTGGAAGTAGGCATGGCGGATCCGCGCATACGGGCGTCCGAAGTCCGGGTCCTGCAGGCGGTCCGGATGACGCTTGTCGAGCAGGGCCTCGGCCGCCGCCAGCACGCGCGACTGGTCCCGTGCGGAACTGTGCACGGCGAACAGGACGGACGCATCCGCCGGCTCGGAGGGAACCAGCACGGCTTGGTCGTAGTCGACCGGCTTGCGCAGGATGCCGCGCCCCAGGTGCTTCACGACGCCGACGACCTGCTTGCCTTGTCCCTTCGACAGGCCATTGCCGAAGTAGATCATCTGCCCGACCGCGGACCGCCCGGGATAAAGGCGCCGCGCCAGGCTCTCGCTGATGATGACCGCCGGAGCGTTCCCCATCTGGTAGCCGGCCTTTCCCTGCACGTATTCGTCGTCGCGGAAGTCCCTGCCGGCGACCAGGGCCAGGCCCAGCGCCCGCACGACCTGCGGCCCGCCGCTGTAGAGAACCGGCTCCGCACAGCCCGGGACGTCGGCACGGGCAGCTAGCATGCGATGGACCGCATCCAGGTTGCCGCAGGTCGTGCCCGAGGATTCCGCGCCCAGGTACGGCACGTCGTCCACCAGCGCCGCCGCACGCACGCCGGAGATGCGGCGCAGGGCATCGATGTCCGCCAGGTACTGGGCCAACTGGTCGTCGTGCAGCTTCGCCAGCGACAGCGCCATCACCGAAAGCCCGGCCTCTTGCAACCCGCTGGGTTCGTTCACCCGCTGGACGCGCTGCACCACCAGGAAGGCCGCGTTGCACACGACCGCGCAGGTCGCGGCCACCTGCAGCACGAGCAGCCAGCAGGTCAACCGGTGCCGGCCGAGCGTGGCGATCATGGGCGGCATGCGCATGTCCTATCCTCCTTCACTGGGATTTGAGTTGCATGGCGGGCGTCATCGACGCGGCACGCCATGCCGGCAGGACGCCGGCCACCACGCTGGCGATGACGGAAGCGACGAGCGCCGTCGCCAGCATCGGCAGGTCCATGCGCGCCAGGTGGGCGTAGTCGTCCGGTCGCTGGCGCACGCTCCACAGGCCCAGCTCCGCCACCGCCAGTCCCACCGCGCCGCCCAGCAGGCCGATCAGTGCGGACTCGATGGAGAACTGCACGAAGATGTTGCGGCGACGGGCACCGAGCGCGCGTCGCACGCTGACCTCGCCCGAACGCCGCAGATACTTGGCCAGCAGCAGGGCGACGACGTTGAGCAGGCAGACGCCGAAGAACACCAGCGCCAGCCCGGCCTGCATGCTCACGTCGCCCGGAACGATGTGCTGCACCCCGAGCCAACCCATCAAGCCGTACAACCGCGCCGTCGAAGCCGGCCGCTGAAACCTGCCGGCCGCCTTCTGACTTGCCGCGTAGTCGTGCAGGAAGCGCCGGTAATCGGCCACGGCCGCGGGCGTGTCAAGTTCTACCCAGAACTGCAGCCACGTCACGGTGGGACTGCGCAAGTTGTTGTAGTCCGCCCAGCCGCTCTGGTTGCCGTTAGTGCCGAGGTTCAGGGACACGCCGGTCGAGAGCGGCATGAAGAACGCATCGGCGCCCGCGTAGCGCTTCGCCGAGGCATCGACGTAGAACATGGGGCGCGGCGCCCAGTCCTCCACCACGCCGATCACGCGGAATTCGTGGCCGCCCATCGACACCACCTGCCCGACCACCTGCGCCGTCCCGAACAGACGCTGCGCGAACGATCGGGCAACGACCACGACCGCCGCGGCATCGTCGTCCTGCGCCGCGCTCCACGCGGCGCCTTCGATGAATTGGAGCCCGAACATGGCGAAGAAGTCCCGCGTCGTCGTGCGACCATCGGCGGTGAACGGGCGTACCCCGTCCTGTGCCGGCGTCACCACCAAGCTGGTTCCCGCCATGGCCGCCTGATAACGCCCCTTGCGCGCATGCAGCAAGGCCATGGCATCCGGCCAAGTGAGGTTGATGCTTGGGTCAGGTCCCAGGCCCCAGTTCCCGCGAAGCGGCACCGGGTCCAGGTACGGACGGAACAGGTGCGCGCTGCGCCCCGGCAGCGGGTCGGCGTCCATCACGTGCAACACCGTCAGCATGGTCATCGACGCGCCGATGCCCAGGCCGATCGCCAGCACCATCAGGCCGGTGAGGATCGGCGTGCGCTTGAGGCTGCGCCATGCCAGATCGAAGTAGTAGCCGAACATTCCACGCTCCTTTGCTTGAAGGCCCGCCCCCTTCCGGAAACGGCCACGTCTTGCTCCCCTCCCTTCGGGAGAGGGGAAAATCACACGCTGCGCGTCGCCACCACCGGCGGCACTGCGGCGGCCCGCAGCGCCGGCCCCAGCACGGCCAGTTGGCCCAGCAGCCACAACGCGATGGCGCCCGCCACGAGGTAATGCACCGGCAGGTGCGCCAGCTCGAAGCGGTGCATCAGGAACAGGTTCAGCCCATAGGCGAACGCCACGCCCAGCAGCACGCCGCCGCTGACGATGAGGAAGTTCTCGGCCTGGAAGTAAAGCAGGATGTCGCGGCGCGTGGCGCCCAGCGCACGGCGCATGCCGATCTGCCGCCGCCGCTGCTGCACCCAGAAGCTGGCCAGCCCGCTCACGCCCAGCGCGGTGACCACCAGCAGGATCAGCATGATCGCCACCAGCATGCGGCCGGCGGCGAGGTCGCTCCTGAAATAGTTCTCGCGCAGCTCGGCCATGGTGAGCACCTTGTTCTCCACATGGCCCGGATTGGCTTTCTGCAAGGCGGCGGCCGCGGCCTTGAGTGCTTGCGGCAACTGGCCAGGCCGGCTACGGACCAGGTAGCCGCCGCCCATGTCCTGCGCGCCGACGCGGTATTCGACCAGCAGCGCTTCATCGTCGTCCGCGCGACCGGTGATCTCGCCGCGCAGGTGGTCGACGATGCCGATCACCCGGAACGCGTACCGGCCGTCGTACAGGATGCGCCCCAGCGCCCCGCCGCCCGGATACAGGCGCTGCGCCAGCGCCTGCGTCAGCAGCGCGGGCAGCGGCGCGGTGGTCTTCTTCATGAAGACATCCATCACGTCGGGCAAATCGCCGTCGCTGAAATTGCGCCCGCGCACGACGTGCATCCCCAGCGTGGTGCTCAGATGCTGGCTGCCCTGGAACTCGTAGGCCTGCGCGGCCGGATGCTGCAGCGACGGGTCGAGGAACAGCGATTTGCGATTGGACCACCACAGCGGCAACCCGCCATAGGCGGAATCCGCCACACCCGGCGCGCTGCGCAGCGTGGCGAGATTGCCGGCGACGGTGCCGGGATTGGATTCGCCGATCACGCCGATGCTCTGGATCAGGCCTATGTCGCTTTCCACCACGCCGGTCGGCACGTGCGATCGCTGGATCGTGCCGTACACGATGAACACCAGGTTGCCAAGCACGGCCATGGTCAGCGCGATCTCCAGCACCAGCAGGGCCACGGCGGTGCGATGGCTGCGCAGCGCGGCAAGGATGGGACGGACCTGCAAATGGATTCTCATAGCGATTTCACCTGCAACGCGGGGGCGATGCACGACGCGCGCCAGGCGGGCCACAGGCCGGCGCCGAGCGCCGCCGCGACGGCCAGCGCCAGGGCCGCGCCCAGCATGGAGGGATCGAGGTGTGCGGATGCGGCGAAGCTCACCGGCTGCTGGCGTACCATCCACAAACCCAGCCACGCCAGCGGCAGGCCGAGCAGGCCGCCGGCCACGCCCACCACGCCGGCCTCGACCAGGCACTGCGCGAACACGTCGCGGCGCGATGCGCCCAACGCCCGGCGCACGCCGATCTCGCCCGACTTGCGCAGGAACTTCGCCACCATCAGGCCCACCGTATTGACCAGGCAGATCAGCAGCACGCCGAAGGCGATCCAGGTCTGCATGCGCACGGTCACCGGGATCACGTGCTTGTGGTCCAGCCAGTCGAGCAGGCCGCGCAGGCGCACGTTGGGCGCGCGCTGGAAGCGGCCGAGCTGGCGCTGCTGGCGGCTGTACTGCGCCAGCGCGGAACGGTAGCCATCCACCTGCGCCGGCGTATCCAGCTCCACCCAGAATTGCGCCCAGGTGCAGGTCGGCGCCTTCGGGTCGTGGTCGCCCGCGTCCGGATCGCTGCCCCAGCAGTTCATCGGCCCGTAGCCGTAGTCCTGCGGCAGGTCCAGCCAGGTGAAGAACGGCAGGTACATCTGCTCGGGCTCGGCGAAGGCGCCGTCGTCGATGTCGTAGAAGCGCGGTTGCGGGTTCCAGTCGCCGATCACGCCGGCCACGCGGAACGTCTTGGTGGCGATCACCAGGTTCTCGCCCACGCTGTTCCCGCCACCGAACAGCTTCTGGTTCATCGCCCGCGACAGCACCACCACCTGCGCGTGACTCGCGTCGTCCTGCGCCGACCAGGCCGAGCCGTAGAGGAAAGGCACGCCGAACATCGCGAAGAAGTCGGCGGTGGTGGCGCGGTCGGTATACATCGCCAGCGGGCTGTCCGGCGCATCCCGCCGCGTCGGCAGATGGTTGGCACTCATCACCGTGCGGCGCGGCGCGATGCCCAGCCGGTACAGGTTCACCGCGTCGGCATAGGCAAGGTCGTCCGGCGGCTCTTCGGAGGCACCGGGCAGGTCCGCCGGACGCGGGTCCACCTGCGGGTGGAACAGCACGTCGCTGCGCCCGGGCAACGGATTGCCCGACAGGTTGTGCAGCACCGCCAGCATGGTGACCGAGGCGCCGATGCCCAGCGCGATGGCCAGCATCATCAGTACGCCCAGCACCTTGTGGCGCCTGAGGCTGCGCAGTGCGAGATCCAGGTAGTAGCCGAACATTCCACGCTCCCTTGCTCGAAAACCCTCGCCCTTCGGGAGAGGCCACGTCTTGCTCCCCCCCCCGCCGGGGGAGGGGCCGGGGGAGAGGGTTCGGCCGAAGCGCGACGCCGCGCTCCGCCCTGTCCCTCTCCCGCCCCCTCCGGGGCACCCTCTCCCGAATCGGGAGAGGGAAAAATCACAGGCTGCGCGTCGCCACCACGGGCGGCACCGCCGCCGCGCGCAGCGCGGGGCCGAGCACCGCCAGTTGCCCCAGCAGCCACAGCACCAGGGCGCCGACCGGCAACCACGGCAGCGGCATGCGGTGCAGCTCGTAGTGATTCATCAGCCACAGGTTCAGGCCGACGGCGCCCACGCTGCCGACCACGACGCCGAGGCTGACGATCAGGAAGTTCTCGGCCAGGAAGTAGCGCAGGATGTCGTGCCGCGTGGCGCCGATGGCGCGGCGGATGCCGATGGTGCGCGTACGCTGCTGGACCCAGAAGCTGGACAGGCCGACCACCCCCAGCGCGGTCAGCGCCAGCAGGCAGGCGATCACCACCAGCAGCAGCCAGACCATGGCGCGGTCGCCCTGGAAGTACTTGGCGATGGTGTCGGTATAGACGTGCGCCTCGATGGTGCGCGCCGGGTCCACCCGCTGCAGCGCGCCGGGTATGGCGCGGGCGACGTTGGCGCGGGCGTCCGGACGGACGCGCAGCACGTACATGCTGTTGTCCGTCACCTGCCGCACCGGCAGGATCATGCCGCGGTCGATGCCCTGGTACTTGTTGATGGCCGGGTTCAGCAGGTGCCCGGCCACGCCCACCACGTGCGCGACATGGTCGCCATGCTCGTCGAGGTAGACCGGCTTGCCCAGCGGGTCCTCGCCCGGCCACATCTGCTGCGCGAAGCTGCGCGTGACGATGAGGGCTGTCGGCGGCGACTGATCGTGGCCGAACATGCGGTAGTCCGCATATTCGCGGGGCTGGAAATCGCGCCCCTCGGACAAGGCGATGCCCAGGGTCCTCACCATGCCGGGCGAACCCAGGTATTCGACCACATTGTCGAATGCGCTCGATTTGTCGCCGGACCGCCTGTAGACGGCGGTGCTGGAATAGCTGCTGCCCAACGGCAGCGCGTTGGCCATCGCCACCGATTCGACGCCGGGCAGGCCGCGCAGCGCCGCCAGGTCGGCGGCAACGATGCCCACGCGGGAGTCCTTGCCGTCCTCCTGGCCAAGGTCGAGGGAACGCGTGTCCACCCATACCAGTTCGTTGTCGGCGACGCCGGTCGTCATGTGCATGAAGGCCAGCCGGTCGCGGATCAGGAACAGCGCGTTGGTGACGATGGCGCAGGTCAGCGCGATTTCCAGCGCCACCAGCACGACCGTGGTCTTGTGATGCTTCAGTGCGGAAATGATGGGAAGCATGGCCATGGCCTCACTGCGTCTTCAACAAACGGGCCGGCACCAGGCGGCAGGCGCGCCAGGCCGGGAACATCGCCGCCAGCAGGGTGGCGCAGACGGCCAGCACGAACGTCGCCCCCAGCATCGCCGCGTCCAGATGGGCAAGCGCGGCATACTGGGTCGGCTGCTGCCGCACTACCCACAAACCGAACAGCGACAGCAACAGGCCGATGGCGCCGCCAGCCAGTCCCACCAGTGCCGACTCCACCAGCAACTGCGCGAACACCGAGCGCCGCGAGGCGCCCATGGCCCGCCGCACCGACAGCTCGCCGCCGCGGCGCAGGAATTTCACCAGCAGCAGGGCCACCGTGTTGACCAGGCACACCAGCAGGAAGCCCAGGGCCAGCAGGGTCTGCAACTGCACGCTGCCGGGCACCACGTGGTTGTAGTCCAGCCACTGCATCACGTCGCGCAGGCGCGTATTCGGCGCCCGCTCGAAGCGGCCCAGTTGCTTCTGGTCCTCCGAGTAGTGCACGAGGTACTGGCGGTACGCCGCGACCTGGGCGGGAGTGTCCAGCTCGACCCAGTACTGCATCCACGTGCACCCGGACGCCTTGGTCATGTCGCCGTCCTGCGGGAAGTCGCCCCAGCAGCTCATGCTGCCCACGGTGGGCAGCTTGAGATCCGTGGCCGTCTCCAGCGGAAGGTAGACCTGCTCCGGATCGGCGTAACCGCCCATGTTCAGGTCGTAGAAATGCGGCACCGGGTGCCAGTCCTCGATGACGCCGACGACGCGGAAGTCGTATTTGCCGAGTCGTAGCGTCTGGCCCGTGGCATGCGGCGTGCCGTACAGCTTGTCGGCAAGCTTGCGCGTGATTACCGCCACGCGCGCCCGCTTGTCGCCGTCGCCGGAGTTCCAGGCATCGCCGTCGGCGAACGCCAGGTCGAACATCGCGAAGAAATCGGCCGTGGTGTAGCGCGCATGCGCATTGAAGGCGTGCGCCACGCCGCCCGGCGGGATCACCGTCACCTGGCCGCCGGACATCGCCGCCTGGCGTACGCCCTTGCCGTCTTGCAGCAGGTTCATGGCGTCGGCCCACGTCCACTGGTCCGGAGGTTCCTCGCCTTCCTTGTAGTCTTTCAGCGGCTGCGGGTCGATCTGCGGATAGAACAGCCTGGCGCTCCTGCCCGGGATGGGGTCGGCCGTCATCACGTGCAGCACCGTCAGCATGGTCATGCTGGCGCCGATGCCCAGGCCGATCGCCAGCACCATCAGCGCCGTCAGCACCTTGTTGCGCTTCAGGCTGCGCAGGGCCAAGTCGAGGTAGTAACCGAACACGCCAAGCTCCTTTGCTCGAAAATCCCTTCCCTTCGGAAGAGGCATGCCTTGCTCCCCTCCCCCGCCGGGGGAGGGGCCGGGGGAGAGGGTTCGGCCGAAGCGCAACGCCGCGCTCCGCCCGGGCCCTCTCCCGCCCCCTCCGGGGCACCCTCTCCCGAATCGGGAGAGGGGAAAATCACGCGCTGCGCGTCGCCACCACCGGCGGCACGCGCGAGGCGCGCAGCGCGGGCCCGAGCACGGCCAGTTGCCCCAGCCCCCACAGCGCCGCCGCGCCGATCGGGAAGTAGTAGCCGGGCAGTCGACCCAGTTCGTAGTGCACCATCAGCAGCAGGTTGAGGCCGTAGGTCAGCGCCATGCCCAGCGCGATGCCGAAGCTGGCGATCAGGAAATTCTCGGCCTGGAAGTAGCGCAGGATGTCGCCGCGGGTGGCGCCGATCGCGCGGCGGATGCCGATCTGCCGTTGCCGCTGCGCCACCCAGAAGCTGGTCAGGCCCACGATGCCCACCGCGGTGACCACCAGCAGCAGCACGCACACGCCGGCCAGCAGCCAGGCCATGGCGCGGTCGTTGCGGTAGTACTTGGCGCGCTCCGCCTCCAGCGTGGTGGCGCTCTTCGACGACACCAGCCGCAG
>Ga0164242_10008094_pt1 | contig 11425 bp, 8 predicted proteins | sample OricomgcompostMG_FD_108783 | JGI IMG/M metagenome (GOLD analysis project Ga0164242, IMG submission 108783) | Miracle-Growth compost microbial communities from Emeryville, California, USA - Original compost - Miracle growth compost (MG) ...
CCACCGACCTTCGCGACGAAGTCGGCGTCATTCTGATAGAGGCTGCGCTCCATCTCATCGAGGAGGCGCTGCTCGTGCTCCGAAAGCGGCATCCTTGTCCCCCTCAGGCTAACGAGAATGACGATGTGGTGACTTCTTATTCTAGTCTCGCTGCCGCAGCTAGGCTAGGCGCGTGCCCGAAAGCTCGCGATTGATCGATCTCATCGACGACCGTATCGGACACTTCCTTCAGACGCGCGATTCCATTTTGTTGTCCATCGCCCCGGAGATGGGGCCGCTGGCGGCGATCTCCCGGCAGTTTCTCAGTGGCGGCAAGAGATTCCGGGCCCTGTTCTGCTACTGGGGCTATCGCGCCGTGAACGACACGCGGGACGCGAGCGAACCGGAGCGGCTCGACCCCGTGATCGGCTCCGCCGCAGCCCTCGAACTGTTCCATGCGGCCGCCCTCGTGCACGACGACATCATCGACCGATCCGACACCCGGCGCGGCGCGCCGTCGGCGCATCGCCGGTTCGAGTCTCTGCACCGGGAGAGCGGCTGGGACGGCTCGGCCGCCGATTTCGGAGACGGCGCCGCTGTGCTGCTCGGCGACCTCCTTCTGGGCTTCAGCGACGACCTGCTCGCGGAGGCGCTCGCCGACGACGTCCCTGCCGACCGGGCGAAGGAGGTGCGCCGGGAGTTCGGGCGCATGCGAGCCGAGGTGATCGCCGGTCAGTATCTGGACATCCTCGAGGAGCGATCGTGGCGAACCGGCACCGATGACGAGCTCCTCCCGCGTGCCGAACGGGTGATCGTCTACAAGTCGGCGAAGTACAGCGTGCAGGCGCCGCTCGTCATCGGCGGCATGCTCGCCGGCGGCACGCTCGAGCAGTTGGATGCCCTGCGCGAGTTCGGCCTGCCGCTCGGCATCGCCTTCCAGTTGCGAGACGACCTCCTCGGCGTCTTCGGCGATGCACACGTGACCGGCAAGCCGAGCGGAGACGATTTGCGGGAGGGCAAGCGCACCGTGCTCGTCGCGCTGACCCGCAAGGCTCTTCCGGCATCCGCGAGGCGCGTGCTGGATGAGCTCCTCGGGGACCCCGACCTCGGCGACGAGCAGATTCGTATGCTGCAGAGCACGATCAACTCATCGGGCGCCACCGCCGAGGTGGAGCGGATGATCCTGGGGAACGTCGATCGCGCAAGGCGCGCCCTCGACGGCGCACCGCTGGCGGACGTCGCGCTGGGTCAGCTGCGGGACCTGATCGAGTCGGTCAGCGATCGCGTCGCATGACCGACGGGCCCTGGGAAGTCTCAGGCACGCCCTAACCCAGCGCCTGAGCGATGCGACGCACCTCCGCCTTGCGCCCGGCGCGCAAGGCGTCGATGGGAGCGACGCCCAGGCTGTCCTCCGGCTGCAGCAGCCACGACATGGCATCGCTGTCGCTGAAGCCGGCATCAGCGAGCACGATAAGGGTGCCTCGCAGCTCGCTCAGCGGCTCGTCGCCTGCGATGAAGTCCGATGGCACCTTCAGCACACCGTCGACGCGGGTCGCCAGCAGATGCTTGTCTTCGAGCAATCGGTGGACGCGCCCGACACCTACGCCGAGCACATCGACGAGCTCGGGCACGGTCAGCCAGGTGCGCTCTGCTTCGGTTCGGGTTTCCTGAGATTGCGCGGATGCGGAACTGGGTTTCGCCACTGAACAAGGGTGTCATGAACCGGGCATTTTGTGCAGGCCCTGTGAGCCCTATTCGTTACCGTGTTCTACCCGGATGCTTCAGCATGTCGTCCGTAGACTCGTCGGGTGACCGCGAGTCAGCCCGATCCGATGCTCGGCCGTCTCATCGACGGCAGGTATCAGGTGCGCTCGCGGATCGCGCGCGGCGGCATGGCGACCGTGTATCTGGCGACCGATCTTCGCCTCGAGCGGCGCGTGGCGATCAAGGTGATGCACGGGCATCTCGCTGACGATGCCCAGTTCAAGAACCGCTTCGTACAGGAGGCGCGCTCGGCGGCGCGGCTCGCGCATCCGAACGTGGTGAGCGTGTTCGACCAGGGTCAGGACGCCGACATGGCGTACCTGGTGATGGAGTACCTTCCCGGCATCACGCTGCGGGATCTGCTGCGCGACTACGGCAGGCTCACGCCCGAGCAGACCATCGACATCACGGATGCCGTGCTCTCCGGTCTCGCCGCCGCACACCGGGCGGGCATCGTGCACCGCGACCTCAAGCCGGAGAACGTGCTGCTCGCCGACGACGGACGCATCAAGATCGGCGACTTCGGACTGGCTCGGGCGGTCACCAACAGCACAGGCACCGGCCAGGCGCTGCTCGGCACCATCGCCTACCTCTCCCCCGAACTCGTCACCAGGGGCGTCGCCGACGCGCGCAGCGACATCTACGCGCTCGGCATCATGATGTTCGAGATGCTCACCGGCGAGCAGCCGTTCAAAGGCGAGCAGCCGATGCAGGTCGCGTACCAGCACGCGAACGACGCGGTTCCGCGACCGAGTCGGCTGAATCCCGAGGTGCCGCCACAGCTGGACGAACTCGTGCTCTGGGCGACGGCGAAGGATCCGGTAGCACGTCCCGCGGACGCCGGCGTGATGCTCGAGCGCCTTCTGCAGGTCGAACGAGAACTCCATACTCCCGGTTCGGATACCGGCCCGCAGCCGACGCTGGTGCTCGCGGGCGGCGGCTTCGAGGCATCCGACTCCGACACACAGCTCATCGGGCCGGCTGCACAGGTGAGGCCGGAGGCGTCGGCAACGGATGCCGTGGCCGCCCTCGCGAAGACCGCGCACGGCCGGCAGTCCCGAGGCTGGTGGCTGCTCGCATTGGTGCTCGTGCTCGCGGCGGTCGCGGGTGGGACAGGCTGGTACTTCGGCGGCGGTCCCGGTTCGCAGGTGACAGTTCCCACGGTGAACGGGATGGGCCTCGATGCGGCCAAGACGGCACTGACGAAGGCCGGCTTCAAGATCGCGACCGACGACGTGTACTCCTCGGCGGTACCCGCCGGTTCGGTTGTGTCGTCCACTCCAGGACAGGGAACGAAGGCCACGAACGGCTCCACCGTGAAGCTGCATGTCTCCAAGGGCAGACAGCCGATCACGATTCCGGTGCTGGCCGGGCTCAGCAAGGCACAGGCCCAGAAGGCGATCACCGACGCAGGAGCCCTCCTCGGGACAGTAGACGAGCAGTTCAACGGCGATGTCCCCAAGGGCGTGGTCATTTCTGCAGCGCAGGCCGAGGGCGACAAGGCCGATCTGTCGAAGGGCGGCGGCTACTTCAAAGGCCTGAAGGTGAACCTGGTCGTCTCACTCGGGGCGGTGCCCGACGTGACGGGCAAGAGTCTCTCCGACGCCCAAGCGGCGCTGACCGCAGTCGGCCTGACCTCAGCTACGGGAAAGAACGAGTACAGCAACGACGTTCCCTCCGGCGATGTCATCTCCCAGGCGCCGCAGAACGCGGGACCTGTGCGCAAGGGTGACACGATCGTGCTGGACATCTCCAAAGGTCCGCAGCTCTTCCCTGTTCCGAACGTGGTCGGAATGACGAGGGATCAGGCGAAGAAGGCGCTCACGGACGCGGGGTTCGTTCCCGAATACTCGTCGTTCTGGGATGCAGTGCCGGACGGCCTCACGAAGGTGCAGTCGCAGTCGCCGGACTCCTCGACGCAGCAGCCCAAGGGCACGAAGGTCAACCTCGGGATCGTCGCCGGAGGCTGATCGGCCCGAACCGGCTTGCCGAGCTTCAGCGTGCGCCGAGTTCCTCAGCGACCAGGAAGGCCAGCTCGAGGGACTGCATGTGGTTCAGCCGCGGGTCGCACAGCGACTCGTAGCGGGTCGCGAGCGTGGCCTCGTCGATGTGCTCTGAGCCGCCGAGGCACTCCGTCACGTCGTCGCCGGTAAGCTCCACGTGGATGCCGCCCGGCACAGTCCCGGCGTCGCGGTGCGCGTCGAAGAATCCCTTGACCTCGTCGACCACATCGTCGAATCGACGCGTCTTGTAGCCGGATGGCGTCGTCAGCCCGTTGCCGTGCATCGGGTCGCTCACCCACAGCGGGGTGGCGCCATGCCGCTTGATCGCTTCGAGCAACGGCGGGAGGGCATCCCGGATCTTTCCGGCGCCCATGCGCGTGATGAACGTGAGCCGGCCCGGTTCGCGAGTTGGATCGAGCTTGTCGATCAACCGGAACATGTCGTCGGCCGACGTCGTCGGACCGAGCTTCACGCCGATCGGGTTGCGCACCCGGCTCAGGAAGTCCACGTGCGCGCCATCGATCTGCCGCGTGCGCTCACCGATCCAGACGAAATGCGCCGACGTGTTGTATGGCGTGCCGGTGCGCGAGTCGATGCGCGTCATGGGCCGCTCGTAGTCCATCAGAAGCGCTTCGTGGCTGGAGTAGAACTCGACGCGCTTGATCTCGTCGAAGTCTGCGCCGGCCGCCTCCATGAACTTGATCGCCCTGTCGATCTCACGGGCCAGACCCTCGTAGCGCTGGTTGGCCGGGTTCGCAGCGAAGCCTCTGTTCCAGCTGTGCACCTGACGGAGGTCGGCGAAGCCGCCCTGGGTGAACGCGCGGATCAGGTTAAGCGTGGATGCCGCCGTGTGGTAGCCCTGCACGAGACGACGGGGGTCGGCGGTGCGCGACTCGGCGGTGAAGTCGTAGCCGTTGACCATGTCGCCCCGGTACGCGGGAAGCGTGACGTCGCCGCGGGTCTCGGTGTCGCTCGAGCGCGGCTTGGCGAACTGGCCGGCCATGCGGCCCATCTTGATGACCGGCACTGAGGCGCCGTACGTGAGCACAACGGCCATCTGCAGCACCGTCATGACCCGGGCTCGGATCTGATCGGCGGTGGCGCCCGTGAAGGTCTCGGCGCAGTCGCCGCCCTGCAGCAGAAAGGCGCGACCCTCCGCGGCCGCCGCAATGCGGGTGCGCAGATGGTCAACCTCGCCGGCGAAGACGAGCGGGGGCAACGTCGCAAGCTCCTCGGATGCCACGCGCGCGGCATCCGCACTCGGCCACGTGGGTTGCTGCTTGGCTTCGAGGGTGCGCCAGTGGTCGAGGCCCGCGAGAACGGATTCGTCGGCAGGGATGGCAGGGGCGGTGTCGTCGAGCAGCACGGTGAGCAAGCCTAGCGGGCGAGACTGGGCCGGCGCTCTTTCACCGTCGAGGCGTAGACATCCACGTATTCCTGCTGACCGAGGCCGTGCAGCGAGTAGACGATCTCGTCGGTGATCGACCGGAGAATGAAGCGGTCGCCCTCGAGACCCTCGAAGCGGGAGAAGTCGAGCGGGTCTCCGAAGACGACGCCGATCCGGCGGATGCGTGGCAGCTTGGACCCGATCGGCATGACCGCCTGCGTTCCGATCATCACGACCGGCACGACCGGCACGTGTCCCTCGAGGATCATGCGCGCCACTCCGGTGCGGCCCCGATAGAGGCGCCCGTCCGGGCTGCGGGTGCCCTCCGGGTAGATGCCGAGGATCTCGCCCCTGGCCAATACCCCGAGCCCGGTGTTGAGGGATGCCTCGGACGCGGGTCCGCCCCCGCGGTCGATGGGCAGCTGCCCGGTCGCCTTCATGAACGTCTTCGTGAGCCAGCCCATCACGCCACGCCTGGTGAAGTAGTCGATCTTGGCGAGGAACGAGACATGCCTGCCGACGACGAGGGGGAGGAAGAGCGAGTCGATGAACGACAGATGGTTGCTGGCGAGGATGACGGCGCCGTTCTTCGGCACCTTCTCGAGCCCGATGACCCACGGCCGGAAGATCGCGCGAAGCGCGGGGCCCGCGACGATGTACTTCAACAGCCAGTAGAACACTTCTCGCGCAACCCTTTCGTAGCGTGCAGATGAAGCTTAACGGCTGGTGAGGTTACCGCTCAGCGGCTCACGGCATGCAGACGAGCGAGGTCTGCCGCACCGACCACGCCCGCGTCGTTGACGAGCTCGGCGATGCGGAACTCCGGCTCCGGGTGGTAGCCGCGCGCGGGGAGGTTCTCCAGGTAGGCGCTGCGAATCGGTTCCAGAAGCCGGTCGCCGGCCTGCGCCACTCCCCCGCCGAACACGAACATCTGCGGGTCGAGAACGGCGGCGAGGCTGGCGCTGGCCTGGCCGAGCCAGTCGCCGAGCTGGCGCAGTGCCGCCAGCGCTCCGGGGTCGTCCTGCTGGATGAGGTCGCCGATGTCGGATCCGGACAGCCTTCCGTTCCTGGTGCGCACGTCGGCGAGGGCCTGGCCGATGCCACTCTGATCGGCGAGCTCGTTGGCGTACCGCTGCAGGGCTCGGCCGGATCCGTACTGCTCGATGCATCCCCGCGCGCCGCAGCCGCAGAGCAGACCGCCGGGCACGACTCGCATGTGGCCGACCTCGGCGCCGGCGCCGAAGCCGCCGCGGAAGAGCCGGTCCTCGCTGACGATCGCACCCCCGACACCGGTCCCGATGGTGAGGATGACCATGTCGCTGACGAGACGCCCGGCACCGAACCGGAACTCGGCCCACCCGGCGGCGTTCGCGTCGTTCTCGATGACGACCGGGACATCCACCCGCGCCTCGATCTTCTGGCGCAACGGCTCGTTCCGCCAGGCGATGTTGGGTGCGTAATAGACCGTGGAGCGTGCGGCGTCGACGAAGCCCGCCGCTGCGACCCCGGCTCCCACGGGATCGGCGTCCGTAGAGAGCCGATCGATCATCTCGACCACCGCGTCTTCGATGCCCCTGGTGTCTTTCGGCGTCGGCACGCGGTCTTCACGGATGATCACACCGAGTTCGTCGACGAGGGCGCCGGCGATCTTCGTGCCTCCGATGTCGATTCCGATCGCGTGCACGCTGCGTCTCGCCTTTCGTCGGAGGGTTCGGGCCGTCCGGGCCGGCAGCCGATAAAGCATAGAGTGTAGTGGTTGTATCGGTGCCGAAGGAGCTACCCGTGAACCATGCCGAAACGCCCGCAGCAGTGCCCGCCGATCCGCACGCGAACGCTGCGGACTTGTTGGTCGACCGTGTCGCGGAGACGCCCGACAAGGTGCTCTTCGGCAAGCCGGCGGGCGACGGATGGCAGGACGTCACGGCGGCGCAGTTCGAGGCGGAGGTGGTCGCACTCGCCAAGGGCCTGGTCGCCGCAGGCGTGCAGCCCGAGGAGAAGATCGGCATCATGTGCCGCACCCGGTACGAGTGGACGTTGATCGACTTCGCCACCTGGTACGCCGGTGCGGTGCTCGTGCCCATCTACGACACCAGCTCGCCCGCCCAGGTGCAGTGGAACCTCAGCGACTCCGAAGCCAGCGGCCTGTTCCTCGAGACCGCCGACCACTTCGCGCGGTTCGACGAGGTCGCCGCCGACCTTCCGCAGATCCGCAACGTGTGGCAGGTGGAGCTCGGAGACCTCGCGAAGCTCGTCGCGGCCGGCAAAGACGTGCCCGACGAAGAGATAGCGCGTCGCCGTCGGCTGGCGAACGAGGACGACCTCGCCACCATCATCTACACCTCCGGATCCATGGGCCGCCCCAAGGGGTGCGTCATCACGCACTCGAACTTCGTCGAGCTGTCACGCAACTCCGCCGTCGCGCTCGCCGAGCTCGTCGATGACCCGCGCGGGGCATCCACTCTGCTGTTCATCCCGCTCGCGCACGTGTTCGCCCGGTTCATCTCGGTGCTGTGCGTGCACGGCGGCGTGCGCGTCGGGCACCAGCCCGACACCCGCAGTCTCCTGCCCTCGCTCGGCACCTTCAAACCCAGCTTCCTGCTGGCCGTTCCGCGGGTGTTCGAGAAGGTCTACAACTCGGCCGAGCAGAACGCCGAGTCCGGCGGCAAGGGCGGCATCTTCCGCAAGGCGGCGCAGGTCGCCGTCGAGTACTCGAAGGCGCAGGAGGCCGGCGGATCCATTCCGCTCGGCCTGCGCCTGCAATTCGCGCTGTACAACCGGCTGGTGTTCGCCAGGCTGCGGGCTGCGATGGGCGGCAACGTTCGCTACGCGGTGTCGGGCTCAGCACCGCTCGGCGCCCGCCTCGGGCACTTCTTCCACAGCATGGGCATCAAGGTGCTCGAGGGCTACGGACTGACCGAGACCACTGCGCCGGCGACCGTGAACCTTCCTCAACGCTCCAAGATCGGCACGGTGGGTGTTCCGCTGCCCGGCGTCGCGATTCGTATCGCCGACGACGGCGAGATCCTCGTCAAGGGTGTGGATGTCTTCAAGGAGTACTGGAAGAACCCGCAGCAGACGGCCGACGCGTTCGAGGACGGCTGGTTCAAGACCGGCGACCTCGGCAGTCTGGACGACGACGGCTTCCTCACCATCACGGGACGCAAGAAGGAGATCATCGTCACCGCAGGCGGCAAGAACGTCGCACCCGCAGTGCTCGAGGACCCGATCCGCGCGAATCCCCTGGTGGGTCAGGTCGTCGTGGTCGGCGACCAGAAGCCGTTCATCGGTTGCCTGATCACACTGGACACCGAGATGCTCCCGGTGTGGTTGCACAACAACGGCGAGGACGCCGCGATGCCGCTCGAGGTAGCCGCGAAGCATCCGGCCGTGCTGGCCGAACTGCAGAAGGCGGTCGACGCTGCGAACGCCCAGGTCTCGCGCGCCGAGTCGATCCGCAAGTTCGTGGTGCTGCCGACGGAGTTCACGGAGCAGAGCGGGCACCTCACGCCCAAACTCAGCATCAAGCGCAACGAGATCCTGAAGGACTTCGCCGGCGAGATCGAGTCGCTCTACGCCAACTCCCCGTCGACGGAGGGCTTCAGCCTGCGCTGAAAGCGGTTCAGAACCAGCTCGACTCGCGCACCTTGCGCATGGCCTCGCGGCGTCGCTCAGGAGCGAGGCGCTTGAGGTACACGATGCCGTCGAGGTGGTCCGTCTCGTGCTGCAGCGCCTGCGCAAGAACCCCTGTGCCCTCGACGACCACCTCGTTGCCGTCCAGATCGGTGCCCCTCGCCTTCGCGTAGGTGTGCCGGGGCGTCGGGAACCAGAGCCCGGGGACCGAGAGGCATCCTTCGTCGATCTCCTCGACGTCGTCGCCGAGCTCGACGATCTCGGGGTTGATGAGGTAGCCCACCTCGCCCTCGACGTTGTAGCTGAACGCGCGCAGGCCGACACCGATCTGGCACGCGGCGACTCCTGCACGTCCCTCGACCTTGACACTGTCGACGAGGTCGGCGACCAGCGAGCGGACACCCTCGTCGACCGCGGCTATCGGATCGGAAACGGTGGTGAGCACGGGGTCGCCAAAGAGACGGATCGGGCGGTCAGGCATCCGCTCATTTTATAAGGGCGGGATGCCTGCGCTCGGTACAGCCGTCACTCCGGGTTCACGACCACCAGCAGGTCGCCGGCATCCACCTGTTGCGTCTTCGGCACGGCGAGGCGCGTGACCGTTCCCGAGACCGGCGAGGCGATGGCGGCCTCCATCTTCATCGCCTCGATCGATGCCACCGGAGTGCCTGCCACGACGCGGTCGCCCACCTCGACCTGCAGCGTGATCACACCGGAGAACGGTGCCGCGATGTGCCCGGGCACCGAGACATCCGCCTTCTCCGCGGCCTTCGTCTCCACCGTGATGGAGCGATCGCGCACGAACACCGGGCGCAGCTGCCCGTTGAGCGTCGTCATGACCGTGCGGATGCCCTTGTCGTCGGCCTCGCCGACCGCCTCGAGTCCCGCGTACAGCCGCACCCCAGGTCCGAGGTGGATGACGTGCTCGCGTCCCGGCGTCAGGCCGTAGAGGTAGTCGTCGGTGTCGAGCACCGAGACATCGCCGAACAGCTCGCGCACCTGCTCGAACTGCCGTGCAGGTCCTGGGAACAAGAGCCGGTTCAGCGTGGCGCGTCGCGTCGCGGAGTCCGATTCGAGACCCTGGCGATCCTCAGCGGCCAGGTCGGCAACGGCGACTCGAACGTTCTTGCCCTCAAGCACCCTGCTGCGGAACGGTTCGGGCCATCCTCCGGGAAGGTCGCCGAGTTCGCCGGCCATGAAACCGACGACCGAGTCGGGCACGTCGTACTTCTGCGGGTTCTGTTCGAAGTCGTCCGGGTCGGCGTGAACGGCCGCCAGATGCAGCGCGAGGTCGCCGACCACCTTCGACGAGGGCGTCACCTTCGGGATGCGGCCGAGGATGCGGTTCGCCGCCGCATACATGTCCTCGATCAGTTCGAAGTCCTCTGCCAGTCCGAGCGCCTTCGCCTGCTGTCTCAGGTTCGACAGCTGTCCACCGGGGATCTCGTGGGTGTACACACGCCCGGTCGGGCCGGGAAGCCCGGACTCGAACGGGCCGTAGAGCCCGCGCACGGCCGCCCAGTACGGCTCGAGGTCGGTCACGTTCCGCAGGGGGAGTCCCGTGTCGCGCGAGGTGTGCGCGAGCGCCGCAACGAGCGCGGATGCCGATGGCTGGCTCGTCGTACCCGACATGGGTGCGCTGGCGACGTCGACGGCATCCGCTCCCGCCGCGCTCGCCGCCAGCAGCGTGGCGAGCTGGCCGCCCGCCGTGTCGTGCGTGTGCACGTGCACCGGAAGGTCGAACCGCTCACGGAACGAGCGCACGAGCAGCTCAGCGGCACCCGGCCGGAGCAAGCCGGCCATGTCTTTGATGGCGAGCACGTGCGCGCCGGAGGCCACGATGCTCTCTGCCAGCCGCAGGTAGTAGTCGAGCGTGTACAGCTTCTCGGCCGGGTCGAGCACGTCGGCCGTGTAGCAGACGGCCACCTCCGCGACTGCTGTGCCCGTCTGCAGCACGGCATCGATGGCCGGACGCATCTGGCTGACGTCGTTGAGGGCATCGAAGATGCGGAAGATGTCGACGCCGGTGGCCGCAGCCTCGCGCACGAAGGCATCCGTCACCTCGGTGGGGTAGGGAGTGTAGCCCACCGTGTTGCGGCCGCGCAGCAGCATCTGGATGTTGATGTTCGGCAGCACCCCGCGCAACGCTGCGAGCCGCTCCCACGGGTCCTCTCCGAGGAACCGAAGCGCGACATCATAGGTGGCACCGCCCCACGCCTCGACCGAGAGGAGCTGCGGAGTCATCCGTGCGACGTAAGGCGCGACGGCGAGCAGATCCTTCGTGCGCACCCGGGTCGCGAGCAGCGACTGGTGGGCGTCGCGGAAGGTGGTCTCGGTGACCGCAAGCGCGCCCTGCGCCCGAAGCTCCGCCGCGAAACCGGCCGGCCCGAGTGCGAGCAGCCGCTGACGGGATCCGTCCGGCGCCGGTGCGGCGATATCGACGTCAGGCAACTTGGTGACCGGGTCCGCCACGTGCGGCCTCGGACCGTTCGGCTGGTTCACCGTCACGTCGACCAGCCAGTTGAGCAGCTTGGTGCCGCGGTCCTTCGACACGCGGCCGCGCAGCAGCTGGGGCCGCTCCTCTATGAACGAGGTGCTGAGGTCGCCGGAGACGAACGACGTGTCGTCGAGCACCGCCTGCAGGAACGGGATGTTCGTGGCC
>Ga0164242_10008095_pt1 | contig 11425 bp, 10 predicted proteins | sample OricomgcompostMG_FD_108783 | JGI IMG/M metagenome (GOLD analysis project Ga0164242, IMG submission 108783) | Miracle-Growth compost microbial communities from Emeryville, California, USA - Original compost - Miracle growth compost (MG) ...
GATCGACGTGCGGCGCGCGAAGCCGGGAGTGGTCGCATGGGAACGCTGCGTTTTTTGCAATCCTTTTTCAGGCGAATTTTTATGTCCTTCCCGAAAAAGCGTAAGCGCGTGAAGCCGGACGGCGACGAGTCTTTCCTCGCCGTGCTGAACCACTTCAAACCGTTCGGTCAACTGGATACCAAGATCGCGCGGGCGCGCGCCCAGGACGAACCGGTGCTGTACGCGCACGTGCTGCCCGGTCTCGACGTCCTGCTGTGCAGCGTGCGCGGCGCGCAACCGCCGTATCCGGCGACCGCGGAACTGAGGCGGCGCTGTATCGAATCGATCGCGCATGCGCTGGAGCAGCCGCTCGACGGCCTCGAAAGCGGCGGCTACTGGTACGAGGCGGACGGCTTCGGCTTCCTCGTGTTCGCGAGCCGCGCGCGCGGCCGCGTACTGTCCGAATTCGGCGCGACGCGGCCCGGCATCGTCGTCACGCCGCGGCCGCCGCGCCGCCAGCGCGCGCCCGGCGACACCGTTCCGCGCTCGCTGCGCTAGGCCGCTCTTTCCCTTTCCGTTGAAAAAACGGCACGGCGGGTTCTCCGCCGTGCCGCCGCCCTGCTCTTGGTCCTGCTTCGATGCCCGCGCGCGAAGCGGGCCGCGCGTCAGCTTCCCTTGTACAGATTCGACGGATTCGCGAGCCGCGGCGCGGGGCGCGGCTTGTCGGCCGCGCCGTTGTTGCTGTCGTGCGCCGGCGCGCGGTGCGTGCTGCCGCCGTGTCCGCTCGCGGCCGGTTCCGACGCCGCGGAGGACGTCGCCGCCGCCGGCTGGCGGCTGCCGCCCGCGCGCTCCTGATGGCCGGGCGGCGGCGCACTCGCCGGCTTGCGCATCTGCGCGAGCAGCGCGTTGCACGGCAGCGGCTGGTTGTTGCTCGGCGCGATCAGCGGCAACAGCGCCGCGAACGGATTGATGAGCCCGAGCCCGACCGCCGCGCCGCCGCGCAATGCGAGCGCGGTCGCATCGACGCCGACGTGCGGCTTCTTGAACGTGCCCTTCACGTACAGCGGCGAGCGCAGCGAGAACACCCGGAAACCTTTGGTGTGCGGATGAATTTTCAGGTTCATCGTTTCGTCGCGCAGGCTCACCTGGCCGTTGATGTCGATCACCGCGTCGTCGGTGTCGAGCGCGAATACCTTCGAATCGAGCACGCCGTCGGTGTCGACGAAGTGCGCGGCCGCGCAGTTGATGTCCACGTCGCGATCGCCGAACAGCTTTTCGTACACGACGTTCGCGACGTTCAGGCCGGCGGCCTCCATCAGTAGACGGCTGACCGTGCCCTGCGTGACCAGCATCTTCAGTTCGCCGTTCGACGTCGCCGCGAGCGCGGCCGGCGAATTGCCGGTCGCGGACAGCGACGCGTCGCCGTTCACCTCGCCGAGCGCCGACTGCATCGTCTTGAACTTCGGAAATAGCTGCTTGAGCTTCAGATGCCGCGCCTGCATCGTGCCGCGGCCTTTCAGCGGCACGCCGCTGCCGTCGAGCGTGACGTTCGTCGCGAGCGTGCCGCCCGCCACGCCGAAACGCAGCGGATCGAGCGACAGCACGCCGTTCTTCATCACCACGTGCGTGTACAGATCGGAAATCGGCAGGCTGCCCTGGCGGATGATGCGGCGGCCGGTGAACTTCACGTCCGCGTCGATCGCCTTCCAGCGGTCGGTGCGGAACTGCTCGACCGGCAGCACGCGGTCCGGCGGCTGCTTCGCGGTGTCGCCGCGCGACTTCTTGCTCGCGTTGCTGTCCGCGCCGATGATCGGCGCGAGGTCGGAGAACTGCAGCAGATTCGACACGAGGTTGCCCGACAGCAGCGGGCGCGGACTGCGCTGCGTATAGACGAGCGTGCCGTTCAGGTCGCTGCCGCCGACGCGTCCGGTGAAGTTCTCGTAGCGGAACACGCTCGCGTGCGGATGGAACTGGCCGATCAGACGACCTTCGGTCGCGTACGGCGGCGTTTCGGGCAGCGTGACGCCGGTCAGCCCGTACAGATGCGCCATGCTGCGGCCTTGCAGCCACAGCCGCAGGTCGACCGCGGCGAGATGCGCGGGATCGGTCAGCGTGCCGACGAGCGCGATATGCATGTCCGCGATGTGCACGTCCGCCTGGATCGGGAACGGCCGGTTCGGGTTTTGCAGCGCGAGCACGCCGCCGACCTTGCCGGTGCCGGACACCGGCGTCTTGTTGTAGGTGCCCTTCACGGTCCAGCCCATCGCATACTGCGGTTCGGCGCGGGCGGGTGTCGCCGCGGCGCTGGCCGGCGTGGCCGGCGCCGACGCCGGCGCGCCGGCATTGGCGGTCGCGGCCGCCGGGCCGCTCGCCGCCGTCGCGCCGGCGCCCGCATTGACCGGCGCCGACGTCGATGCGGGCGCGGCGCCGGATGCGGCCACGGCGCCGGACGCGCCGCTCGCCGCCGCCGCACTCGCCTCGCTCGCCGTCTCGGCCGCTTCGGCCTTCTTCGCCTGCTGCGCAAGCCGGTTCGCGCCCGAGCGGCCGATCAGTTGCGCCGACCCGCTGCGCGACGCCGCTTCCTGCTGCTTGAGCGCCTCGCCGATCGGAATCGGATGGCCGAGCGTATCGACCGCGATCTGCACGTCGGTCTTCGTCTGCTGGTCGTCGACCGCGACGTTGCCCTTCGCGAACGCGATGTCGTGCAGATCGAGCTTCCACGTGGAAGGTCCCGACGACGACGGCAGCTTGAAGGTCCAGTTATTGCGCCCGTCCGTGAGCCGCTCGGCGTCCACCGACGGATTCACCAGATTGATCGCCGGAATCACGATATCGTGCGCAAGCAGCGGCAGGACTTCCACTTCGAAGTCGATTTCGTCGAGCGTCGCGAAATGGGGCTGCTTCGTCCAGTCCGGATTCGCGATCGTGATCCGCGTCGCGGAAAAGCGCGGCCACGGCACCCACGACCGCCAGCCGGTCTCGCCGACCGGATGCCGCCAGCCGACTTTCAGATCGCCTTCGATCGCGAACGGCCGGCCGATCGCTGCGCTCACCTTCTCGTTGACCATCGGTTTCGCGCGGTTCCAGTCGAACGTCAGCACGAACACGACGAGGCCGATCACCAGAACGACGACAACCAGCACGAGCCATGCGAACATCTTGCCGAGCGTGCGGCCGATGCCGCGAGCTTTCGGTTGCGTGGACGTCATGCGCGCTCCATTGTTGTTCCCATCCGTACCTCGATTAGCAGCCCGCGTACCTGGCGGCACGCGATGATGCGCGATGCGGCCGAGCGGGTGAGCGGTCCGGTGACGGCGTTGTCGCCGCCTGTCACGTTTGTTCGGGCTTTTCGGGCGTGTTTGCGTCTGTCCACGTCTGTTTGCATCTGTCTACCTCTGTCGCCGATCATCACCAATTCCGTCTCCAGCCACCTTCCGATGACCGAACCTCGATCCGCCGCGCCGGGTGCGCCCGTGCCGCTCGTCGCGGCGCAACGCGTCGCGCGCCGCGACGCCGCGCGTGGCCAGATTCTGCTCCAGCCGACCGACCTGACGCTCGACGCCGGCGAACGCGTCGCACTGACCGGACCGTCCGGCTCCGGCAAGAGCGTGCTGCTGCGCGCGCTCGCGCTGCTCGACCCGCTCGACGGCGGCCACGTGCTGTGGCGCGGCCGCGCGGTCACCCGCGCGCGAATCCCGGGCTTTCGCCGCCACGTCGCGTATCTGCGCCAGCGCGCGGCGCTGCTCGACGGCAGCGTCGACGACAACGTGCGCTATCCGTATTCGCTCGCGGTCTATCGCGACGCCGCGTTCGACGCCGGCCGCGCGCAGGCGCTGTTCGAACGCGCGGGCCGCGGCGCCGACTTCCTCGCGCGCGACGCGTCCGAACTATCCGGCGGCGAAGCGCAGATCGTCGCGCTCGTGCGCGTGCTGCAACTCGACCCCGACGTGCTGCTGCTCGACGAACCGACCGCGTCGCTCGACCCCGAGTCCGCGCGCGCGATCGAGGCGCTGGTGTCCGAATGGTTCGAGCGAGACCGCGCCGCGCGCGCGACCGTCTGGGTGTCGCACGACCCGGCGCAGGCGCTGCGGGTCGGCACGCGACAACTGACGATGCGCGCGGGCGTGCTGTCCGAAGCGCCGCACGCGGGTGTCGCCCAGCCGCAGGAGGCCGCCCGATGAACGCCGGCCTGCAAAACCTGAGCCTCGTCGACGTCGCGATCGCCGCGCTGCTGGTGCTGGTGAACGGCGCGATCTCGGTCGTGCTGAAACTCGACCTCGAACGCAGGCTCGCGTGGGCCGCCGCGCGCACGGTCGTGCAGTTGCTCGCGATCGGCTACGTGCTCGGCTGGGTGTTCGCGTACGACCGCTGGTACGTAGTGCTGCCGCTGATGGCGCTGATGACGCTGATCGCCGGCGTCGCCGGTTCGCAGCGCGGCGCGCGCACCTATGCCGGCCAGCGCGCGGACAGCATCGTGTCGATCTGGATCAGCGCGTGGCTCGTCGCGGCGGTCGGCCTGTTCGTGGTGATCCGCATCCGGCCGTGGTACGCGCCGCAGTATGCGATTCCGATCCTCGGCATGATTCTCGGCAATACGCTGACGGGCGTGTCGCTCGGCATCGAGCGGATGACGAGCGAACTGACCGCGCGCCGCGATCGCGTCGACACCGCGCTCGCGCTCGGCGCGACCCGCTGGGAAGCCGCGCAGGGCCCCGCGCGCGATGCGGTGCGCGCCGGCATGATCCCGACGCTGAATCAGATGGCCGTGGTCGGCGTCGTCAGCCTGCCCGGGATGATGACGGGCCAGGTACTCGCCGGCCAGTCGCCGCTGCAGGCGGTCCGCTACCAGATCGTCATCATGTTCCTGATCGCCGCGTCGTCGGGACTCGGCACCGTCGGCGCGGTGCTGCTCGCGTACCGGCATCTGTTCTCCGCGGAGCATCGCTTTCTCGCGTCGCGGCTCATCGAGCGCACGCCGCGCGCGAAGCGGCGGGCGGCGCGATGAGCGGGTAAGCGGCGCGGCACGCGGACGACGGCGCGACCTGCGCAGCCGACGCCGCGCGCCGACCGAAGCGTGGCCGACGCGGACCTCGGCCGCGCCCCGCGCGACGACGTTCAGCGCACCGCCGAAACCGTGATCTGCGTGCCGTCCGACAGCCGCACCGTTTTCGCGGCGCCGGTGGTCGGCATCGAGAAACGGATCACCTGGGTGTGCTGCACGACGTTCGGGCAGGTCAGCGACTTGCCGCCGCTCGTCACCGTATGCGTGCCGTGCGGCGCCTGCGCGCGAAAACTCAGTTGCACGTTCGCGGTGCCCTTCGACGACACGATCGGCGCGAGCCGCACCTGCGTCTGCCGCACCATCGCGCCGTTGGTATCGAGCGGCAGCGACGCGATGCCGGGACAGCCGCCTGGCGTCGCCACCGGGCCGCCAGGCGGCGTGGTGCGCCACATGAAGTCGTCGGTCTCGCCGGAGCGCAGCGTGCGCGTCTGCTGCGCGTTGCCGAACGGCTTCGACACGACCTTGACCGTGTAACGGATCGGTCCGTCGGTGGCGGCTTTCGACGTGACCGTGATCGGCGGCGCCGCCTGCGCGCACAGCGCGAAAGCCGATGCAAACGCAAGCGCGGCACCGCGAAACGCCGCTGTGCGGCGGGGAACGCAGAACGGCATGGGTGATCTCCTGACTGGATCGGCCGCGCGTCGGCGGACAGCGATACCGCGCGCGTCCTGTGGCGAAACGTCTCGTCTGGCCGTCAGTCTAGCAAGCGATGCGCCGGCGTGCGGTGCTGCGCGGCCAGGTGTTCCCCGTCTTGCGTCGGCGCCGGTTTTCGCCTGACGCACCGATCATGCGTGCGCAACGGATTCGCTGGCCGTTTTGCAGGTTCTTTTTGCAGGCTCTTTTGCAGGCCGTTTTGCGGTCGCTTCGCGCCTGCGCGCCGAGGCCGCCGGTTCGGGCCGACGCGTCGCGGCCGGGCATGCGCGGTTTCGGCGCCGCGTTACGCCGCTGCGCGCAAACCCGGATGTGCGGGCCCGGCCACGATCTGCGCGGACGGCGGCGATTTCCGGTCGCCGTAGCCGCCGGCGCGTCCGCATCGGCCGCCAATCGTCCCGTCTGTCACGACGGCCCTATGCCGGCCGACTGCGCGCCGGGCCGCCTCGCCGATCCAGCCGCCGCACGCGTCACGCTACAATAGCCGGATTTTCCGCACGATCCGCAGCGGCGAGGCCGCCCGTTCCACGCCTGATCGCGCGCCTCCTGCCCGTTTTCATCCGTCATGAATCTCGTCATCCAGAGTCCCGAGCCGCTGTCTTCCGTTCACCACAAGCCGCTCGCCGCGCTCGCGCGCGGTGGCCGCGTCGAGCCGGTCGACGCGCACGCGATCCGCATCGGCAACGCCTCGCCGGGCCAGCGCGCCGACATCGACGCGTACTGTTCGACGCACGGCCTCGACTACGCGTACGTCGAACCGGGCCGCACGCTCGCGCAGTTCGGCCTCGTCGCGATGGACATGGACTCGACGCTGATCACGATCGAATGCATCGACGAAATCGCCGATTTCTGCGGCCTGAAAAAGGAAGTCGCGGCGATCACCGAGGCAGCGATGCGTGGCGAGATCAAGGACTTCGACGAAAGTCTGACGCGCCGCGTCGCGCTGCTCGAAGGGCTCGACGCGAGCGCGCTCGAGCGCGTGTACGACGAACGGCTGCGACTGTCGCCGGGTGCCGGCCGGATGCTGGCCGGCGCGAAGGCGGCGGGCCTGAAGACGCTGCTGGTGTCGGGCGGCTTCACGTTCTTCACCGAGCGGCTGAAGGCGCGGCTCGGCCTCGATTTCACGCGCGCGAACACGCTGGAGATCGTCGACGGCAAGCTGACCGGCCGCGTGAGCGGCGAGATCGTCAACGCGGACGTGAAGGCGCGCACGCTCGTCGAAACCTGCCGGACGCTCGGCATCGGGCCGCACCGCGCGATCGCGATGGGCGACGGCTCGAACGACCTGAAGATGATGGCCGAGGCGGGCCTGTCGGTCGCGTTCCGCGCGAAGCCGGTCGTGCGCGAGGCCGCGAGCGTCGCGTTCAACCACGTCGGACTCGACGGCCTGCTGCGGCTGTTCTGAGCCCGGCCGGCGTTCTGCGCTACTTCAGTCCCGCGAGCGCGCGCTCGACGTCCGCGCACAGGTCGTCCGGGTCTTCGAGGCCCGCGTAGAAGCGCACCAGCGTCCCCTCGTACGGCCAGCGCGCCGCCGTGCGCATCGAACCGACGTCGTACGGCATTGCGAGGCTGTGCGCGCCGCCCCAGCTCCAGCCCAGCGCGAACAGTTCCAATGCTTCGCAGAACGCATCGATCTGCGCGGACGGGTAGTGCGCATCGAACACGACCGAGAAAAGTCCGCCCGCGCCAGTAAAATCGCGTTCGAAAAACGCGTGTCCCGGGCAGTCCTCGAAGGCCGGATGCAGCACCGCCGCGATTTCGGGCCGCTGCTTGAGCCACTGCGCGAGCACGAGCGCGTGACGGTCGTGCGCGTCGAAGCGCGCCTTCATGCTCGGCAGCCCGCGCAGCACCAGCGCGCAGTCGTCCGCCGACACGCCGATCCCCATGTGCATCCGCGCGAGTTTCAGCTTCAGGTAAAGCTCGCGGTCGGCGGTGATCGTCGCGCCCATCAGCACGTCGCTGCCGCCCGACTGGTATTTCGTCAGCGCCTGCACCGAGATGTCGACGCCATGCTCGAACGGCCGGAACGCGAGACCGGCGGACCACGTGTTGTCGATCGCCGTCACGACGTTGCGCGCGCGCGCGGCGGCCGCGATCGCGGGCACGTCCGGCACTTCCATCGTCACCGAGCCCGGCGCCTCCAGCCAGATCAGCCGCGTTTGCGGACGAATCAGGTCGGCGATGTCCGCGCCGACCATCGGATCGTAGTAGCGCACGCTGACGCCGAAATCGCGCGCGAGCCACTCGCCGTGCTCGCGGTTCGGCGAATACACGTTGTCGGGAATCAGCACGTCGTCGCCCGATTTCACGAGGCCGAAATAGACGTTCGAGATCGCCGACAGGCCCGACGGCTGCAACAGCGCATGCGCGCCGCCCTCGATCGCCGCGAGGCGCTGCATCAGCAGCGTCGAGGTCGGCGTCGCGTGCAGGCCGTAGCGCCACTGCGCGTCGTTGCGCCAGTCGAGCGCGCGCACCGACGCGAGGTCGGGAAACACGACCGTCGACGCGCGCGTGACCGGCGCCGCGAACGATTCGAAGCCCGGGGCGAGTTCGTCTTGCGGATGCACGATGCGCGTCTGCAACGCGCGGCTGGAGTCGGATTTCTTCATGTCGGAGTGGGGGCGGATGGATGCGCTGGACGGGGCGGCGCGCGGCGCCGCATCCGCAAGATTAACCGAGGTTTGGGGGCGCGTGTGCGCCGATGGCGGCCGGGCCGGCAACGGCGCCGCGATCAGCGCCGCAGGCGCGCGCGCCGGACGATGCCGTCAGTCGCCGGTCGTCAGGTTGCTGACGCCGTGGACCGGCTGCCCGCCTTTCGTCGGCGCGGCAGGCACCGCCGGCGCAGTCGGCGCCGCAGCCGCCGGCGCGGCCGTTTGCGGCGCTTCGGCCCCGACCGGCGCCGGCTGCGTCGTTACCGGCACACCCGACACACCCGACGCCTCGGCCCCGGCCGCGACCGGCTTCAGATCGAACGGCTGCGGATCCGAGTCGTCGACGTTCATCCGGTCGCCGGACACCGAGCCGTCGGCCGCGAACCGGCCGACCCAGTTGCCGACGATGTGGGTGCCGTCGTTCGATTCCTCGACCTCCAGCGTGTTGCCGTCGCGATCGCCGGCGACGAGCGTCACCTCGCCCGTATCGGTGTACTGATATTCGCCGTGCACGCCCTCGCGGTCTTCGCCGCCCTTCGGGCCAAGGCGCAGCACGATCGGCCGCTTGCCGAGCGTGCCCGTGTAGGCCGGCAGCCGCGCGTACGCGGGGTTCGGCTTCAGCGGCAACGGCAGCGTCTGCGCGTGCGCGAACAACGGCGTCGCGCATGCCGCGACGCAGAGCGCGCGCGCGAGCCGCGCGGCGTTGCGTGGTGATATCGACATCGTCACTTCCCTGCTGAGATTCGTTGATGCATGGCGCGGCTTGCGCGGCGGCTCAGACCCGCTCGAAAATCGCGGCGATTCCCTGGCCGCCGCCGATGCACATCGTCACCAGCGCATACCGGCCGCCGATGCGATGCAGTTCGTACAGCGCCTTCACGGTGATCAGCGCGCCGGTCGCGCCGATCGGATGGCCGAGCGAGATGCCCGAGCCGTTCGGATTCACTTTCGCCGGATCGAAGCCGAGTTCCTGCGCGACCGCGCACGCCTGCGCGGCGAACGCCTCGTTCGCCTCGATCACGTCGAGGTCCGCGACCGAGAGGCCCGCGCGCGCGAGCGCGTTGCGCGTCGCCGGCACCGGCCCGATCCCCATGTACGCCGGATCGACGCCCGCATGCGCATACGACACGAGCCGCGCGAGCGGCTTCACGCCGCGTTCGCGCGCGGCGTCGGCGCTCATCAGCAGCACCGCGGCCGCCGCGTCGTTGATGCCGGACGCGTTGCCAGCCGTCACCGTGCCGTTCTCCTTCGCGAACACCGGCCGCAGCTTCGCGAAGTCGGCGGGCGTCGCGTCGGTACGCACGTGTTCGTCGGTGTCGAACGTCACGTCGCCGTTCTTCGAACGGACGACGACCGGCAGGATCTGGCCGGCGAAATGCCCGTGCGCGAGCGCGCGCGCCGCGCGGCGATGCGATTCGAGCGCCAGCGCGTCCTGCGCGTCGCGCGTGATTCCGTATTGCTTCGCGACGTTCTCCGCGGTGACGCCCATGTGGATGGTCTGAAACGGGTCGTGCAGCGCGCCGATCATCATGTCGACGAGCGGCGCATCGCCCATGCGCTGACCGAAGCGCGCGGCCGGCATCACGTACGGCGCGCGGCTCATGCTTTCCGCGCCGCCGCCGATCGCGATGTCCGCGTCGCCGAGCAGGATGGTCTGCGCGGCCGAGACGATCGCCTGCAGCCCCGACCCGCACAGCCGGTTGACCGTCAGCGCCGGCGCGTGCTGCGCGACGCCGCCGTTCAGCGCCGCGACGCGCGCGAGATACATGTCCTTCGGCTCGGTCTGGATCACGTTGCCGAACACCACGTGCCCGACGTCGTCGCCGCTCACGTTCGCGCGCGACAGCACCTCGCGCACCACGCGCGCGCCGAGGTCGGTCGGCGCGAAGTCCTTCAGGCTGCCGCCGAAATCGCCGATCGCCGTGCGCACGCCGGCCGCCACCACCACTTCGCGTTGCATAGGTTCCTCCGCTTGCCCGTGTGTTCCGTTGCCGCCGCGCCCGGTTGTGCCCGATCGCGCTCGATTGCGCCGCGTTCGCGCTCAGCCGGCCAGCAGCCGTTCGACCGCCGCGCGCCGCGGAATCGGCGCGACCGCGCCGTAGCCTTGCGTCGACAGCGCCGCCGCCGCGTTCGCATATCGCGCGGCCGCGAACGGATCGTCGCCTTCGACCAGCCGCGCGACGAACGCGCCGCCGAAACAGTCGCCGGCGCCGGTCGCATCGACAGCCGCGACCGCGCGGCCGGGCACGAGACGCCGCTCGTCCGGCGTCGCGACGTACGCGCCGTCGCGGCCGAGCTTCAGCGCGACGATCTGCGCGCCCTGCGTGAGCAGCCAGTCGACGATCGCGTCGCGATCGTCGAGACCGGTCAGCACGACCACGTCGTCCCAGCTCGGCAGACAGACGTCGGTCTGCCGCAGCACCTCGGTCATCACCGCGCGGGCGCGCGCGAGCGGCCACAGCTTCACGCGCAGATTCGTGTCGAAACTGACCCGCACCCCGTTGCCGCGCGCGTGCGCGATCGCGTCGAACGCCGCATCGCACGCGCTGTTGCTGATCGCCACGCTGATGCCCGACAGATGCAGCACACGCGCGGCCGCGATCGCTTGAAGCGGCAGGTCGGCCGGCGCGTAGCGGCTCGCCGCGGAGCCCGCGCGCAGATAGTCGAACGCATGCCCGAGCGGGCCGTGCGACACGAAATAGACGCCGGTCGACGCGGCCGGATCGATTCGTACGGACGACGTATCGATGCCCTCGTCCTGCCACAGGCGCAGCAGCAGCCGGCCGAAGTGATCGTCGCCGAGCGCCGACACGAAGCCCGCGCTCACGCCCTGACGCGCCGCCGCGATGCAGAAGTTCGACGTGTCGCCGCCGAAGCCCTGCAGATACTCGGGACGATCGTTCGACGCCTGATTGAACTCGACCATCGCCTCGCCGAGCGCGAGGATCGCCGGCGTCACACTTCGCCCCACAGGTCGTGGCCGTCCGCGCCGGTGATCTTCACCGACACGAAGTCGCCGACCTTGTAGCGCTTCGACGCCTTCACCGACGGCGCGACGTACACGACGCCGTCGATCTCCGGC
>Ga0164242_10008096_pt1 | contig 11422 bp, 9 predicted proteins | sample OricomgcompostMG_FD_108783 | JGI IMG/M metagenome (GOLD analysis project Ga0164242, IMG submission 108783) | Miracle-Growth compost microbial communities from Emeryville, California, USA - Original compost - Miracle growth compost (MG) ...
CCTTCGTAGCGGATGACCACCACGTCGCCGGCCTGGATGCTGCCGTCGGCCAGCGCCGCCATCGCCGCGACCTCGCGCTCGAACACCTTCGCCGGGCCTTCGAACACGTCCACGTCGAACCCGGCACTCTTGTAGACGGCGCCGTCGGGGGCCAGCGAGCCGCGCAGGATCGTCAAGCCACCGGTGGTGTGGATCGGCGTGCTGAGCTTGTGCAGCACCTCGCCGTCGAGCTCCGGCGGGTTCAGCTCGGCGAGGTTCTCGGCCATCGTCTTGCCGGTCACGGTCAGCGCGTCACCGTGCAGGAGACCAGCATCCAGCAGCGCCTTCATCACCACCGGCACCCCACCGATGCGGTCGACGTCGTGCATCACGAACCGGCCGAACGGCTTCACGTCGGCCAGGTGCGGCACCCGGTCGCCGATCCGGTTGAAATCGTCCAGTTCCAGATCGACACCGGCCTCGTGCGCGATCGCCATCAGATGCAGGACCGCGTTCGTCGAACCGCCGAAGGCCATCACCACCGCGATCGCGTTCTCGAACGCCGGCTTCGTCAACACCTGCCGGGCGGTGATGCCCTGTCGCAGCATGTTGACGACCGCCGCACCGGACTTGTGCGCGAACCCGTCCCGCCGCCGGTCGGTGGCCGGCGGAGCCGCCGACCCGGGCAGCGACATCCCGAGCGCCTCGGCCGCCGACGCCATCGTGTTCGCCGTGTACATGCCGCCGCACGCGCCCTCGCCGGGGCAGATCGCCCGCTCGATCGTGTCCACGTCCTGCTCGCTCATCAGCCCACGAAGACATGCCCCGACGGCTTCGAACGCGTCGATGATCGTGACGTCCTTCTCGGTGCCGTCGGACAGCTTCGCCACGCCGGGCAGGATCGACCCGGCATACAGGAAGACGCTGGCCAGGTCGAGGCGGGCGGCCGCCATCAGCATGCCCGGCAGCGACTTGTCGCAGCCGGCCAGCAGCACCGAGCCGTCCAGTCGCTCGGCCTGCATCACCGTCTCGACCGAGTCGGCGATCAGCTCCCGGCTGACCAGCGAATAGTGCATCCCCACGTGCCCCATCGAGATGCCGTCCGACACCGAGATCGTGCCGAACTCCAGCGGATAGCCGCCCGCTGCGTGCACCCCTTCTTTCACCGCCTGAGCCAACCGGTCGAGGGACAGGTTGCACGGCGTGATCTCGTTCCAGGACGAGGCCACCCCGATCTGCGGCTTCGCCCAGTCGTCGTCGCCCATGCCGACGGCTCGAAGCATGCCTCGTGAGGCTGCCTTTTCGATTCCGTCGGTGACTTCGCGACTGCGCGGCTTGAGGTCGTGAGTGGACATGCCGGAACGATAGCGCCGCGGCCGTTCGCGGCCGTCGCGGGCCACGGCCCGCATCACCGGTTCAGAACGTGGGCTCGGGCAGCAGATGCCGCTCGGTCGTCGAGACCGGCGTCGGCTCGGGCGCCGATGCCGGCCGGCGCGCGGCGGTGAGCACGGCGGCGATGATCAGCGCCACCGACAGGATCGGCGTCACGTCCGAGACCAGGTCCTGGAAGAAGGTGTAGGTCAGCTCCTGGTTCTGCGCGTACGGCAACCACTGCAGGATCAGCCCGGCCGTGGTCCACACCGCGAACGCGCCTCCGATCACCTTCACCGACAGCGGCAGCGCGTACCGGAACATCGCAATGCCGAGCGGCACCACCCAGACGAAGTGGTGGGTCCAGGACAGCGGCGAGGCCATCAACGTGCCCAGCCCCACCAGCCCGATCCCGAACAGCTCCTCGCCACGTCGCGTCCACATCGCGCCGGCGATCGCAGCCGTGAGACCGACCAGGGCACCCAGGACGATGCCGAGCACGTGCATGCTGTGGGTGTCACCGAACATGCGCACCATCCCGCCGAGCACGGACTGGTTGCTCAAGTAGTAGGCCGCGCCGGTTCGGGTGTCCTGCTCGACCAGGATGGTCTTCCAGAAACCGATGCTCTCGTGTGGCAGGACCGCGAAGCCGATCGCCGTCGTGGCCGCGAACACCGCGACCAGCCAGGCAGTGTCCTTCCAGCGGCGCATCGACAGCAGGTAGATGGCGAACAGCGCTGGCGTCAGCTTGATGGATGCGGCGAGCCCGGTCATGGCTCCTCGAGGCCCGATCCGCCGGCCCGGCAGCAGGTCGAGCACGACCAGTGCCAGCACGATCACGTTGACCTGGCCGTAACCCAGCGTCGACCGGACCGGCTCGCAGACCAGGACGACGAACGTGGTCAGCGTCGCCACCGCCACGCCCGCCGGCACGCCGAACCGCCGCAGCATCGTCCGGATCAGCAGCACCGACAGCACGATCCAGGCCAGCTGCATGAGCGTGTACGGCAGGTAACTGAGCGGCACGGCCACCAGTGCGGAGAACATCGGGTAGATGAACGCCAGCTGGTTCATCGTGAAGCGCATGGTGAGGATGTCGCCACCGTGCGCGAGCGCCTGGCCCGCGTCCAGGTAGGTCTGCAGGTCCATCGTGTACGGATGCCAGGGCACGAGCGTGCCGCCGGGAATGACGAACGGCACCATCACGATGGCGGCCAGGAACGGCACCAGCTCGAGCACCTGGCCCGCCCTGCGCCAGCCCGGCGTCTGCAGGAACGACAGATTCACGCGCCGACTGTAACGGGCTGCCCGCGGCCGGGCCCGGCAGGCACGAGCGCTCCAACCGTCGCGGTCAGACCGTGACTGCCTTGACGTTGAGGACGTCGGGCAGGTGGGTGGCCACCGGCACGAATGACTCACCGGCGTCGGCACTGGCGTACACGCAGCCGTCCCGGGTGCCCAGGTACAACCCGGCCGGCCGATCCGGATGCTCGAACCCGGCCGGGTCGGTGCACATCGCATCCCGGAGCACCACTGTGTACACCGGCGGCGGCGGAAAGCCGTCCGCCGACCCCGACCAGCTACGGCCAGCGTCGTCGGAGCGGAACACCCGCATGGTGGCGTCCGGTGGCTTGCGGTCGCCGTCGGCGACCAGCGGGAACGTCCACACCGTGTCGGGCCGGGTGGGGTGCGCGACGATCGGGAAGCCGAAGTCGGCCGGAAGCCCGTCGGCGATCGACGTCCATGTCTGGCCGTCGTCGTCGGAGCGGTACACACCATGGTGGTTCTGCGCATACACCGTGTCCGGCCGGCTGCTGGCGCGGGAGATCTTGTGCACGCACTGACCGTATTCGGGATACGGGTCGGGTAGGAAGTAGGCCTTGATGCCGGTGTTGCTGGCGGTCCAGGAGTTGCCGCCGTCGGCCGACCGGTAGACGCCGCCGGTGGACATGGCGACCAGGATGCGGTCCGGGTCGGTGGGGTGCGGTTCGATCGAGTGGATGGCCTGCCCGCCGAACCCGGCCTCCCAGTGGGGACGATGCGGGTGGTCCCACAGGCCGCGCACCAGGTCGAAGTGCTCGCCGTTGTCGGTGGAGCGGAACAGCGCGGACGGCTCGACCCCGGCCCACACCACCCCCGGCTCGGTGGGTGAGGCGACAACCTGCCAGACCCGCTCGACCGACGCGCCGTCGTCGGGCCCGAACGCGATCGGACCGCCGGCGGCCCCGTCACGGGCCGGTGCGGGCTCGTGCCAGGTTTCGCCGAGGTCGTCGGAGTACGACAGCGACGGACCCCAGTGCGAGCTGGCGGCGCCGGCGAACACCCTGCCGTCGGCGCCGATGCCGAGCCCGTAGACGCCGCGCATCTCGAACGTCGGGCCGCTGCACTGCCAGGACCGACCATCGGCGCTGCGCGCAGTGAACAGACCCTTGCTGGTGCCGATGAACAGGACGGTGTCGGGCATGCCGGGCATGTCAGCCTCCTCGTGGCTCGGCGCGGCCGTGTCGGCCGAACGACCGATCGCAGGAGAGTACGGCCATCATCCGACAGCGTCGAGACGCCTGCCGAGTGTCGGCGAGGACACGCCGACACTCGGCCGCGGATAACTCGGCAGCAGGTAACTCGGCAGCCGGTGACGCCTCAGCGGGCGACGAGGTAGGCGATCGGCTCGCCGGCGACGAACCGGGCCACCTGCTCGGCCACCAGCCGCTGTGCCCGGGGCAGGAAGGCGGCCGAGTTGCCGCCGCGGTGCGGGGAGATCAGCACACCCGGGGTATGCCAAAGCGGGTGCTGCGCGGGCAGCGGCTCGGGATCGGTGACGTCCAGCGCGGCACGGATGCGGCCGGCCGCGCACGCCCGCACCAGCGCGTCGGTGTCCACGACACCGCCGCGCGCCACGTTCACCAGCAGCGCACCAGGACGCATCTGGCCGATGAAGGCCTCGTCGGCCAGATGCCGGGTTCGGTCGGTCAGCGGCACGAGCAGCACCACGATGTCCGCGTCGGCGAGCAGGCCGGGAAGCTCCTGCGGGCCGCGCAGGTCGGCGCGCGCTCGGCTGGCCACCTTCACCACCCGACACTCGAAACCGCGCAGCCGCTCTTCGAGCGCGTGCCCGATCGAGCCGGCTCCTACGATCAGCACGGTGCAGTCGGCCAGTGCCCGCGTCTGCCCGACCAGCCATTCGCTCGACGTCATCGCGCGTGCGGCCGCGTCCAGTTCGCGCTGGCTGGCCAGCATCAACGCGACGGCCAGTTCGGCGGTGCTGGCGTCGTGCACACCGCGCGCGTTCGCCAGCCCGACCTGCGGCCGCACCAGCGGCAGCGCGTGCTCGTAGCCGGCGGTGAGCAACTGCACGGCACGCACGGACGGCATCCGGTCGGTCAGCGACAGCACGGCCGGATCGAACGTGTAGGGCGGCACGTAGAGTCGCACCGCGTCGAGGGTCTCGGCCGCCGGCGTTTGGCCGGCCTGGCTGTCCTCGACCGTGTACACCGCGTACGTCCAGCCATCCGGCAGGGCACCGAGATGGTGGACCGGCTCAGCCCACGGCACGAGCACGACCTGATCGGTAGTGACCACGTTGCTCGCGCCTTTCAGCCGAGGTCGAGCAGATGCGCGCGCATCTCGGCCAGCTCGTCGGCCGAGACCATCTCGTGGCCGGGGTGGAACACCGTGCTCAGCCCGCCGTCATTGCGGTACCGCGGCACCACGTGCACGTGCAAGTGGAACACTGTCTGACCGGCTGCGGCGCGGCTGGCCTGCATCAGGTTCAGGCCGTCGGGCGCGAGCCGCTCGTCCAGCAGCCGGGCGGTCGACTCCACCAGATCGGCGATCTCGGTCAGCGCACCGTCGGCGGTGACCACGTCGGACACGTGCCGCTTGGGCACCACCAACGTGTGGCCGGGCGCGAACGGTGCGACGTCGAGAAAAGCCAGCGCATGCTCGGTTTCGCCGACCTGCGCGGACGGCATCTGGCCGGCGACGATCTTGCAGAAGATGCAGTCGGCCGGGCCCGGCTGCGCATCGGAGGTACTCATCAGGCTTGCCCCAGTTTCTGCAGGATCAGCTCGCGTACACGGGCTGCGTCGGCCTTGCCGCGCATCTGCTTCATCACGCCACCGATCAGTGCGCCGGCGGCCGCGACCTTGCCGTCACGCACCTTCTGAGCTGCGTCTTCGTTGGCTGCGATCGCGGCGTCGACCGCCTCGCCCAGTGCGCCCTCGTCGGACACGACTTCGAGTCCGCGCGCCGAGATCACCTCGGCTGGTTCGCCCTCGCCGGCCAGGACGCCCTCGAACACCGACCGGGCCAGCTTGTCGGTGAGCCGGCCGTCGTCCACGAAGCCCTGCACCGCGACGACCTGCGCCGGGGTGATCGGCAGCGCTTCCAGTTCGACGTCACGTTCCTTCGCCGCCCGCGCCAGCTCGCCCATCCACCACTTGCGCGCGGCCTGCGGCGCGCAGCCGGCCACCACGGTGGCCTCGATGATGTCCAATGCGCCGGCGCCGAGTACGTCGCGCATCTCCGCGTCGGTGTAGCCGTACTCAGAGGCCAGCCGCGCTTGCCGGGCAGCCGGCGGCTCGGGTAGCCGCGCACGCAGCGACTCGACCCAGTCGGGCGCCGGAGCCACCGGCACCAGGTCCGGCTCCGGGAAGTAGCGGTAGTCCTCGGCGGTCTCCTTGCTGCGCCCGGGCGTGGTCACTCCGGTGTCTTCGTGCCAGTGCCGGGTCTCCTGCTTGACCGCCCCTCCATCGACCAGCACCGCCGCCTGGCGACCGATCTCGAATCGCAGCGCCCGCTCCACCGATCTCAATGAGTTGACGTTCTTGGTCTCGGTCCGGGTACCGAGCGGTGCGTCCGCCGACGGGCGCAACGACACGTTCGCGTCACACCGCAACGAGCCCTGCTCCATGCGCACGTCGGACACGCCGAGCGCGCGCAGCAGGTCGCGCAACATCGACACATATGCCCGGGCGACCGCGGGCGCCGCCGCGCCGGTGCCCTCGATCGGCTTGGTGACGATCTCGATCAGCGGTACACCGGCGCGATTGAAGTCCAGCAGCGAATGGTCCGCGCCGTGGATGCGTCCGGTCGCACCGCCGACGTGCAAGGACTTGCCGGTGTCTTCTTCCATGTGCGCGCGCTCGATCGGGATCGTGTAGGGCTGGCCGTCCACCAGCACCTCGACCTTGCCGTCGTGCGCGATCGGCTCGTCGTACTGGCTGATCTGGTAGTTCTTCGGCATGTCGGGGTAGAAGTAGTTCTTCCGGGCGAACCGGCACCACGGTGCTATCTCACACCCCAATGCCAGCCCGATCAGAACGGCCGACTCGACCGCCTTCTCGTTCACCACCGGCATCGCGCCGGGCATGCCCAGGCACACCGGACACACCTGCGTGTTGGGTTCGGCGCCGAAGGTGGTGGAGCAACCACAGAACATCTTCGACGCGGTGTTCAACTCCACGTGCACCTCGAGCCCGAGCACCGGGTCGAAGCGGGCGATCGCCTCGTCGAAGTCCAGCAGCTCGTCCGTGCTCATGCTCGCTGGTTCCCCTTCTCTGGCCCGGTGGCTCCGGCCGGTCCACCGGTACGTGCGCTCAGGCTCGGCGCCTGCCCCAGTAGCGGGCCGCCCCACTGTTGCGTCAATGCCCGTTCGAGCGCGGCACCCACGCGGTAAAGCCGATCGTCGGCCATGGCCGGCGCCATCACCTGCAGGCCGACCGGAAGCGGTCCGGTCGCACCGTCGGTGTCGGCCAGCCCCACCGGGAACGACGCGGACGCGTTGCCGGCGAGGTTGGACGGAATCGTGCACAGGTCGTTGGCATACATGGCCAGCGGATCGTCCACCTTCTCTCCCAGCTTGAACGCGGTGGTTGGCGTCGACGGCGACACCAGCACGTCGGCCTGCCCGAACGCGGCCTCGAAGTCCCGCACTATCAGCGTGCGTACTTTCTGCGCCGAACCGTAGTAGGCGTCGTAATAGCCGGCCGACAAGGCGTAGGCGCCGATGATCACCCGCCGCTTGACCTCCGCGCCGAACCCCGCTTCACGAGTCGCGGCCATCACCTCTTCGGCGCTGTGGCTGCCGTCGTCGCCGACCCGCAGTCCGTAGCGCATCGCGTCGAACCGGGCCAGGTTCGACGAGCATTCGCTCGGCAGGATCAAGTAATAGGCCGGCAGCGCGTACCTGAAGTGTGGACAGGACACCTCGACGACCTCGGCACCGGCGGCGGCGAGCAGCTGCACCCCCTCCCGGAACCGCTCGATCACACCGGGCTGATAGCCCTCGCCGTCCAGTTCGCGTACCACCCCGACTTTCAGTCCGCTGACATCACCGGACCGTGCAGCCTCCACGACGGCAGGCACCGGCGCGTCGATCGAGGTCGCGTCCCGCGGGTCGTGGCCGCCGATCACAGCATGCAGCAGCGCGGCGTCGAGAACGTTGCGGGCACACGGGCCGACCTGGTCGAGCGAGCTGGCGAGCGCCACCAGGCCGTAGCGGGAGGTACCGCCGTAGGTCGGCTTCACGCCGACGGTCCCGGTGACGGAGGCAGGTTGGCGGATCGAGCCGCCGGTGTCGGTGCCGATCGCCAGCGGCGCCTCGTAGCTTGCGACGGCGGCGGCCGAGCCACCACCGGACCCGCCCGGCACCCGGTCGAGCGCCCACGGGTTGCTGGTGGGTCCGTAGGCGGAGTTCTCGGTGGAGCTGCCCATCGCGAACTCGTCGCAGTTCGTCTTGCCCAAGATCACCACACCGGCCGCGCGCAGGCGCTCGACGGTGGTGGAGTCATAGGGCGGAAGCCAACCCTCGAGGATGCGCGACCCGCAGGTCGTCGGCACGTCGCGCATGGTCAGCACGTCCTTGAGCGCCAGCGGCACACCGGCGAGCGGGCCCAGGTCGCGGCCGGCGCTGCGGTCCGCGTCGACGGCGTCGGCCGCCGCCAGTGCCCCGTCGGTATCGACGTGCAGGAAGGCGTGCAGGGCACCGTCCACTTCGGCGATCCGGTCCAGGTGCGCCTGGGTGACCTCGCGGGCCGAGACGTCGCCGTCGGCGATGCGGCCGGCGAGTTCGGCGGCGGTGGCAGTGATCAGCGGACTCATCGTCGGCACGCCGCTCACGCCTCCTCGCCGAGGATCCGCGGCACCCGGAAGCGCTGCTCCTCCACTGCCGGTGCCCCGCGCAGTGCCGCGGCCGCGGTGAGCCCGGGGGTCACGACATCGGGCCGCATCACGTTCGTCAGGGGCAGCGGATGCGACGTCGGGGGGATGTCGTCGGCGGCAACCTCACGTACGGACGCGACCGAGTCCAGGATCACCTGCACCTGCGGCGCCAGGTGGTCGAGCTCCTCGTCGGTCAGGTCGATTCGGACGAGGTGAGCGAGATGGGCGACTTCGTCTGGGCTGAGTGCTGGCACGCGGCCATCCTACGGATGTGCGCGGGCCGGGCTCTTGACCCCGGTCGCGGTGTTCACGCCGGCAGCCGGACCGGTTGGATGCCGAGCCGGGTGCCGGCTCCCGTCCCGCTCACCCGCACTTCCATGTCCGCCAGGACGGCGATCTGCTCCCGACCGTTGGCTGCCGCGGACGTCAGCCGGTCGATCGCGGCCGGCTCGGCGGCCGGGAACGTGGCGTGCAGCAGGTCGCCGACGGTGCGGCGGACGAACCGGGCCGGCGGGCGCCGTCCCTGGAAGGACAGGTGCGCGTCGTCGGCCCGGATGAGGGTGAGCGCGGTGGTGCCGTCGTGACCGGTCCGGCAGGCTGCCGCACAGGTCCAGCCGTCCCGGCTGAGGTCGGCCGCGATGCTGGCTTGGCTGCGCGGGAGGCGGGCCACCGGGTGCCCGGTCGGTCCGGCGAACCGGGGCGCGCGGATCGCGGCATTGCCTCGGTCGAACTGCGCTGACACCACCAGCCCGGCCGCGTCGGTGTGCACCGCGTTGGTGGCGCCGATCAGCACACCGGCGTGCCGTCCGAGCAGCGACGCGGCCAGCTGGTCGGTCAGCGCGTGGAATCGCTGCGATTCGCCCGCATCCAGGCCGTTGCTGTCCGTGCTCACCACCACCGCGCCGATGCGAGCAGACGCGCCCGGCTGCGCGGGCGGTGCCGCGGCGATGGCGACCTCGGTAGTGGTGTGGCGGCCGAGCGAGCGGTAACACATGAAGCCGTCCTGGTGACGCAGCCGGTAGCAGCGGGCGCCGGCCTGCCCGAGGGTGCGCGTGAGGGCCGCGGGCGAAACCGGGATGGCCGTGGCAGGCGGCGGCACGGACGGGCCGCCCGTGCCCATCCCGCCGGCCGCATGCTCGTCGTCCCCGTCCCCGTGCCCGTCGTCCCCGTGCCCGCCGGCGCCATGCGGGGCAGGCTGCGGCGGGCCGGCGACGCGGCCAGCCGACGTGTCGTGGTGCCGGATCATGCGGACGGTGACGACGCCGGCCACGCCAAGCACCGTGACAGCCACCGTGCCGATGACGAGCACGAGCACGGCGGCACCGGCTGGCCATCCATCGTGCCGTCCGGGCGGTCTGCGCTGACTCACCGTCGCGTCTCCCCTGCGGTCCGATAGGCGGTGGACCCAGTGAAGCTACCCGTCGTCTGCCGGTAGCCGTGGGTAGCCGTCCCCAGGCTGCTGGGAGGATGGCGGCATGTACTTGCTGCGCATCGCGCTGCCGGACCGGCCGGGCGTGCTCGGCGCCGTTGCTTCGTCGTTGGGCCGGGCCGGCGTCGACATCGCCACGGTCGCGGTGGTCGAGCGTCGTGACGGCGTAGCGATCGACGATTTCATCGTGGAACTTCCCGCGGGGCACAGCGCGGACCAGCTGGTCAGCGCCAGCCAAGCGGTGGACGGCGTCGAGGTCGAGTGGGTGTCGCGGTACGCGGCCGGCGGCGACCTGATCCGGGACCTGGAAGCGGTCGAGGCGATGACGACAGACCCGCCGATGGCGGCGCATCTGCTGACTGAGCTGGCTCCCGGGGTGTTCATGGCGCAATGGGCGATGCTGGCGACCGCACCGAGAGTGCCAGAAGAGACGCCGACGGTGATCACGGCGACGAAGACGGCGCCCGACTTGCCCGAACCTGCGGTCGACTGCCCGTGGGACGGACTGGACAGGGCCGCGCGGGTGACTGTCTCGCATGCCTGGCAGGAGGCGGGCTGGACCGATGTGGTGGCCGGCGCGCCGATAGGCGGCGGGACCAGGGTGCTGCTGGTCGGACGGTCGGGTGGGCCGGCGGTACTCGACTCGGAACTGGCGCGACTCGGACATCTGGCTGCGCTGGCCGACACGATTGCCGGACGCGACTCGGACATCTGACCCGCGGCAGCGGTCGAGCGGGTTACCCGGTCGAATCGCTGTCGTCCCCGGTATCTGGCGGCCCTTCCTCGAGCAAGCGCACGAAGGCTTCCTCGTCCAGCACCGGCACACCGAGTTGCTCGGCCTTCGTCAGCTTCGACCCAGGCGAGGCCCCCGCGACCACGAACGCGGTCTTCTTCGACACCGAACCGGTCACCTTGCCGCCACGCTTGGCGATCTCGTCACCGGCCTGGTCGCGGGTGAAGCCCTCGAGCGTGCCGGTGACCACCAGGCTCAGCCCGGCCAGGTGCTGCGGCAATACCGGCCGGGACTCATCCTTCTCGTCGACCATCCGAACGCCGGCGGCGCGCCACTTGGCCACGATGTCGCGGTGCCAGTCCACGGCGAACCACTCCCGCACCGCGGCGGCGATGGTGGGCCCGACCCCGTCGACGACGGCTAGCGCCTCCTCGTCGGCCGCGTCGATGGCGTCCAGACTGCCGAATTCGCGCGCCAGCGCCTCCGCGGCGGTCGGACCCACGTGCCGGATGGACAAGGCCACCAGCACTCGCGACAGTGGTACCTGCTTGACCGCTTCGAGGTTCTCGATCAGCTTGCGCGCGTTGGCGTTGAGGTCGCCCTTCTTGGTGCGGAAGTAGTCGACCCCGGCCAGGTCGTCGGCGGTCAACGTGAACAGATCGCCCTCGTCGGTGATCAGCCCGGCCTCGAGCAGCGCATCCCCGGTCTGCCAGCCGAGGACTTCGATGTCAAAGGCGCTGCGGTGGGCC
>Ga0164242_10008097_pt1 | contig 11422 bp, 10 predicted proteins | sample OricomgcompostMG_FD_108783 | JGI IMG/M metagenome (GOLD analysis project Ga0164242, IMG submission 108783) | Miracle-Growth compost microbial communities from Emeryville, California, USA - Original compost - Miracle growth compost (MG) ...
GACACCGGCTCCCTCGTCGCCGCACACAGCTCCTCGGTCACGATGACACTCCTGCTCGCTACTCCTGCTCGGCCAACTCCAGTCGGGACCCGCGCGTCCCAGGCCTGGCACGGGAAAGGCCCCAGCGCGCGGGGCCGAGCCCACGATACCGCCGGTGCGCTCAGCGCATCACGGTGCCGAGTGCGGCCACCGTTACCTCCGCGACGGCCGCGTGCACCTCCCAGCCCCAGTGCATTCCGTCCGGGTTGATGCCGTGCGGGATGAACGGCGCGACGGTCCGCTCGTAGTCGATCATCGGCACGGCCATCCGGACGCCCCAGGCGCGCGCGCCGGCTGCCGCGGCCGGGTGCGTGCGGTTGCTCGGGTAGTAGGGGCTCACCCAGTCCTGCGGGATCACGCCGAGCACCGGCAGCTGTGGTTTGAGCTGCCGCAGCGCCTGCACGCACTGTGTGAGATAGGCCTCCGTCTGTCGCTGCGGCAGCACCCGGAACGGGCCGCCGGTACGCCGGACCACCGCCGGGTTCACCCGCAAGTACGCGCGTCGCGCCCGCTCCCGCAGCCGCGGAGTGGGCAGGTGCGCCATACCGTCGCGCAGGTAACTGGGAATCGCCACCGGCAGCTGGTCCATCGGGCCGACGGCGAGCAGCACCGCCTTCGCCGTCGGCAGCAGGTACGAATACACCCGGGGATCCTTGGTCAGCGCGCCCCACGCATCTCGGGCGGTGAAGCCCTGCCGACCCACCACTTCCACCGGCGTGCCCAGCTGCGCGGCGACCAGGTTCGGCCACAGCCGGGGTTCGGTCATCAGTTCGCCCCGCTCGGGACCGTGCCAGGCCAGCGAGTCGGCGATCACCAGGACGGACACACCGGCGACCTTACGAGGTCAGCGCCCGGCCGGGCTGCCGTCCGCCACCGGAACCGCCGCCGCGGTGGACACCGCCGACACCGCTGCCACCGGACCCGGGACCCGCACGGCGCGGAACCGGGCGAGCGCCCACAGCAGAACCTCGTACCCCGCCGCAATGCCCGCGCCGGCCAGACCGTCGAACAGCCAGTGGTTCCCCGTCACCATCACGACCCACAAGGTGACCAGCGGGTGCAGCACGACCCACACCCGCCACCGCGACCGGCCGCACCGCAGCACCTCCCACGCCACCAACGTCGCCCACGCGATGTGCACCGAGGGCATCGCGCTCAGTTGCGCGAACGCGGCGTCGTACACCGACTGCCCGTAGCGCAACGGCGTGTCGACCAGCCCGCTGCCGGCCAGCAGCCGGGGCGGCGCTACCGGCACCAGTTGGATCAGCAGGCAGGTCGCCGTGACCAGCACGACCCGCAGCCGCACCCCCGCGTACCGGCCCCGGTGCCGCAGGAACGCCCACACCAGCAGCGCGATCATGCCCGGGAAGTGCATGGTGGCGTAGAAGATGTTCGCGGTCTTGACCAGCCACGGGTGGCCGAGGACCCCGTGTTGCAGCCACACCTCCGGGTGCAGGTGCACCGCCTGTTCGGCATGCATGATGCTCCGCGCCCGCGCGTACGCCCCGTCCGCGCTCCCGCCCGTGTGCGCGCCGAGGAACATCCACAGCCCGTAGAGCGCCATCACGACGCCGGCCTCGCGCAGCACCAGGCCGGTGGTCCGCCAGCGTCCCCTGGTCCGCCACGCCAGGCCGATCCCGACGATGGCGAGGCCAGCCGCGATGATCCACGCCGGGGTGGGTCCCAGGCTGAACCGTTCGATCGCGTGCAACATCGTCCGCCGGTCAGGCCTTCTGAGTACGTCCGCGGACCATCACCTGGGCACGCCGCGCCCGTGTCGCGGCATCGGCGGCCTCGTGTCGGAGCATGTGCACGGTCTACCAGATACCGGGTAGCCGTCGCCGTGCGTGCGGGTGGCCGGCTCCCGACCCAGCTCGAACAGGCTCAGCGGGCGCGCGACCCCGTCGGCTCGGGGGACGTGCCTCCGTCCCGGATCACCCGGCCCGGGCGGTCCGAGGTGTCGGAGTCTCCGTCGCGTACCACGGTGCCGTTGACCCAGACCCGGTGGATGCCCTGGCTCCGGGCGACCAAACGGTCGGCCCCGGTCGGGAGGTCCCACACCCGTTCCTGACGGTGGGCACCGACCTCCGCCGGGTCAAACGCGACGAGGTCGGCGAAGTAGCCCGGCGCCACCCTTCCCCGGCCCGGCAGTCCGAAGACCGCCGCGGGGTGGCCGGTCAGCCGCCAGACCGCTTGCTCCAACGAAAGCGTGCCGGTCTCCCGTACCCAGTGCTGCAGCAGGTAGGTGGAGAACACCGCGTCGCACAGCTGGCTCGCGTGCGCTCCCGCGTCCGACAGCCCGAGCAGGGCGCGCTCGTCCTGCAACAGCCGGGCGAGTTCCTCCGCGTCGTCGTTGCCGACGACCACCCGGACGCGGGTCTGCAGGTCGTCGTCGAGCGCGATGTCACACAGCACGTCCAGCGGGTCGACGCCCCGTTGTGCCGCGAGGTCCGCGAGCGAGGGACCGTCCACCAAGTCCTGGTGATGCACGGTTTCCTGGATGAAGACCCGATGCCACGACCCCGTCCACTGGTTGCGCATGTTGTCGCGCGCACGCACCCGCCACGCCTCGTCCCGGTAATACCGGGCACGCTCGGCCGCGGGGACGGAGAGCACTTCGGCGAACGCGTCCGCCCTGGCCAGCAGTCCCGGCTCGTCCATCCGGATCTGGAACACGAGCGGTCGGCAGGTGATCTGCGGCCATACCTCACCGCCGTACTCGGCCAACTCGTCGAGCACGGTGTGCGCCTTGAACGGCGCGCCGACGGTGGCGGTCAACGCGGTGTAGGTCACCGGCCGTCCGATCAGCTTCGACAGGCCTGCCAGCTCCCGCGGGCCGTAGTCCGGTCCCATGGTGATCGCGACCGTGCCGCGGTCCTGCTCCCGCAGCGGCGCGACGAGCGCTTCCAGCTCGGCGACCTCGGCGAGCCGGCTCGGCACCGGCCTACCCCAGGCGCCGGCGTGAGTCGGCTGCCGGGAGGACGCGAAACCCACCGCGCCCGCGTCCAGGGCTTCGACGACCAGCTCGCGCATCCGAGCCACCTCGGCCGCGGTCGCGGTGCGCTCCGACGCCTCCTCGCCGAGGACGTACAGCCGCAACGGGGTGTGCCCCAGCATCGCCGCGACGTTCAACCGCGGCCGGGACGCGTCCACCGCATCGAGGTACTGCGGGAATGTCTCGAAGTTCCAAGGGATGCCCGCGATCAGCGCATCCACCGACATACCCTCGACGTTCTCCAGGGTGCGGGCGATCGTCTCCCGGCCCGCGGACAGCGTGGGCGCGATGCCGAAGCCGCAGTTGCCGACCACCACCGAGGTCACGCCGTGCCAGGACGACGGCGTGAGGTCCGGATCCCAGAGCACCTGCGCGTCGTAATGGGTGTGGCAGTCGATGAAACCGGGGGCGAGGGCGAGATCGCCGAGGTCGACCACGTCGCCGCCGATCGCACCGGCCGCCTCTACCGCCGTCACCCGGTCCCCGTCGAGTACGACGTCGGCGGGTCGCCCCGGTGCTCCGGTGCCATCGATCAGATTGCGGGTGCGCAGTACCGTCATGAACGCATGATGAAGCACCTGCTTCACTTCGTCAAGATCCAGTAGGATGGCCCGGTGACCAGACCCAGTCCCGCGCCGCGGCGCCGTGACGGCGAGGCGACGGCACGCCAGTTGATCGCGGTAGCGGAACGCCTGTTCGCCGAGCGAGGCGTCGAAGCGGTCTCGCTACGGGAGATCGGCAAGGCAGCCAACTCGCGCAATACCGCGGTGGCGCATTACCACTTCGGCAACAAGGAAGGTCTCGTCCAGGCCATCGTGCAGGCGCGCGCGGCCGATATGAACGTGCGCCGCCGCGAACTGCTCAACCAGGCACAGTCCGCCGCCGGGGACCGCCCGCTCACGGTCGAGGAGATCGTCCCGATCCTGTTCGTGCCCCTGGTGGAAGAACTCGACCGGGGCACCCACTATGTCGGCTTCCTGGGCCGGCTGTCGGTCGAGCGCCACCAGGCGCCCTGGACCCCGGACATCGTCGACGAGTTCCGCTCCTGGCGCGACACCGCCGAACTGCTGCGCACCGCATTGCCCGGACTCGACTCCCGCCGGTTCAGCCGGCGCCGCGGACTGGCCCTGCAGCTAGTGCTCGGTGCTCTGACCGCGCGGCAGGCTGCCGAATCGGTGCAGCGGGCACGTGGCTCCCGCTCCGATCTGGTGACCGACCTGTTCGAGGCGGTCGTCGGGCTGCTCGTCGCGCCGGTAGGACCGCATCACGCCGACCCGCGGGTGCCGCCGGTGCCGTGAGGGTGCAACGATGCCGGCCGTGCCGAAGCCACTAGCGGAGATCGTCGAGGCGGGGTGGGCGCGCGCGCTGGAACCCACCAGTGCGCAGGTCGCCGCGATGGGCGACTTCCTCCGTGCTGAGATCGCCGCCGGTCGCCAGTACCTGCCGGCAGGGCCGAACGTGCTGCGAGCCTTCACCCAGCCGTTCGACGACGTCCGAGTGCTTGTAGTCGGCCAAGACCCGTACCCGACACCGGGACATCCCGTCGGGCTGTCGTTCTCGGTCGCACCGGATGTCCGGCCGGTGCCGCGAAGTCTGGCCAATATCTTCCTCGAGCTGGGCACCGACCTGGGGCTCGCAACCCCAAGCTGCGGCGACCTGACACCGTGGTCGGGTCGCGGCGTGCTGTTGCTCAACCGGGTGCTCACGGTCGCGCCGGGCAAGCCCGCATCGCACCGGGGCAAGGGCTGGGAACCAGTGACCGAGCAGGCAATCCGCGCCCTGGTCGCCCGGCGTGCCCCGCTGGTGGCGATCCTGTGGGGCCGTGACGCCCGGAACCTGCGGCCGCTGCTCGGGGACGTCCCATGCGTCGAGTCGGCGCACCCGAGCCCGCTGTCAGCGGCCAGCGGCTTCTTCGGCTCGCGGCCGTTCAGCCGCACCAACGAGCTACTAGTGGCGCAAGGCGCGGACCCGATCGACTGGCGACTGCCGTAGTCGACGCCGAGACCGCCCCCGTCTGTTGCGGGCGGGGCGCTTTTCGGCACCGCGGCGACGGCGGCCCACTAGGGTCGCGGGCATGAGCCCCGGGGCTGAACCGGGACCGAGCGATCAGGAGCACCGGATGGCGACGACGGACGAACTGGCCTGGGCGCCGGCGTGGCGGTTGCGTGAACTGACCGGAGCGCGCTCGATCAGCGCGGAGGACCTGGTCCGCGGCTGCTTGGATCGCATCGCGGCGCTCGACGACACCCTCCGCGCGTTCATCACCGTCGCGGCGGACCGTGCGCTGCAGCAGGCCCGGCGCGCGGACGACCGAGCTGCTGCCGGGGAACCGCTGGGGCTCCTGCACGGGGTCCCGGTCGCGTTGAAGGACGAAGCCTGGACCGAGGGAATTGCGTCCTCGGGCGGATCCGAGCTCTTCCAAGACTTCGTGCCCACCGAGGACGGCGACATCGCACGGCGGCTGACCGCTGCCGGCGCCGTGATCGTCGGTAAGACCAACATGCCTGAGTTCGCGGCCTGGCCGCGCTCGCTCAGCCGGATGGCAGGCGAGTCCGTGAACCCGTACGACACCAGCCGCACGTCCGGCGCATCCAGCGGCGGTTCGGCCGCGGCGCTGGCCGCCGGGCTGGTGCCGATTGCCGTCGGTTCCGACGGCGGCGGCTCGATCCGGATCCCGTCCTCGCACTGTGGAGTGGTCGGGCTGTTCCCGACCCCCGGGCTCGTACCGGATGGCGGCAGCTTCAGCTACAGCCCGTACGCGAGCCTCGGACCGATGGCACGTGATGTCCGCGATGTCGCCACCCTGCTGCACGTCCTCACCCACGACCCATCCGGTGCCGGCGATGAAACAGCACCCGGGCTGCTGCCTGACGGCGAGGTTCGCGGCCTGCGGGTCGGATTCAGTCCCGATTTCGGCTTCATCCCGGTGATGCCGGGGATCGTGCAGCTGGTCCGGGAGGGGCTGGAATCCCTGCAGCGCGCAGGAGTCACCGTCGACGATGTCGACGTCCGGCTCGAGCCGTATTTCGAGATGTTCGCCGTCGCCACCAGCGGCTACGGGCGCTTTCGCGCCGACGAGCGACCGATACCGTACGTGCGCACCACCGAATTCGAGGAGCGCTGCCGGCAGCCGGAAAACTTCGAAAAACTCTGTGCCTACACGCAATTCGCGATGTCACAGCCCGCGCCCACGGCGGAGCAGTACAGCGGAGCACTGGCCTACCGCGAGCAATTGGTCGCGCAGTTCGACGCTCTTTTCGCCCGCTACGACATCCTGGTATCGCCGACCATGCACGTCACCGCGCCAGCGGTCGACGACGGCTGGGACACGCCTTACCCGGACGCATGGATGGGCACGCCGTTCACCGCGGTGGGCAACCTGCTGCGGCTCACCGCGGCGTCGTACCCGGTCGGGCTGCTCGACGGACTACCGGTCGGGCTTCAGGTCATCGGACGCTCTGGGGACGAGGCCCGGGTGCTGCAGGTCTGTCGCGCCCTTGAGATCGCGCGGCCATGGACCGCCCGCCCGCCGATAGCCGGCTGAACACTCCGCAAGTGGCACGCCCACGCTCCCGAGCGGCCACAATGACCACTGTCAGCGAGGCATGTCAGAGGGGGCGGCAATGCATACCCGTGTCGACGAGATCAGCGACGGGATCTACCGGCTTTCGTCCTTTGTGCCGGACGTCGGTCCGACCGGCTTCACCTTCAACCAGTTCTTGATCGACGACGACGAACCGCTGCTGTTCCACACCGGTGGCCGGGCGCTGTTCCCGTCGGTCTGCAAGGCGATCGCGACAGTGCTGCCGGTGGCTCGGCTGCGCTGGATCACCTTCGGGCACCTGGAATCCGACGAGTGCGGCTCGATGAACCAACTGCTCGCCGCGGCACCGCAGGCGCAGATCGCGCATGGCGCGCTCGGCTGCGCGGTGTCTCTCAACGATCTCGCGGACCGTCCTCCGGTACCGCTTGAGGACGGTCAGGTGCTGGAATTGGGCCGCCATCGGGTCCGGCACCTGGACACACCGCACGTCCCGCACGGCTGGGAGGCACGCGTGCTGTACGAGGAGTCCACCCGGACCTTGCTCTGCGGCGACCTGTTCACGCAGTTGGGCAACGGTCCCGCGCTGGTCACCGACGACATCGTCGGACCGGCCGGACAGGCCGAGGACGTATTCCACGCCACCTGCCTGACGCCGCAGACCGCTCCGACCATCCGGCGGCTCGCCGAACTGGACCCGAGCACGTTGGCGATCATGCACGGCGCGTCCTTCCAGGGCGACGCGGCGTCGGCGCTGCACGCGCTGGCGGACGACTACGACATGCGGCTGCAGGCCGGATAGGCGTCCTCGCGAGGCTCGTCCAGCACGGCGCCCGTTGCCGCGCTGGACGAGTGCTCCAGCGCGGCAACGGGCGATCAAGGCAGGTTACTTCGCGCAGATGGCTTGGTATCCCTGGGGTGCGGTGTTCTGGCCACCTTTGATCTGCGTGTACCAGACGCAGGAACTGGTCTGCGCACCCTTGTCCTTGTCGAAGGTCAGCGGTGGCGTCCAGCCGCCGAAGGTGCTGTTCGCCGGCAGCGCCCACATCGCCTCAGCTACCGTCTGCGCGGTCACCGTCTCCGGCGCGTTCTTCATCGCGGTGCCGAACACCACGCCGGCCTGCCAGCCCAGCGTCGAGAAACCGTTGCGCACCTCGTTCGGGAACATCTTGCCGTACTGCGTATCCCAGTCCCTGGTGAAGTCCGCGTTCCCGAACCACAGCGGCGAGATCGAGACGCCGAGGGCACCCTCGAACTGCGGATTGGCCAGCATGTCCTTGTCGATCAGCGCCGACGGCACCACGATCTTCGGGGTGTACCCCTGCGTCGCGCAAGACTTGATCACCCGCTGGGTCGTCTGCCCGTCGAGCTCCGGCAGTACGACCTGCGCGCCGGTCTGCTTCATCGCGATGCATTGCGCAGTATAGTCCGGGGCAGTGGCCGCGACCAGCTGGTAACCCTTCCACTCCAGGCCTTCGTCCTTGGCGAAGCCCTGGAACAGCGGCGCGCCGGTCTTGCAGGACGAGAACTCCGAGCACAGGAACACGCCGACGCTGCTGCCGAGCGTCTTTGCAGCCTGCATCTGACCCTTGTCGTAGCCCTCGATCACGACGTTCGCCGGCATCATGTAAGGGTTGCCGACCCAGTTATCGTCGAGCGAGTATCCGCCGATCGCCGGGACCTTCTGCTGGGTGAGGTACTTCGCCCAAGCGCTGTCCGCGCCGGGGTCCTGCGGACCGACCAACGCGACGATGTGATCCTGCTCCACCATCTCCTTGACGTACTGCAGCGCCTTCGCCGGGTTGTTCGCGTCGTCGTGGCTGACCAGCTTCACCGGGTGACCGTTCAGGCCGCCGTGGTCGTTGGTCCACTGCACCCACGCCTCGAGGCTGTGCAGGGACTGCAGGTACTGCCCGCCGAACGAACTGCCGCTGTAGACGCCCACGTTCCCGATCACGATCGGCGACTTGGTCAGCCCCGATCCCGAGCCGGACGCCGGGGCGCTCGCTCCGCCGGTGCCCCCTCCGCCGCTACTCCCGCAGGCCGCGATGGCCACCACCGGGATCACCGCCAGCACGGCGAGCAGCTTCTTCCTGACCGTCAACCTCATCCGTCCTCCATCAGTTGTGTGCAGCGAGAGTGCGTGCATCGACAGCCACGTTCATTGACACCCGCTCAGCAATCGGGCAGCAAGCCGCACACTAGCCACAGCCGGGCGGAGGCTGTCCTTAGGGCCACCCGTCATGGACGGCGTCCACCACGAACGTGTCAATCCGGCCCCGGAGCGGGTGGCCGACCGCTGGCGCCTCCTCGCGCGACGGCGGCGCCTCCCGGTCCGCGACGCAGACGTAGAGGCGATTGCCGTCGGGGCCACCGAGCATGCACGCGACCGGGATCGCGCCGTCGTCTTCGAATGCGATGCGCTCCGCCACCGTTCCGTCCGGGGCCGCCCGGATCACCTCGCTCGTGGACGGCGACGCGATCCAGCAGTGGCCGGCTGCGTCCATACAGATACCGTCGGGCATGGCATCCGCGGCCAGTTGGATCAGCACTCTCTTGTCGGCAAGCGAGCCGTCGTCGCCAATCGCGTAACTGCTGACCCGATTCGCCCACGGCTCCGCGATGACTAGCCTGCCGGTCGAGGTCCTGATCACGCCGTTGGGCGTGATCGCATCGCGGGTGGCCGACCGTACCGAGCCATCCGGCGACACCAACGCGATCGGTGCTGGCGGCGGGTCTCCCGCGCCGCTCATCGCTTCCCAGATCCCGCCGAGCGTGGTTACGTAGCCACGCCCGTCCGGACCAACGGACAGGTCGTTCGCGTCGTGGTCCAGCAGCCCGGTCAGGTCGGCGTAGTCGGTGACCGTGCCTCCGGCCCAGGTCACCAGCTTGCGCTCGTGCATCAGCACGATCACGAGGCGGCCGTCGGGCAACCAGCCCATCCCGGCCGGGGTCTGAGACAGCGTCAGGACCGCTTCGACACCGCCAGCCTCGTCCACCCGGAACACCGTGCGCTGGTGCATGTCAGTGAAGTAGAAAACCCCGTCCTGCCATCTTGGGCATTCGGGCCAACCGAGTCCGTCGACAAGTACGGCACCCGCAGCCGGCATGGACCCCTCCTCGTGCACCCGGCCGGTGCGCAGCACCGGATCGCTAACCTCGGCGTTCCTCACGCGTCCCGGTGCCGACGGGAACACGGGGCTCACCTGACGAAAGCTAAACGATATCTACTCCCACTGCAATAGCTGTATCCGGTCTGTGAAAATCCTCATTCCTGCATTCGCAGGAATGAGGATTTTCACAGCGTCCGCTACAGCCGCGGATTGGCTCCCGTAACAAACGGGGAGCAGGTGTCCGGACAAATTGCGCGCCTCGTCGGATGTGCGATACAGCACCGCGTCAGCGATGTCGGTCGCCTCGTTCATCCGGCCGAGAGCGCCGCCCCGTTCGTAGCGTCCTCGAACACCCGCGCGCGAGCCGGCTGTAAGTTCAGCGTTGGTGCGAGTGCCGCCGGCGACACCGCATTGACGTTGATCCGTAAAGTCCGAGTGAATCGCACAGGGCCGGGTGAAGGACACCACCGCCGCCTTCACCCCCGCATAATGCGCATGCATGGGATCGCTGGCCCACGGGTTGGATGCGATGTTCACGATCCTTCCGGCCCGGCGGACCATCATTCCGAGCAATACCAATTGTGTACAATAAAAAGTGCCGCCTATATTGATACCCCTGGCGAATTCGAAATAGGCTTCCGAGGTCTCCTCGACCGGCACCTGCACTGGGCTGCGCACCGCCGCTTACCATGTTTACCAGGATATCGATCCGACCAACGGTCGAGGGCACTGCGGACAAGTTCCTGCGCGCCCGGCTCGCCGGGTTACATTCGTGATCACCGCGAACACGTCGCGGCAGAGCGCCTCGATCCGGCGCTGTCACGGCTCCGTCGCGCCGGGCCTGCGGTCGTTGAGCGCAATGTCGGCACCCTCCTGCGCGGGCCGCAACGCGATCGCACCGCCGGACCCGGTGACGACCGCCCGGCGCCCGGCGAGCCGACGCCTACCGTGTGCCGAGCTCAGCTCGCCCGACAACTGTTAGAGTGTACTGAATAATCCCCCCGGTACTTAATGCAGTCGCATTGTTGACACGCGGACGTATGGCGCGCGAAGCTGCCCGAACGGCAGTCTGTCCAGAGGAGCCCGACCTTCATGCATGGCAACGACATCGCATCCGCAGCCACCGAGCCAGCCCCTTCTGACCTGGAGATCGTCTCCGTCGACGACCACGTGCTCGAGCCGCCCGATCTGTGGCAGCGCTATCTGCCGAGCCGGTTCCAGGACGCTGCACCCCGCGTCGTGCAGGAACGTGGCCGGTACGCACCAGGCAAGATCAATGTCTGGGAGCAGACCGATGACGGCGAGTGGGCCAGCATCTGGCGCTTCGAGGACTACGAGATGACGATCAACCCCGGGTTCGCGGCTGCGGGGCATGACCAGAACACGCTCGGCGACAACTGGGCAGCGATGACCTACGACGGTATTCGCGAGGGTTGCTTCGAGCAGAAGCCGCGGCTCGCGGACATGGATCTCGCTGGTATCCAGGCCAGCCTGTGCTTCCCCACCTTCCCCCGGTTCTGCGGCCAGACCTTCCTGCAGAACGGAGCGCGGGACCTCAGCCTGGCCTGTGTCCAGGCCTACAACGACTGGATGATCGACGAGTGGTGCGACGGCGACGGGCACGGCCGGTTGATCCCGTTGACCCTCATCCCGCTGTGGGACGCGGAGCTGGCCGCCGCTGAGATCCGTCGCTGCGCGGACAAGGGTTCACACGCGATGGCGTTCTCGGAGAAC
>Ga0164242_10008098_pt1 | contig 11421 bp, 6 predicted proteins | sample OricomgcompostMG_FD_108783 | JGI IMG/M metagenome (GOLD analysis project Ga0164242, IMG submission 108783) | Miracle-Growth compost microbial communities from Emeryville, California, USA - Original compost - Miracle growth compost (MG) ...
ATTAAGCTTAATCAATAAACAGATGATGACGACTCATACTTTCTTTATTGCTTTAACTGTATTCTTGATTGGCTTGCTTTGTTTGACCTCTGCTAAAGATCTGATGGAAACACCGATTGGCAGAACGGTAACTTTCGGAATTGGCGTGTTTTGGGCGATTAGATTATTTGTTCAACTTTTTGTTTACTCTCCGAAGCTGTGGAAAGGGAAGAAATTTGAGACAACGATACATGTTTTGTTTACGTTACTTTGGACCTATTTGAGTGGTGTATTTTTATGGGCAACATTAGGCCATTAGAATTATGATAGAATTCTGAATCAACCGTTAACGCATGCACTAAATTCTAGAGGTTCATTCCACCAGAAACTTCAATGCGTTGTCCTGTTATCCAGCCAGCATCTTCGGTGCATAAAAATGCTACTACGCCACCAATGTCATCTGGCAGGCCGACACGCCCCAGTGCGGTGACGCTTGCCACTTGTTTGTTTATCTCTTTATTATCTCTTATATGGCCCCCACCGAAATCTGTTTCGATGGCACCTGGTGCGACGACATTAGCAGTAATATTGCGTGGCCCTAGTTCTTTTGCTAGGTATTTTGTAAGTATTTCGATTGCTCCTTTCATAGAACCATAAGCAGAAGAACCAGCGACGACAAAGCGGGCAAGCCCTGACGAGATATTGATGATTCGTCCTCCATCATTTATGAATGCTAATGCTTTTTGAGTTAGAAAAAATACCCCTTTGTAATGTATATTTAATGATTTGTCAAATTGTTCCTCTGTAGTTTCAGCAAACGGTGCATATAATGCAGTTCCTGCATTATTGATAAGGAAATCAATATTTGTACTGCCTGTTTGCTCTTTCAAATACGCTGTTATTTGTTTAAAGAAATTATTGAATGCGTTTATATTTCCGGTGTCTAACTGAAAAGCAATGGCTTTTTGTCCGAGTGATTTGATTTCGGAGACGACTTCTTCTGCTTTCTGTTGGTTACTGTTATAGGTAAGAATTACATCAATGCCTTTTTTGGCAAGGCTGATTGCCATATTCTTTCCCAAACCTCGACCACCACCCGTTACCAAAGCGGTTTTATTTATTGTTTCCATTCCTTAATTTTTTAATTTTGAGTGACTATTATTTGACTAGGCAAAGGTCGCTTAAAAATCTCTTTATGGTTTGCAAACATCAATCCTTTGTTTGCAAAAATCAAATATGCCTAGGTTGATTGCTATCTGCCATAAGAATTATGGGAGGACTATAGTTCATATGCAGGTAGGTCTATTCTTGTGACTCATTGACTAAGTTGGATATATTGGCCTTTTAGTAATTGTGGGGTGGAGGATATGCTGCCGGCTTATGGAATGGGAAGGTTTTAGTTGCTTGCCGCTTACTCGTTTTATGAATTCCCCATGCAATTATTAAATATAGTATTTTTGTTCAAAGCTTCAGGTTGGAGATTACTTTTTATAAAGAATTTTTATTCCTTTTATACTTTATGTAGAATGTCTACCTTTTAAAATTGAAGATATGGACTTAGAACTTTCTGGTAAAAGAGCGCTTATTTCTGGATCGACTTCGGGAATAGGATATGCAATTGCAAAGTCACTGGCGGCGGAAGGAGCGGACGTGATTATCACCGGAAGAAATGAGAAGCATATCGAAACAGCGATCAAGGGAATAGTTAGTCAGACGTCCGAGGCTAAAGTAGCGGGCGTTGTCGCAGATTTTGGGAATGCCAATGAAATAGATAATCTTTTAAAGACAGTTGGTGATGTGGATATTTTGATAAATAATGTAGGAATATTTGAACCTAAAGATTTCCTGGAGATTACAGATGAAGACTGGAAGACTTTTTTTGAAATTAATGTATTGAGTGGTGTCAGGTTGTCACGGTTCTATTTCCCTAAAATGCTAAGCAAAAATTGGGGCAGGATAATTTTTATTTCCAGTGAGTCGGCCATTAACATTCCCGAAGAAATGATTCATTATGGCGCAACGAAAACAACCCAACTTGGATTGTCACGTGGGTTAGCTAAGTTAACCAGAGGAACTGCGGTTACTGTCAATGCGGTATTACCGGGCCCTACCAAGAGCGATGGTGTAAATGCTTTTTTGTCCGATCTTGCAAAAGGGCAAGGCATATCAAAGGAAGAAGTTGAAAAGGATTTTTTTAGGAATGCCCGTCCATCTTCGCTGATTCAGCGATTTGCTTCTATTGAAGAGATAGCCAGCCTGGTTGTATATCTTTCGAGCCCGCTTTCTTCTGCTGTTAATGGCGCCTCACTTCGTATTGATGGAGGGGTAGTTAATACCATTGTTTGAATTTTGAATCTTAATGAAGTCGATACCGCTTCGATTGAATATTTAAATTTCGTCAGGTGGATCAGCGGAGACTAATCAAACATTATCTTATAGGTTCTGGGCGCTAGAAGTGAGCCTTTCTTTTGGCTCCTGCTAATATCCGGTGATATATCAGCAGACTTGTGGTCTACTTTGTGGCTTCGTGCGCTGCCTTGGTTATCTTAGAAATGTCGAAATAACGGTTTAGAGACTCTAATAGTGTAGTTTTTTGATATCCTATTGATTATCAGTATGCTGAGTTATTCGCCCATTCCTACGGTATGGAATTGAATGAGTTGTAAAATTGTTACAAAACAGGACAGTACAGGATGGTTATTCTAAAGCGGCCTCCTATATTTGATTTTAATAGATGGTCGTTTGTATATAACATAAGGAGTAGAAATGACAATAATTCAGTCTTTGAGATGATTTAAAAACGGGCTGGTGTCTTTATGACCGCCCAATATTTGAAACTTTTTTTTCGATAAGCAGGACAGTACAGGATGGTTATCTTGAATTAGGCCGCTATATTTGTTTTGCTATGGTTGTGTCTATAAAATCGTGAGCAGGACAGTACAGGATGGTTATCTTAAATTAGTCTGTTAAATTTGGCTCTCTATAAGACTATAAGCAGGGCAGCATAGGAACCACTTATAATAGTTGCTATATTTGATTTTCTGAATCCCCTTTCTCAAAAGGACACTAAATTCGGGGCAGTGTGGAGTGGTTATCTGTATGGTAAACTACTATGCTTGACTTCCTGAATATTCTTCTCGAAGACCATTAAATTAGAATAGTGTGGTCGGATGACCAGTAAATTATTTTAACAATATAAATAAATTTTGTTTTAAGCCCGTTTGCCTACTTTCTCTATCAATAATCGAAAGGAGCCTTTTTGAATTAAATTAATCCTTTTTCCAGGGTGAAGTGGCGTTACGCCAGTGTGTGTTAACTAATTAAATCCTAACAAGTTCTTTGAAATTACTACTCACAGTAGTTTTTAACAATTTGAGTGTTATAATTACCTAGTTGTTATTTTATTCAAATGAATCCCCTCTTGATATAGTATACAAAGAGTATAGAAAAGTGAGAATGGATTGCGGTCCTCTGATTCTGTTCGGCGGGCGTTTTGATTCCAAGTGAGTTACTTTCAACTCAATTAATGTTATTGGTATTATTAGTAGTTTGCAACCTGGGATTTTATCACGACCATCCCTTCCTTTTGCAATAACTGAGGTGGGAGTTCTAATTATGATTAATAACGAAGTGGCTGTATCGAACGAAATGCAAACGTTGTAATTAAAATGGTTTATCGTTTACGTCGTTCTATTTTGTGGCCTGCTTTCTTTGTAGATATAGACGCTGTTCTTGGAGCTACCCCCAGTTATGTTTAGTAGAATGGGTCGGTGATATATTGTATTCCCTATTTACAATTGATAATTATCGATGTCTTATGAAGAACTCCTCATTATAAGGAGATATGATGATATTAGGCGTTTTCAGGTTGAGAAGACGTTGAATATTTGGTAGTATGTATTTTAACTTCATAATTTAAATCTTCAATCTATGGTCGAATTTAACATCTCACACCGAAGGGTATTGCTTCGCGCGATACGCTTAGGGACATGTATTTTCTGTCTTTTGTTTATTAGTTTTCTTAGCTATGGACAGAAAAAAATTACGGGTCAAGTTACCGATTCTGATAACGGTGCGCCGCTCGCCAGCGTAACCGTTGGAATTAAAGGCAGTTCTCAAGGAATTGTCACCGATGATAAAGGCCATTTTAGTCTCCAGGCTAATCCTAGCGACTCTTTGGTTATCAGTTTTATTGGCTATGAAACTCAGAGGATTCGTGTGGGAAACAGAAGTAGTTTTCTGATAAAATTAGAAAGTTCTAACCAGCGGTTAAATCAGTTAGTCGTTGTGGGTTATGGAACCCAGATGAAAAAAGATGTAACGGGTTCCGTGCAGACGATCGATGTCGGCAAATTGCGGGATATTCCAGTCTCGCAGGTTACCCAAAAACTTCAGGGTAAATTGGCGGGTGTCCAAATTAATGAGTCAACGGGTAAGCCTGGACAAGGAATGTCTGTCAGGATACGTGGGCAATTGTCGGTTTCTGCAGGAAGTGACCCTTTGTATGTGGTAGATGGATTTCCGATAGTTGGAAATATTGGCTCTATTAATCCTGACGAGATCCAGGATATTTCCATTTTAAAGGATGCCGCTGCTACCTCTCTTTATGGTTCCAGGGCTGCTAACGGTGTTGTACTGATCACTACCAAACACGGTAAAGCCGGTCAGACGAATATTAGCCTGAATACCTATGTAGGAATGCAGCAGGTACCCCAAAGAGGGCGGATTAAAATGATGAATGCAGTCGAATTCGCGGAATTTAAAAAGGAGTATTATGAAGACGAAGGTCAGCCAGTTCCGGTTGAATTTCAGGATCCTTCCCAGTATGAAGGAAAGAATAATGACTGGTACGGTGCGCTGTTAAGGAAGGCGCCCATACAAAGTTATAACTTAACCATTACCACGAATACGGATAAGCTTAATGCCGCAATTGTTGCCGGTTATTTTGATCAGGAAGGCGTTGTGAAAAACACTACTTATAAACGCTATTCTTTGAGGATGAATATGGATTATAATATATCCGATAAAGTTAAAATCGGATTTAATCTTGCTCCTTCCTATATTTACGATAATACACCACAGACCGACGGTGACCGCGGAACAGGACTTTTGTTTGATGCACTGCATACATGGCCAATCATGCCGATACGCGATAGTACGGGTCAGTTAACGAAGTACAATCAGTTGCCTGCAAGTACCGGAAATATTTATGCTTATCCCAACTGGGTGAGAGCTGCCGGTGAAATTACGGATGAGAATAAATATATTAATATACTTACGAATGGCTATATACAATATGAGCCTATCAAAGGCTTGGTACTTAAGTCGAGCATCAATCTGCAGTATATCAATACCAAGTATTTCTTCTTCAATCCGTCGACAGCAACCTATGCTATCAATGTGCCGATCCCTACCACTGCTGTTTCCAGAAGAAATGATATGGATGAGACTACCTGGTTGAATGAAAATCTTGCCACCTATACCAAAAGTTTCAATGATCATCATTTTCAACTCCTGGCAGGTGTAACCACCCAGAAGTATACTGAAAGCAATACCAACATCCAGGCGGATACCTATACGGATGATCGACTGCCTACGATCCAGGGAGCCCTTAATATCAATCGGGGGGGAACCAATAATGGAGCAAATGAATGGACCCTCACATCCTTCCTGTCCAGGTTAAATTATAATTATAAAGGGAAGTATTTATTTACGGCTGCCATTCGATCGGATGGTTCATCACGCTTCGGATCGAAGAATCGCTGGGGAACATTTCCCTCCGCTTCTTTGGGGTGGGTATTGTCTGATGAAGATTTTTTCAAAAGCTTTAAAAGTATATCTTTTGCAAAAATCCGTACAAGCTATGGCGTGATCGGTAATAATAATATTGGTAACTATACCCAATATGCCTTGGTGAATAACACCGTCAACGCTGTTTTTAACGATAATGTGGCTACCGGTGCGGCGGTTACGTCAATGCAAAATACGGATCTGGGTTGGGAGACGACCAAGGAGTATGATGCCGGTATTGATTTGGGATTCTTTAATGATAGGATACAGTTTACCTATGATTATTATCTAAAACATACCACAAATTTACTTTATAGCGTCCAGGTTCCACAAGAGTCTGGGTTCACTAACTTCAATGATAATATCGGAGAAATCAAGTTCTGGGGACATGAGTTTTCGGTTACCTCTGTTAACACGACTGGAAGACTCAGGTGGACGACAAATGCCAATATTTCCTTCAACAGGAACAAGGTGATGGCTTTGGCAAACGGTATTGACCGGGTGTATGGGTCCTTTAACATAACGGAAGTCGGACATCCTTTTGGCGTATTTTATGGATTGATATCTGAAGGATTGTATCAAAATGACGCGGATTTGAAGAATTCTCCGGTAATTCCGGGAAGATCCACTGTTGGAAGCATCAAATTGAAAGACGTGAACGGAGATGGGGTTATTACCTATGGTGGTGATCAAGATGACCGTGCGATCATTGGCAGTCCTTTTCCCAAGTTTACGTATGGTATCACCAATACGTTGAGTTATGAAAATTTTGATTTTTCCGTCGTAGGATCAGGGTCTTATGGAAACGAACTTTATATGCGCCATTTGTACAGCCTGGCCAATCTGGATGGGGTGTTTAACATGGTTGAATCGGTCAAAGATCGCTGGCGCTCAGAACAGAACCCCGGTAAAGGATTCTGGGGAACTACAGTAGGTGGCGGAAATGTGACTGGTGTCGAGAGGGACTGGCCTAATAGCCAGTACATAGGGAATGCCTCATTCTTTACCATTAAAAATGTGACGCTGGGATATAATGTCGGACTAAAAAGCAAAACTATAAAGTCGGCAAGAATTTATGCTTCCGTTCAGCAAGTCTACGTATTTACGAAGTATTGGGGAGGGCCAAACCCAGAGACAAACTTTTCAACGGATAACTTAAGCCAGGGTATTGATCTTTCCAATTACCCGGTTCCACGCACCTATACCTTGGGCGTTAACATAAATTTCTAAGATGCTTTTTGCGAAATATATTTCGTTAACATTTTTATTCTATTCGATATGAAAAAACGACTTATTGTCATCATACTGGCGGGACTAGCCTTGAGTAGTTGTCATAAATTCCTCGACGTGACTCCCCAAACTTCCTTAAGTTCAGCGACTTTCTTTAAAACGGAATCGGATTTTGAGCAGGCAGTTAATGCTGCCTATGCTCCGCTGCGTAATATTGCAAATGATCACGCATGGTGCTTAGGAGAATTACATTCCGATAATACGTATTATGCCAGAAATGTGCTCTTTGGCGCTGTGGATAATACGGAAAACCTGGCGGACTTTGCAATTCCTACTGCGAATGGCATTACCACAAATACGCACGTCAGGGATCAATATCGCCTGGATTATCTGATCATTTCCCGAACCAATCAAATTTTGGCTTTGATTGATGGGGTCGATTTTGACGCGGATTCCAAAAACAATTTGAAGGGGCAGGCTTTATTTCTAAGAGCGTATGCGTATTTTGAACTCGTTCGCTATTTTGGAAAAGTTCCTTTGCATTTAACGCCGGTCACTAATAGAGAAGAAGCTGCGTTGCCGTTGAGTTCTGCCGATTCCATCTACGATCAGATTATCAAGGATGCGACGGAGGCCGGGTCGCTCTTGCCGCCCAAGTCCACGCAGGTGCCAGGGCGAGCCACGTCCGGTGCGGCAAAGACGCTTTTGGCCAACGTATACATGGTCCTGAAAAAGTGGCCGGACGCAGAGACCTTGCTCAGGCAGGTTGTTGACAGCCATGAATACCAGTTAATGCCAAATTATGCAGACGCGTTTTCGAATTCTGCCAGTAATAAAAACAATATAGAATCTGTTTTTGAAATTCAATTTAAGGAAGGATCTGATGGATATTCCGGAAACTTTCTCTATGATTTTCTTCCCAGGCCAATGACAGCCGATGAGGCTGAATCGATAACCGGCGTTTCAAATCCACAGTCTCTTTCGGAAGAGGGCAATAATATACCGACACCCGATATCATTGCAGCTTATGAGCCGGGTGATAAGAGGAAAGACGCTTCTATAGCTTATATTACCTTGAGTACCTCTTTGCGGGCTAATAAAGTGTTCCCTTATATTAAAAAGTATGCGAAAAAACATGCACTTCAGGGTAATACCGGGACGGACTGGCCGGTCTACCGCTATTCCGAGGTGCTATTGTTTTTGGCCGAAGCATTGAATGAAGAAAGTAAGCCGGCGGACGCAGCGGTCTATCTTAATCAGGTAAGACAGCGGGCAGGCTTAGCTCCGACCACTGCAGCAGGGGTGACTGATATGCGTGAGGCTATTTATAAAGAAAGAAGAGTGGAATTGGCTTTTGAAAACAAGCGGTGGTTTGATCTGGTAAGGACCGGTCGTGTTCAGGAGGTAATCAGTGCTTATGGGAAGCGAGTTGTCGCAAATCCGCTGAACTACTATTATCCTGCTGGCGCGGTTCCTCCCAGCAACGCATTTACACAGCTGGAGACCGTGTATCCGTTGCCCGCAGATGAATCGGCGCTTACGCCTTATTTCTAAGGTTTTTCGAAGAGTCGATAGTGAGTAAGTGATTGAATTATAAAATCACCAGTTTTGTCCTGTGCCTAACTTGAACTGAAAGTGTAGAATGTGGAATTTGACGGGTTCGAAAGTTAGGCATCAGGATAAAACAGTTTAAAGGGGATTGGTCGAATAATACGATTATCGTAATTTGATAACGGTCATAATTGACATTTGCCTTTGATAATATTAAATATTGTTTATTATTAAAATTGAGTATTTTAGAGTTTCGTTTTCCAATGTAAATTTTAGTGTATATGATGCTCCTGGACGGAAGTTATTGGTTTTAATATTTCGAAGAATATCAACTTTTCAACTTTCCGGAGATTAAGTTTTGAGATCAGGTAGTTATCGTGGCGCTTTGGAGATTTAGGCTGCGATGAGGGGCGGGGTGTTTATCGTAATGAGGGAATTTCTTTATCTATTACGAAGTACAATAATTATGTGTGCTATTAAATGATTGTCATTTTAAATACTTGAAATAACTCATCGTTTGAAAAGATCTAATTTATTCCTTTTAGCACTTTGCGCTATTCCGGTGGTTTCGTTTCAGAAAGATTCTCATGTGAGATTCAAAAAGCAAATGATCGCCGCCGAAAGCTATGAGTCTGTGGCTGTCTTTGATGTGAATGGAGATGGTAACCTTGATATCGTTTCAGGTGACTTTTGGTATGAGGGTCCCGCTTTTCGGGACAGGCATTTGATAGGCCAGGTAACGCGCGTTGGTGGTAATGGCGAATATTGGGATGATTTTGCCACGATTCCGCTAGATGTAAATGGTGATGGGCGAATGGATTTTGTTACAGGCGATTGGTTTAGTAAGGCAATTAAATGGCGTGAAAATCCCGGAAATAATGGGCAATGGAAAAGTCATATAATTGATAGTACGGGAAATGTGGAATCTATGGAGGGATGGGATATCGACAAAGACGGTACGATCGAGATCGTCCCTAATAACCCTAATAATCCGCTTAAATTTTATAAACTTAAAGCCAAGGATCAGCGAACACCGGCATCCGAATTCATTAAAGTGCCTGTAGCGCCAACGCAGGGCCATGGATTAGGGTTCGGCGATATCAACGGCGACGGCCGCGGCGATTTTGTGGTGAGCGATGGCTGGCTGGAAGCACCTAAAGACCCGCTGAAGGGGAAATGGATATTGCATAAATCATTTGATCTGGGAACTGCCAGCATTCCTGTTTTAGTGGAAGATGTAAATGGAGATGGGAAAAATGATTTGATAGTGGGACAGGCCCATGGGTATGGATTAGATTGGTATGAGCAAAAGATATCAGCCTCCGGAGTGCGCACGTGGGTGAAACACCCGATTGATCCTTTTAATTCACAGTATCATACGATGCGCTGGGCAGATATCGATGGTGACGGTAAAAAAGAATTGATTACGGGAAAGCGGTATCGCGCACATAACGGACGGGATCCCGGCAGTAATGACCCCATTGGCCTTTACTATTTTAAATGGAACGGAGAATCGTTTACTAAGAATGTTATAAGCTATGGTCCTCTCGGAGAAGGGAAAGGAACTGGGCTGTATTTTGTCGTTGCAGATCTGCATAAGACAGGGCGGAATGATATTATTGTAGCAGGTAAAGATGGTTTATGCGTTTTTTTCAATGAAACGACGCCCTGATGCCGCGTCGCATAATGGGCTGTATCCTGTGGAATATAGATTTTTAATATTTTATAATAAATTACATAATATATGATCGTGTACCGAAATTCGACTGTAAAAACATTGTTAGCGTTAGTCTTTTTATGTTTTTTAGGCGTCTCCTGTAAACAGTCTCAGTCAACAAATAGTGAGAATACGGACCCTAAGCTTGCAAAATTGAAGCTACCAGAAGGCTTTCATGCAGAGCATTTGTATAGCCCGAAGGAGCATGGGCAGGGTTCTTGGGTTTCTATGACTTTTGATGATAAGGGAAGGATGATTACTTCCGATCAGTACGGTAATCTTTACAGAACGACTATTCCTCCGATCGGTTATGATACTAATACGACGAAGGTAACGGTTGAGAAATTGCCCCTGGATCTTCCCAATGATACGTTTTCCGCCAGGATAAAAATGGGATATGCTCATGGGCTTCTTTATGCCTTTCACAGCCTTTATGTAATGGTAAATGATGAAGGTGATGCCGACAGTGTTACCAGAAAAAGCGGACTTTACCGGCTGCAGGATACGAATGGCGACGACGTGTATGACAAACTCACCTTGCTAAAAACCCTGAATGGCAGGGGAGAGCATGGTCCACATAGTCCTGTTCTTAGCCCGGATAAGAAATCAATTTATGTTATTGCCGGAAACTTTACAGAGGTTCCACAAATGAATTCTTACCGTCTGCCGGATACATGGAAGAATGATAACTTACTGCCTTTATTGTTGGATCCCAATGGCTTTGGCAATTTTCTGAAGCCACCGGGCGGCTGGATCGCAAAGGTTAGTCCCGATGGAAGTGATTGGACACTGATCAGTGCAGGATTTAGAAATCCTTTTGACATGGCATTCAACGAAGACGGTGATTTATTTACTTTTGACTCGGATATGGAATGGGATCTTGGATTGCCATGGTACAGACCGATCAGGATATGTAATGTAACCAGTGGTGCTGATTTTGGCTATCGTGAGAACAACGGTAAATATTCTCCTGCTTATCCCGATAACTTGCCAGCCATATTAAACATAGGTCAGGGTTCTCCTACTAATGTAATGAGCGGCTATCCCGCCCGGTTCCCCGAAAAATATCGCAAAGGTATCTTTGCATTCGACTGGAGTTATGGCATTATTTATTATATAAATCTTATTCCATACGGGTCCTCCTATAAGGCACA
>Ga0164242_10008099_pt1 | contig 11419 bp, 10 predicted proteins | sample OricomgcompostMG_FD_108783 | JGI IMG/M metagenome (GOLD analysis project Ga0164242, IMG submission 108783) | Miracle-Growth compost microbial communities from Emeryville, California, USA - Original compost - Miracle growth compost (MG) ...
CTCGGCGCCGGCGAATCGGCCCTCGAGTCCGGCCAGCTTGCCCGGGCCTCGTCCGGGCAGCGGCGGCGCGAGGCCCTGGCGGTCATTGCCGATCGGGCTCGCGCGCGCGGCGACCTGCCGAACCGGCCCGAGTCCGGCACCGTCGCGGACCTCATCTTCGGCACCATCTGGTACCGCGTGCTTGCCACGCGCCAGCCGTTCGACGCGCGGCTCGTCGAGGACCTGGTCGCCCTGCTGGCCGAACCCGCGTCGAGCCCGGGTAGGCGGCAACGGCCCGCAAAGTCGCGCTGATCTGTGCCCCCGGCAGGGATCGAACCTGCGACCAATCGCTTAGAAGGCGAGTGCTCTATCCGCTGAGCTACGGGGGCCAGACGCGGTCCGTTGCCACGTCGCAGGCTACCGGCCAAGCGCACAGCCCACACTTCGGATACGTCTGATCGGATCTGTCGATCTCGTCAGCGCGGGGTCATCGCCGGATGCAGCGTGAGCAGTCCGTTCGGCAAGCTGTCGGCCCAGTCGGCGAGATCGGGGGCCAGTCGAGTGAGCCATGCCTCGGCGTAGGGCTGGCACCCGGCGGTCAAGCCTGCGCAGCTCCACATCTCGAACCCCCAGTCGGCGTAATGAGCGTCGAACGTGTCCCGCACCTCGTCGAGCTGCCGAGCGGAATAACGACTCTCGACCACTTGCAGCCGGCGCGGCAGCTGCGGACCAAGCACCCGCTCGACGGCCGCGACGTCGCCGGCTGCCACTCGGAGCAGGACCGCACCATCGCTGTGACGAATCCATTGGTCGCGGACGATCGCCCCGGTGGCGCGGAGTTCGTCGAGACCATCGTCTTGGGACTCCGTGGTGGCGTCCCAACCTCCGGGCGGCGGCGCCGGGTCGAACAGCGGGTCGCGACGGACGGGCGGCCAACACTGGGAACTGCTCGCTGACCACGATCGCGTCGTCACGCCAGACCCCGACGACGCGAACTCGTTCCGGGATGAACCGATGCCCGGCCTCGGTTCGCCGGGGGATTGCTGCCGAGTCGATGCCCTCCAGCCGCAGCGATCGGGACGACTTCCACGGCCCCGTGCGAAAGACGAGGTCATCGACCTGGGCGACGTCCAACCCTTCGGCGTCCGGGAACTGCACGTAGCGGCCTTCGACCGAGATCCGGTCGCCGGGCTCGACCACAAGCCGTCGTGCCCGACCGTCGCTCGTCCCGGAGTGTCCATGCACGCACGGAAGTTCCCGCGCGCGTACCGCACAGCCCTGACATGCACGCTCAACTGTCCACAGCCCCCTAGTTGTCCACAGATCTGACCGTCGGCCTGGCCGACCGTCCGCACCCGGCGCTTTCCTGGTCGCACGCCCGCGGTGGGCGTACGACGAACGAGGGGCAAGGACATGAACGACACACCGATCACGATCGCCGGCAACGTCTGCGACGAGCCCAAGATGCGATTCACCAAATCGGGACACCCGGTGACCAACCTGCGGGTCGCGTCGACGTCGCGGCGCTACGACCAGCGCACCGGACAGTGGGTCGACAACCCGACGCTGTTCCTGTCGGTGACGTGCTGGCGGGGGCTGGCCGAGAACGTGGTCGAGTCGGTGCACAAGGGCGATCCCGTCGTCGTCACCGGACGACTGACCTCGCAGCGGTACGAGGTCGGCGAGCAGCTGCGCTACGTCGAGGTGCTGGAGGCCACCTCGCTCGGCCACGACCTCGCCCGCGGCAAGACCGTTTTCACCAAGGTGTACCGCGGCGCCGGAGCCACGAACTTCGTCCCGGCGGACGAGAACGGCGTGCCGGTCGACGACGCCGCGCGCTGGGTCGACTTCGCGCACGGCGACGGCGCGGCGAACGCGGAAGAGGGCAGCAAGGAACCGGACGGCCGGGAACTCGCGGCGGTGAGCTGACCGCCGCGTCGAGGACCGCGTCGGCCCACCAGGCGGCGGCACGGGGGCGGTGGGCCGACGCGCTCGACGGAGCTGGGACAATGGGACGTGACGCCCGGCTGGCATGCCGGTGCGGACGCTTCCATTCCGAGCACGCAAGGACGGACCGTGGCCCAGTTCATCTACACCATGTACAAGGTGCGCAAGTCGCACGGAGACAAGGTGATCCTCGACGACGTCACCCTGTCGTTCCTGCCCGGCGCCAAGATCGGCGTCGTCGGCCCGAACGGCGCCGGCAAGTCCAGCGTGCTCAAGATCATGGCGGGCATGGACCAGGCCTCGAACGGCGACGCGACGCTGGCACCCGACGCGACCGTCGGCCTGCTGCAGCAGGAGCCGCCGCTGGACGAGTCCAAGACCGTCCGCGAGAACATCGAGGAAGCCGTCGCCGACGTCAAGGCCAACCTCGCCCGGTTCAACGCCATCGCCGAGGAGATGGCGACGAACTACACCGACGAGCTGATGGAGGAGATGGGCCGGCTGCAGGAGCAGCTCGACCACGCCGACGCGTGGGAGCTGGACAGCCGCATCGAGCAGGCGATGGACGCGCTGCGCTGCCCGCCCGGCGACGAGCCCGTCACGCACCTGTCCGGTGGCGAGCGGCGCCGCGTCGCGCTGTGCAAGCTGCTGCTGGAACAACCCGACCTGCTGCTGCTGGACGAGCCGACCAACCACCTGGACGCCGAGAGCGTGCAGTGGCTGGAGCAGCACCTGGCCAAGTACCCGGGCACGATCCTGGCCGTCACCCACGACCGGTACTTCCTGGACAACGTGGCCGAGTGGATCCTCGAGCTCGACCGCGGGCACGCGTACCCCTACGAGGGCAACTACACGACCTACCTGGAGAAGAAGGCCGAGCGGCTGAAGGTCCAGGGCAAGAAGGACGCCAAGACCGCCAAGCGACTGGCCGACGAGCTGGACTGGGTGCGGCAGAACGCCAAGGGCCGGCAGGCGAAGAGCAAGGCCCGCCTGCAGCGGTACGAGGAGATGGCGGCCGAGGCGGAGAAGACCCGCAAGCTCGACTTCGAGGAGATCCAGATCCCGCCGGGCCCGCGGCTGGGCAACGTCGTGGTCGAGGCCAAGGGCCTGACCAAGGGCTTCGACGGCGAGAAGCTGTGGGACGACGTGTCCTTCTCGCTGCCGCGCGGTGGCATCGTCGGCGTCATCGGCCCGAACGGCGTCGGCAAGACCACCCTGTTCAAGATGATCGTCGGCCAGGAGCAGCCGGACTCGGGCGAGCTGCGGCTCGGCGAAACCGTGAAGATCAGCTACGTCGACCAGAGCCGCGCCGGCATCGACCCGAAGAAGACCCTGTTCGAGGTCGTCTCCGACGGCCTGGACCACATCAACGTCGGCCAGGTCGAGATGCCCTCGCGCGCCTACGTTTCCGCGTTCGGCTTCAAGGGCCCGGACCAGCAGAAGCCGGCGGGCGTCCTGTCCGGCGGTGAGCGCAACCGGTTGAACCTGGCGCTCACGCTCAAGGAGGGCGGCAACGTGCTGCTGCTCGACGAGCCCACCAACGACCTGGACGTGGAGACGCTCAGCTCGCTGGAGAACGCGCTGCTCGAGTTCCCCGGCTGCGCCGTGATCACCAGCCACGACCGCTGGTTCCTCGACCGCATCGCCACGCACATCCTCGCCTGGGAGGGCGACGACGAGAACCCGGCCAAGTGGTTCTGGTTCGAGGGCAACTTCGAGTCCTACGAGAAGAACAAGATCGACCGGCTCGGGGCGGAGGCGGCGCGTCCGCACGCCGTCACGCACCGCAAGCTCACCCGCGACTGAGCGGCGCGGTCGGTCCCGCGATGGCGAGGTTCGTGCACGAGGTGCACATGCGCTGGTCGGACATGGACGCCTACCGGCACATCAACAACTCCGCGTACCTCGCCTACCTCGAACAGGCGCGCGTCGCGATGTTCTTCGACCGCTACGAGTCGTTCTCCGGCGGCACCGTCATCGCCCGCCACGAGATCGACTACCTTGCCCCGGTCGTCTACCACCCGGAGCCGCTGCGCCTGGAGTTGTGGGTGGACGAGGTCCGCGGCGCCGCGTTCACCGTCCACTACGAGGTGTTCGACGGCGAGCGGCTCGCGGCGCGGGCCCGCAGCGTCCTCGTGCCATTCGACTTCGACATCGACCGGCCCCGCCGGCTCACCGACGACGAGCGCGCGGCCCTGGCGGGGTTCGGCGACGACGCATGACGCTCGGCCCCGAGCAGCTGCTGGACCTCGCGCCCGCGGCCCGGCGGGCGGTCGCGCTCGAGCCGCGCAGCGTGGTCCGGCTGCGGATCGCCGGCGCGGTCGCGTCCGCGCTGATCCGCCTGCCGTTCGGCGTGCTGGTCGGGCGCCGCATCGAGCTCGAGCAGCCCACGGACGACACGGACACGACGCTGCGTGCCGTCGACTTCCTGCAATGGCTGGACGGTGAGCGCGACCGGATGCCGCCGCCGGTCGACGCCATGTGGCGTTGGCCGGTCCCGCCCGCGGACGGTTGGCAGCGCGTGGAGACCGTCCCGGACACCGTGATCCGTCCGCTGGTCCGGGCGGGCGCGCTGACCCTCAAGGAGGCGGCCGAACGCGAGGGCGTCCCTGGTGCGCAGCCGCGGGCCGAGGTGGCCGACGCGCTGCTGGACTCGGTCGTGCTCACCGCCGACTCCGACGACGGCGCGCACGCCGAGGTGACCCTGCGCGCGCTCAGTGCCCTGACCCGGATGGGCTTCTTGGCCCGCGGCTCGTCCGCGCACGTGGACGTCAGTGGTCGCTGGACCCGCGTCGCCGCCGTCTACGGCTCGGTCTTCCTCGAGAGCGGCGGCCTCGGCGGAACGTTGCGGCCCCTGTAATCCGTCATCCATATCCGGACACCTACCGAGTGACGGTGCGTGCGGACGGGTGAGGGAGAGCGCGTGGACGACGTCGATCGGCGTGCGCTGCTCGACACCTGGTTTCGCGCCTACGCGGACCGGGTGCTCGCCTACCTGCAACACCGCACCGATCCGCAGACCGCCCAGGACCTGCTGCAGGAGGTGTTCATGATCGCGTTCGCCAAGGCCGCGGAGTTGCCCCAACCGCCGCTCGGCTGGCTGTTCGGAACCGCCCGGCGCGTCCTCGCCAACCGCTACCGCGGGCGCCGCCGCCACGACGACCTGATCGCCCGGCTGACCGAGCACTCCGCCGGCTCGGGCGCGGACGTCGACCCGCAGACCCGTGAGCTCCGGCAGGCGTTCGCGCAGACCCTGGCCACCCTCTCCGCAGCCGACCGCGAGGTCCTCACGCTCACCGGCTGGTACGACCTGACCCCGACCGAGGCCGCCGAGGCGCTCGGCTGCTCGTCTTCGGCCTATGCCGTGCGCCTGCACCGCGCGCGCAAGCGGCTGGCGTCCGCCCTCGACGCCGCCGGCTATCGCGGGGACGGTCCCGCCGCCCAGTTCGCGGAGGCGCTGCGCGGGGAGGCCAACGATGGGTGAGGAGCTGAACCGCTGGCTGCGCCGGGCCCGCCCGCACGTCCCCGCCGATGACGACTGGGCCGCGTCGCCCGAGGGCCAGCTCGCGCTGGCCGACCTGCACCTGCGGATGAGCCGCAGCTCGGCAGCGCGCGGGCGGCGCCGCCGAGTCTGGTTGCCGGTCGGTGGTCTGACCGCCGCCGCGGCCGTGACCGCCGCGGTGCTGCTTGGCGTCAGCGGCTCGACCGCCCCGCCACCACCGCCCAGCGGACGCGGCCCGGGTCCTGCCGCGCGCGGCGAGCTGCCGAACGCGCGCCCGGCCGCGATGCTGCTGTCGAACTACAACTCCTGCAGCGACCTGCTCGCCGGCCTGCGCGCGCACACCGCCGCCCACACCAGGGCCTGGGGGCTGCCCGGCGGCGGCGGCCTCATTTACGCGTCCGGAGCCAAACGCGTAGCGGCAGCCGGTGGCCCAGCCGTCATCGGCACGGACACGACGGCCGACGGCGACACCGGCGCCACGTCCACGACGAACGATCAGGTGGCCGGCGTCGACGAGCCGGATCTCATGAAGACCGACGGCGAGCGCATCGTCACGGTCACCGACGGCGTGCTGCGGGTCGTCGACGCGCAGACGCAGCAGGTCACCGGCACGCTCGACCTGTCGATCTACGCCGGCGCCGACAGCGCGCAGCTGTTGGTCGACGGCGACCACGCGCTCGTGCTGCTGGACACCGGGTCGCCGCGCTTCTACCCGTCCGACATCGCCGGGCCAATCCAGCCGGCCAGCGGCGATCGCACCACCGCCCTGTTCGTCGACCTCTCCGGCCAGCCCACGGTCACCGGATCGCTGCGTGCCGACGGCGGCTACCTCGCCGCGCGCCTGGTCGACGGCACCGTCCGGCTGGTCGTCACCAGCAGCCCCACGATCAACTTCCCGCAGCGCAACCACCCGTCCAAGGCGCGCAACCAGGCGATCGTCCGGTCCGCTCCGCTGTCGGCGTGGCAGCCGAGCTACACGGTGACCGACGGTGGTAGCACCAGCCGCCGCCAGGTGCCGTGCCAGGCGATCAGCCACCCGGCGAACTACACGGGCACCTCGCTCATCACCGTGTACACGCTCGACCTCGCCGACCCGAACGGCGGCGCCGGGCCGATCAGCGTGGCCGCCGACGGCGACACCGTGTACGCCACCGCGACCAGCCTGTACGTCGCGAGCAACCCCGACTGGTGGGCGAACGACCGGCACGCCGAACGGACGCAGCTGCACCGCTTCGACATCACCGGGACGGGCGAGCCGGCCTATCTGGGTTCGGCGTCCGTGCCGGGACGGCTGCTCAGCTCGTACTCGCTGGACGACTACGACGGCCACCTGCGCGTCGCCACCACGACCGTCGGCGCGCACTCGGACAGCGCCGTGTACGAGCTGAACGACGCGACCCTCGCCACGGTCGGGCACGTGGACGGCCTCGGCGAGGGCGAGCAGATCTACGCGGTTCGCTTCGCCGGCGCGCTGGCCTACGTGGTCACGTTCCGGCAGACCGACCCGCTCTACGTGGTCGACCTGACCGACCCCGCGCATCCGACGGTCGCCGGATCGCTGCAGCTGACCGGCTACTCCAGCTACCTGCACGACGCCGGCGACGGACGGATCCTCGGGGTCGGCGAACAGATCGGCCCCGACAACGAACCCGACGGCGTGCAGGTGAGCCTGTTCGACGTCAGCAACCCGACAGCCCCACGCCGCACCGGGCACGTGGTCCGCCCCGGCACCGACGGCGGCGAGCAGCTCGACCCGCACGCGTTCCTGTACTGGCAGCCGACCGGCCTGGTCGCCGTGCCCGTCCAGTCGTGGCGGTCGGACGAGTCCGGCGCCGCGCTGGTGCTGCGCGTCACCGGTAGCACGCTGACCACGGTCGGCCTGGTCCGCAACCCGCTCGGCACGGCCGTGCCCGACGACGGTCAGGGCATCGTCCGCAGCATGCTGGTCGACGGCCGGCTCTGGACGCTGTCCGGCAGCGGCCTGCAGGTCGTCGACCCGGCCAGCCTGCACCGCGACGCCTGGATCGCGTTCTCGTGACGACGATCCCGACCGGCCGGCGCGCGGTGCGGGCCGAGGTCAGGGCAGCTGCAGCCACACCGCCGTGTTGCCCGGCAGGACGCGTCCGTCCGGTCCCGGCTCCGGCAGCGGGCCGGACGCGAGCAGCACGTCGCCGTCCGGCAGCGGCAGCGGCTCGGCGCCGGCGTTCAGCGCCACCGCGATAGAGCCGCGGTGGTAGGCCAGCGCCCCGACCGGTGCCGGTGACCACTCGAAGTCCGGGCCGGTGAGGTCGGGCAGCTCGCGCCGCAGCCGCAGCGCCTGCTTGCACAGGTTCAGCATCGAGCCCGGCTCCGCCTGCTGCGCGGCCACGGTCTTGTCGCCCCAGCCTGCGGGCATCGGCAGCCAGGTCGAAGTGCCGGTGGTGAACCCGTACGGCGGCTCGGTGCCCGACCACGGCAGCGGCACGCGCTCGCCGTCGCGGCCGCGGTCGGTGTGCCCGCTGCGCTCCCAGGTCGGGTCCTGCAGCGCCTCGTCCGGGAGGTGGACGTTCTCCAGCGCCAGCTCGTCGCCGTTGTAGAGGTACGCGGCGCCGGGCAGGGACAGCTGCACGAGCAGCGCCGACCGGGCCCGCGCGATGCCGGCCTCGCCCCCGCCGTAGCGCGTCGCGGCGCGGTCGACGTCGTGGTTGTCGAGCACCCAGGTGCACGGCGCGCCGACGCCCGCCATCGCCTCGAGCGAGCGCTGGATCGCCTTGCTGAAGGAGTCGGCACCCCACGGCGCCTCGACCAGTTCGAAGTTGAACGTGAGGTTCAGCTCGTCCGGACGGACGTAGCGGGCCAGCCGGTCGGAGTCGGGCACCCACGCCTCGCCCACGGCCATCCGCTCGCCCGGGTACGAGTCCAGCACGCGACGGAACATGCGGTGGTACTCGTGCACCCCGTCGCGGTCCCAGCGCACGTCCATCAGCGAGGGCATCGTCGCGCCCTCCTCGCGGGACGGGATCACGCTCAGGTCGACGTCCGGCAGGCCGTCGGGCTTGGCCATGCCGTGCGCGACGTCGATGCGGAAGCCGTCCACGCCGCGGTCCAACCAGAACCGGAAGATGCGCTCGAACTCGGCGGGCACCTCGGGGTTCGTCCAGTTCAAGTCCGGCTGCTCGGGCGCGAACAGGTGCAGATACCACTGCCCGTCGCTGACCCGGTGCCAGGCGGGGCCGCCGAAGACGGACGGCCAGTTGTTCGGCGGCAGCTCACCGTGCTCGCCGCGGCCGTCGCGGAAGATGAACCGCGCGCGCTCGGGGGAGCCGGGCGCGGCGGCGAGAGCTGCCTGGAACCACTCGTGCTGGTCGGAGAAGTGGTTCGGCACGACGTCGACGGTGACCCGGATGCCGAGCCGGTGCGCCTCGGCGAGCATCGCGTCGAAGTCCGCCAGCGTGCCGAAGCGGGGGTCGACGTCGCACGGGTCGGCCACGTCGTAACCGCCGTCGGCCATCGGTGAGCGATAGAACGGCGAGAGCCAGATCGCGTCGACGCCGAGGTCGCGCAGGTGGCCGAGCCGCTCGCGCAGCCCGATCAGGTCACCGGTGCCGTCGCCGTTGCCGTCGGCGAAGCTGCGCGGATACACCTGGTAGAACACGGCGGACGCCCACCACGGGCGCGGGCTGTAAGCGCTTTGAGTCACGCGTCCCATTGTGCCGGGTCGGCGGCCGCGAGTCCCGAACCGGGGCGGATTCAGTCGGGGACGTTGCGCAGCGAGTGGGCCGCGTTGGTCAGGTAGTCCCAGATCGTGCGGTCGTAGGCCGGCGGCAGGTCGAGCGTGTCCAGGGCGTCGCGCATGTGCCGCAGCCACCGGTCGCGCTGTGCCGAGTCGATCGCGAACGGGACGTGCCGCATGCGCAGCCGCGGGTGGCCGCGCCGTTCGCTGTACGTCGTCGGGCCGCCCCAGTACTGGATCAGGAACAGGGTGAGCCGCTCGGTCGCCGGACCCAGGTCCTCCTCCGGGTAGAGCGCGCGCAGCTCCGGGTCGTTCGCCACGCCCGCGTAGAACGCCTCGACCAGCCGGCGGAAGGTCTGCTCACCGCCGACAGCCGCGAAGAAGCTGTCGGCGCGGGCGGGAACCTCGTCGGGGGCCGAGTCAGGCGCGGAACTGGAAGCGGACACGCCCCCATTCTGGTACACGACCGCGAGTGGCCACTTACGGCGGCGGGTGGCCACTTACGGAGCGAGTGGCCACTTACAACTGGCCACTCGCGCGACAACTGGCCACTCGCGCGTTAACTGGCCACTCGGGGCGCAGGATCCCCTACGGTCGGCATATGACGGGCTCCGACTTCGACCTGATCGTGCTCGGCCTCGGCCCCGGCGGCGAGGAGGTCGCCGAGTCCGCCGCTCGGTCCGGACGGCGCGTGCTCGGCATCGATCCCGCGCTCGTCGGCGGCGAGTGCCCCTACTACGGCTGCATCCCGTCCAAGATGATCCTGCGCGGCGCCGAGGTGCTGACCGCGTCCCGGCGGGTGGACGCGCTCGCCGGGCACGCCCAGACGCAGCCAGACTTCAGCGCGGTCGCGAACCGCATCCGGGACGAAGCGACCGACGACTGGGACGACCGGGTCGCCGTCGAGCGGTTCGAGAAGCTCGGGGGCGTGTTCGTGCGCGGCGCCGGGCGCCTGGCCGGGCGCGACGCCGACGGCCAGCTGATCGTCACCGTGGGCGAGCAGGCGTTCCGCGCTCCGGACGTGGTGGTCGCGACGGGGACGGCGCCCGCGATCCCGCCGATCGAGGGGCTGGCCGAGCTGCGGGCCTCCGGCAGCGGCGTGGACGGCCCGGTGTGGACCAACCGCGAGGTGGTGCAGGCCCGCGAGGCGCCCGCGGCGCTGATCGTGATCGGCGGCGGCGCGATCGGCTGCGAGCTGGCCCAGGGCTTCGCGCGCTTCGGCTCGGCGGTGACCGTGATCGAGGCCGCCGAGCGGCTGCTGATGCCCGAGGAACCCGAGGCGTCGCAGACCATCGCCGACGTGTTCGCGCGTGAGGGCATCACCGTGCGCACCGGTGTCGGCGTCGCGCGGATGGCCGCGAGCGGCGACGGCGCGAAGGCCAGTCTGGCGGACGGTACGACGGTCACGGGCACGAAACTGCTCGTCGCCGCGGGCCGCCGTCCGAACCTGAGCGGCATCGGCCTGGATTCGGTCGGGCTGGCCGACGACCTGCGCTCGCTGGACGTGGACGAACACATGCAGGTGCTGCGCGACGGCGAGTCGATCGACGGCCTGTACGCGGTCGGCGACATCACCGGCCGCGGCGCGTTCACGCACGTCGCGGTCTGGCAGGCGCGGGTGCTGCTGGCGCACCTGGCCCGTGAGCAGCGCGCGTTCGGCGGTTACCACGGGCTGGCCTGGGCGACGTTCACCGATCCGGAGGTCGGCCGCGTGGGCAAGACCGAGCAGCAGGCGCGGCAGGACGGCGGGCACGTCCGGGTGGCCGGCGCGCCGGTTCCGTCCAACAGCCGGGGCTGGATCCACGGGCCGGGCAACGACGGATTCGTCAAGCTGGTGGCCGACGGCGAGGTGCTCGTCGGCGCCACCGTGGTCGCCCCGAACGGCGGCGAGATCCTGGGCCTGCTGACCCTCGCCGTCCACGCCAGGGTGCCGATCGAGACGCTGCGAACCATGCATTACGCCTTCCCGACGATCCATCGCGCGGTGCTCGAGGCGCTGCAGAACCTCGAATAGACGTGCGCCGCGGCGTCTTGTCCGGTTCACTGGTGCTGTCGAAAGGTGAACGGTTGCCCGGGGCGCTGGTTCTCAACGCGACGTACGAACCGCTCTGCGTCGTGCCGCTGCGGCGCGCCGTCGTGCTGGTGCTGGCCGAGAAGGCCGTGATCGTCGAGGCCGCCGGGCAGGTGCTGCACTCCGAGCGGGTGAGCATCCCGGCGCCGAGCGTGGTCCGGCTGTCCCGCTACGTGCGGGTGCCCTACCGCCGTGCCGTCCCGCTGAC
>Ga0164242_10008100_pt1 | contig 11419 bp, 8 predicted proteins | sample OricomgcompostMG_FD_108783 | JGI IMG/M metagenome (GOLD analysis project Ga0164242, IMG submission 108783) | Miracle-Growth compost microbial communities from Emeryville, California, USA - Original compost - Miracle growth compost (MG) ...
CTGAACTGGATAGCGCTGTGGTAAGGGTGCTGACACTTAAATTTGCGCTCGGGCTCTTTGAGCAGCCATACAGGTCCATCAGCGGGGCCAGTCAGGTTCACTCCAGCGCAAACAGGCAATTGAATCAGCAGGTCGCCACAGAATCCATCACGCTGCTTAAAAAAAAGATATTGCCGCTTAACCGAAGTATTGGTTCCATCGCCGTAATTGGGCCCAACAGTGACAATATTTATAACCAGCTGGGAGATTATACTGCTCCCCAGGATCCGGCAGCGGTTACCACCATACTGGAAGGGATCAGGCAAATGGCGGGTAAAAATACGCTTGTGCGTTATGCCCGGGGCTGCGGCATCCGGGACAGCTCCACCGCCGGCTTTACGGCAGCGCTTAAGGCGGCAACGGCTTCGGATGCCGTTATTGTCGTATTGGGCGGTTCCAGTGCAAGGGACTTTAAGACCAGGTATAAATCAACAGGAGCCGCCACCGGCTCGCAAAACGCGCTCAGTGATATGGAAAACGGGGAAGGCAATGACAGAAGCACCCTTAAGCTGCTGGGCAGGCAATCCGAGTTACTGGAAAAATTGGCAACAACGGGCAAACCGATTATACTGGTACTGATCAACGGACGGCCGGTTGCCTTTGAAAAAGAGGCCGCCCTGGCAACGGATGTGCTGGAAGCCTGGTACCCGGGGGCCGAAGGAGGAAAGGCGATTGCGGACATCATTTTTGGCAAAGTCAGCCCCAGTGGCAGGCTGCCTATTTCCATTCCCCGCTCAGTAGGACAACTGCCCGTTTATTACAGCCAGCCCAAAGGATCAGGCGGTCATTACGTAGAAGGATCCGGCCAGCCATTATATCCCTTTGGTTACGGTCTTAGCTATGCCAGTTTCGAATACAGTGATTTAAGTATTCAAAAAACAGAAAATCCGGGCGATATATCGATCGATATAACCTTTAAAGTGACCAATACCAGCAACCGGTATGCAGCCACTGATATCCAGCAACTCTACATGACGGATCAGACCAGTTCTGTCATAACGCCCATCCGGCACCTGGTAGGATTCAGCCGCTGCCATCTGGAACCAGGACAGACCGTTACCCAACATGTCCGTATTGACAAAACCGCTCTCAGCCTTTGGGACCTTAAAGGCAGGCAAGTGGTGGAACCGGGAAAATTCATACTGGCCCTGTCAAAATATGCCGGGGACCCACACGCTTTAAAAGCAGCATTTACGGTCAACAGAAGCTACCTCTTGGAGGCGCAACCTGTTGAAAGAAAATGACATGAAAACAAAAAGCGTTGAAAACCCAAGGCTCTTTAAAATTATTTGTTATTTTCGGTGCCCAATCTTGTAGAAAACTATAAAACCATGAAAAAATTTCCCGTATGTGCATCGCTTGCCGTTGCTGCCAGTTGTTTTGTTGCCGTTAATAGCCAGGCACAACTTTTCAAAAAATTAAAAGACAAAGTATCCGATAAGCTTGAAAACAAGGTGGACAAGGTCCTTGACGGCGATTTTGGTACAAAATCCAATAAGGACAGCAGCCCGTCTGGAACGGACCATAAAGTAGCGGCAAATATAGGCCTTGGCGGCCCCTATCTTTTCGTACAGGGCAAGGATACGGTCTATTTTGATAACTTCTCTACAGACCAGCCGGGGTCCATGGCGTCGCATTGGAAATCCAATGGCAGCGGTTCCATTGAGACGACCCCGCAATTTCCCGGTAAATGGCTGTTTTTAAATGCGTTTACATCATATAAGCGCAAAAGCGATACGCCGTTACCGGAGAATTTTACCTTGGAATTCGACATTGTCAGCCTGAGCCGCGATAAGGCAAGCGATCTGAACAGCCTGTCTTTTGGGTTTGCCCACGATAATGGCATCAGCAGTTATATCGGGGATGCCTATAATGAAGGAGCCATCACCCATACAGAAATTCATTACTGGAACCAGGAAATCATTAATTCCAGTAGTGACAACAAGAAATACAATACCATTCAATTTCCACTAAAAGGATATGCGATCGGCAAAATGCATGTAGCCGTTACGGTTAAAGGGCTCAATATGCAGGTTTACCTGGATAAACATAAAGTCCTGGATACCGATATGTTTGCCAGCACACCGGAAACCAAATATTTTTATATCAGCACCAATACACGTCTGGATAACGGGGCCAAAATAGGCGTGGGAAACTTTAAAATTGCGGGACTTTAACCTGCATAAAATAAAGCCTTGCGGTAGGTAATATTAAGAGATCCGCGCATCATTAATCGGGGAACCGTTCAGCCATATGCCTGAATAGTTCCCCGGTTAATTTTAAGTCAATACTTGCAAGTATTTAATTATCAGAAAATTAATTATTAGTAAGTAATCAATTGTTCTTCGATGGTTTCCGGGATTTCCCGCCAGCCGTATTGCTGATTGCGCAGTTGGGGTTCAAAGCCTGCCTCCCTGATCGCTTCCTGAATGGTCTTATAGGTAAAACGGTGCGGAGCGCCGGCAGCGCTGACGACATTTTCTTCAATCATGATACTGCCAAAATCGTTGGCGCCTCCATGCAGGCAGATCTGTGCTGTAGCCTTGCCTACGGTCAGCCAACTGGCCTGAATGTTTTTGATATTGGGTAGCATGATTCTGGAAAGAGCGATCATCCGGATGTATTCATCTGCCGTAGTCAGGTTATGAACGCCACGGATCCTTGTCAGCAGCGTATCCACATCCTGGAAAGTCCAGGGAATAAAGGCCAGAAAGCCGTGGGCATCCTGCGGTTTTTGAGCCTGAACCTCTCTAATCTTGACCAAGTGGATAAACCTTTCTTCAATCGTTTCTACATGACCGAACATCATGGTAGCGCTGGTGGTTATATGCAGCTGATGGGCCTGGCGCATAATTTCCAGCCACTCATCTGAACCACATTTCCCTTTACTGATCAATCTGCGCACCCGGTCAATCAGGATCTCCGCGCCGGCTCCGGGTAAGGAGTCCATGCCGGCCTCCTTTAGGGCCACCAGAACGTCATGATGGCTCATCCCTTCCAGTTTGCAGATATGGGCCACTTCCGGGGGGCCCAGGGTATGCAGTTTGATCTGGGGGAATTCACTTTTAATGGCTTTGAAAGTATCAACATAGAACTGCAGGCCCAGTTCAGGATGATGGCCACCCTGCAGTAAGAGCTGATCTCCGCCCAGCCTTAAAGTCTCTGTAATCTTTTTGCGATAAGTAGCCATATCGGTGATATAAGCGTCCTTGTGGCCCGGTACCCTGAAGAAATTACAGAATTTGCAATTGGCGATACAGACATTGGTGGTATTTACATTGCGGTCTATCTGCCAGGTGACTTTTCCGTGCGGGACCTGTATTTTTCGTAAGGTATCTGCGACCTGCATCAGCTCAGCCAGCGGCGCGTGGTGATAAAGAAAAACACCTTCCTCTACTGTCAAGTCTTCTAATGCAAGCGCTTTCTCATATAATTTGTTTAACTCCATATCAATTTTTAATAGGTTTCAAAGTTACAACCTTTGACGCTATGTTAGGCCGGTTAAAACCGTAAATTCCCTGCAGTTTAGTTACTTTTGTAAAATGGCAAGCACGATGACACCACTGGCAGAGCGCATGCGCCCCAGCGATTTAACCGACCTGGTGGGTCAGGGACACCTGACCCGGGAAAATTCTATTTTGCAAAAAGCCATAGAGAGCGGGCATGTTCCTTCTATGATATTATGGGGACCACCCGGTGTAGGGAAAACCACCATTGCCCATATCATCGCCGCCTCGGTAAAAGCGCCTTTTTATGAATTGAGTGCCATTAGCAGCGGCGTTAAAGACATCCGCGAAATCCTGGATATGGCAAAAAAACAAACCGGTGCCATTCTCTTTATTGACGAGATCCACCGCTTTAATAAAGGTCAGCAGGATGCTTTGCTGGGTGCTGTGGAAAAAGGCATTATAACGCTCATCGGTGCAACGACGGAAAATCCGTCTTTTGAAGTCAATGCCGCTTTACTGAGCAGGTGCCAGGTTTACAACCTAAAACCATTGGATAAAAACGAATTAGAATCTTTACTTAAACTTTCTATTCAAAAGGATCCATGGCTTTCTTCCCTGGATGTTCAACTCAAAGAAACCGAAGCCCTGATCCGGATTTCAGGCGGCGACGGCCGCAAGCTGCTTAACTTGCTGGAACTGACGGTTCAGAACCTGTTATCCCAGGCAAAAAACGGCGCAAAAGAAAATTCAGCCCGGAGTATTGAAGTAACGGATCAGGCCGTCCTTCAGGTAGCCCATCAAAAGGTGGCCTTGTATGACAAAAAAGGGGAGCAGCACTATGACATTATCTCCGCTTTTATTAAAAGCATGCGGGGCAGTGACCCCAATGCTGCGGTCTATTGGCTGGCCCGGATGATCGAGGGAGGAGAGGAAGTCAAATTTATTGCCAGAAGACTGGTAATTTTTGCCAGTGAGGATATAGGCAATGCCAATCCGAATGCCTTATTGCTGGCAAATGCTACTTTTGACGCCGTGCATAAAATCGGTTATCCGGAATCAAGGATTATATTATCCCAATGTGTAACCTACCTGGCTTCCTGTCCAAAAAGCAATGCCAGTTACGTGGCCATCGGACAGGCGCAGCGCATGGTTCGTGAAAAAGGCGATTTGCCTGTACCACTCCATTTGCGCAATGCGCCGACCAAACTCATGAAATCCATGGGCTATGGCAAAGATTACCAATACGCACACGATTATGAAGGGAATTTTTCCGGACAGGAATATTTGCCCGATGCAATAGCCGGCACGAAAATCTATGAGCCGGGACCAACGGCACGGGAAAATGAACTCCGCAAATACCTAAAGGAAAAGTGGAAGGACAAATATGAATACTAGTTCAATATTGTTTTAACTAAAACATTAATAAACCTATATATAATGCGTATACAAAGCATTATATCAGTTTTTTCTTATCCTCCTGAGGATGAGATATTCTTTTATTCTTTAGTAAGATACAACGAAAAAATAGCATTTCTTATTTTTTGCCCAATCCAAATAAACCATCCAGGTAGTCTTCTTTAAACTCAATATAAGTCGGGCTGTCACCTGCTGCTGTCAGCGCGGAAATATCACAATTAAATAAATCCGTGACAAGACAGGCCATTTCCTGTTGGGTCAGCGCTTTACCTGCTTTTATGGCCTGTTGCCTTGCCATACATCGGATCACCTTTTCTTTTTTGGAAAACCTGATCTCGCTGTTAAAGTGTTTGAACTGCTCCAGTAGTAATTCAATGGCCCTGCCTTCGCCGCCTGTGCGCATATCTGCCGGAACAGCCGTCACGGCGAAGCTGCCGTTCTCACTTTTTTCGATATAATAACCCAGAGCCTGGATCGTGCCGCTCAATTCTTCCAGCAAAATACCATCAGAGGGTGAAATGTGTAACGGACAGGGAATTAATAACTTCTGGGCAGCACCTGAACTTTTATGTAGTTTTTTGCTAAACTGTTCATATAATATGCGCTCATGGGCCAGCTGTTGGTGCACTAAAACGTAACCCCTTGAAGTAGGCGCAATTATATAAGTCTGCTGAACCTGTAAGAAAGGCGCACCTTCCTGAACCTGAACTGTCTTCCTAGGGCCGGTTAGCCCGCTAAGTCCCAGGTCGGAACCGGCGCCTGCCATCGCCAGATATTCAAGTCCGCCTTCCCAGGCAGCACCCTGACCGGTGCCGGGCTCCGCCGTACCGGACCCTTCAGTAAAAGGTTTATTTAAATAATCGCCCGGGTTTTCTGGTAAATCGCTGGGCAGTGTGCCATAGCCTTCGGGATCTTCCGGTAACTGGTACCCCCCCGTAACGGGGTTCAAATTAAGATGGAGCCCGGACATAAGATTCTCGCCTTCTGCTCCTTCAGTGCCGGGAGGCCGGAGCCCCTGGTCGAAATTATCCGGTGTTTCCAGAAAATCAGCGATCCTTTTCGCTTCACCGGATCTGTCCGCTGGATCAGAACCTGATCTGCCAAGTGGATATGGACCCTGGCCCGGATCCGTTTTTAAAGAGGATGGGTCACTGTTTCCTGCGGGATTATAAAAATCCTGCCAGTTTCTAAGCTTGCCTTTATCCGAGCCCTCTATAAAATGCGCCTGATTTTTTTGTGTAAATGTTTTATACAGATCACCGGCGGAGGCGGCCTGTTGTTTTTGTTCATTAAATGGCTTATTGATGGCATCCAGTTGTTGGATATCAGGATTCAGGGAGAAATCCAGAGAGGGAGCCACACTGGATTGTACCAGTGAATGTTTGATCGCCGCTCTAACAAAGGCATAGATGATTTTCTCATCCTCAAACTTTATTTCTTGTTTTGTCGGATGTACATTGATATCGACCTGGTTGGGATCGATGTCAATAAAAAGTACATATAGCGGATAGTTATCTTTGGGAATCAACTCGCTAAATGCATTTACTACTGCATGATTCAAGTAAGCGCTTTTAATAAAACGATTGTTGACAAAGAAATATTGATCTCCCCTGGTCTTTTTGGAAACTTCCGGTTTGCCAATGAAGCCGCGGATATTAATATAATCTGTTTCATCGTTTACACTGACCAGTTGTGATTTGAGATTGCTGCCTAATAGCTGTACGATACGGGCCTTTAACGGGCCCTGGTCGAGATGGAACATTTCCTGGCCATTGCTGGTGAGCGAAAAGAATATTTCCGGGAATGCCAGGGCCACACGCGTAAACTCTTCGATGATATGACGCAACTCTGCGGCATTGCTCTTAAGGAAATTTCTGCGGGCAGGAACGTTGAAAAAGAGGTTTTTCATACAAAAACTGGTCCCTATCGGCGCTGCACACGGCTCCTGCTTTTGAATCGTGCTATGGGCGGCTTCTATTAAAATACCCAATTCCTGATCGGCCTGCCGGGTTTTGATTTCTACTTCTGCAACGGCGGCGATGGAAGCCAGGGCTTCCCCCCTGAACCCCATTGTTTTAATTTTAAACAGATCCTCTATCTTTTTGATTTTGCTGGTGGCATGCCGCTGGAGAGATAATATGGCATCGGTCTCGCTCATCCCTTTACCATTATCGATCACCTGAACAAGCGCTTTGCCTGCATCCTGTATGACCAGCTGCACCTGAGTTGCACCGGCATCAATTGCATTTTCCAATAATTCCTTTACTGCACTGGCCGGTCGTTGAATCACTTCGCCTGCGGCGATCTGGTTAGCAATATTGTCCGGCAACTTTTTGATAATATCCACGTGGTTCTTTCTTTTCTGATTTTTTATTAAAGGGATGACGAAGTTAAAGCTTAATCCGCAAATATTTTGCCTCTTTTGCAGTGTTTCAACCCAATAGCGGTTTTCAAAATTCAATAATAACCTTTATTTTTGCGCATCAATTAAAATTTATGGGTAGAATTTTTGAAGTCAGAAAGGCCACCATGTTTGCCAGGTGGGACAAGATGTCCAAGCAATTTACGCGCATAGGCAAGGAAATCAACATCGCGGTAAAGGCGGGCGGCGGTAATCCGGACACCAATGCGGCACTCAGGCGTTGCATGCAAAATGCCAAAAGTGTCAATATGCCTAAGGACAGGGTAGAGGCAGCCATCAAAAAAGCCCTTGGAAATGACACTGAAAACTACGAGGAGCATCTATATGAAGGGTATGCACCCCATGGTGTGGCCATTTTAGTGGAGACAGCAACAAATAATAACACAAGAACGGTCGCCAATGTCCGGTCTCATTTCAATAAAGGCGGCGGTTCACTGGGCACAAACGGTTCTGTCAGCTTCCAGTTTAAGAAAATGGGTGTCTTTAAATTAAATCCGGAAGGATTGGACCCTGATGAGTTGGAGCTGGAACTCATAGATGCGGGTCTTGAAGAAATGGGGGATTCTGTGGATGACCACGATCATCCGATTCTCGTACTTCGTTGCGCCTTCACTGATTTTGGCAATCTCCAAAAAGGTCTGGAAGATAAAAATATAACGCCACTCAGCGCAGAAACCGAATGGATCCCTACGGTCACTGTTCCTGTTACGGATGAACAGGCTGAGGACGTCAGCAAACTGATCGATAGACTGGAGCAGGACGATGACGTGAATAAGGTCTTCCATAATATGGGATAATGTAACCTGATAGGAGGAAGTTCCTTTTGTTAGTCGCTATATTTACGATGGTTGACTGGTCTGCCTCTATGGATATCCATATTGTCCACGCACCATAATCTCCTTTTGCCGTTCAGTAAGCCAAAAGGTATTACAATAAAAAGGTTTAGAAAACGATTCTACATATTCAGCAAAGGCATGTTTTGGTCAATTTACGACGAAAACATGCCTTTGCTGATTATATCAATTGTCTGTTTGCCGAATTTAATTTTTTGAATGTCTAAAGACTGGACGCATGTCCGGTCTTCTTCTTTAATATTGGCGCCAGCGTTCTAAACTTACCGTCTATTTTAAGACTTTGCGGTATGGGCAGCCCAAGAATCCTGGCCACCAAAGGGTAAACAGCCACATTGGGAAAATTCTGAATACGTTGATGGCGATTAAAAGCCGGGCCCCAACAATAAAAAGTAGCTTGCATATCCTGCAGCCTGTTATCGAAACCATGGGCGCCAAGGCTTTTGTTGCCGCCAAAATAAAAGGAATATGGCGGATAAGGCACGAGGATGATATCACCTATCCGGCCGGTTCTATTATCTTTAGTACGGTAATGCCAGCCACGGGGCGTTTTTCCGGCTTTATAAACTTTGTAATGCGTCGCATTAGATTTCAAGTGTTTATAAAGCTTACTTAAACCTTTACGGCCTGCTTCGTCCTTAGCGTATATATGCGTGAGGGCACTGCCGCCCCTGATCAGGTAATGAGTAGTATCCAGCCAAGGCACACTCAGGTATTTTGTTGTATCCAGGTTGGCAAAGCCATGATCCGACAAAACAATAAAATTAACAGGGAGTCCAGTAGCCTGGCAGCTGTCATAAAGCTTTTCTATACTTTGGTCAATAAAGTGTACCGCTTCTGCCGTTTGAGGGGCATCTACGCCATAGCGGTGCTCCATATGGTCCACTTCCGGAAAATAAAAAGTAATCAGGTGCGGACGGTTGGCGGGCGGCAGCTCCAACCAATGTTTTACAGTGCTGATCCTTTGATCAATTGGAATTCTTTCATTGTATTTATAATAATAGCTGGGACGTATGCCCTGTATGGCCGCCTCAGAACCGACCCAATAAAAACTGGCCGTCAGTAAACCGGCCTTCTCTGCCAGTACCCATAAGGGTTCGCCGCCATACCAGCTGCTGTCACCCACGGCGTTTTTATTGCTTACCTTGTAAGTTGCTTTCTTTTTCGGGTCATAAAAATAATTATCCACCAGCCCGTGATGTGAAGGGTACATACCTGTTATGATGGCGTAGTGATTCGGGAAAGTGAGGCTGGGATAGCTGGGCTGCATGGATTCAGCCTCAACGCCCTCACTGCGCATTTTTTTTAAAAAGCGGGCATCATATTTATCTGCCAGGTCCCACCTGAACCCATCAATGGAAATCATAATAACATAAGGTTTTTTCTCCTGGGCGGATAGGTTCGCTCTGCCGGGTACTACCTGCTGTGTAGTATCCTGGGCGAACAGGCATGTATTACCTATCAGGACTATTGCGCCAAGGACAATCAGGCGGGATACAATAAAGGATCTTAAGAAAGAATAGCTGGCTTTCATAATATGTTTTTAAGCTAAAAATGCATAAGGAAGTACTTGTCAAATTAAGGACACAACAAAATCATTAAAGATAAATACCTACCTAATAACTGATGAATACCGCAAATTTCCTCAATTCTCAGAAAACGGGAAATTAAATTATGGTAAGTGTTTATTTTATCTATTGGAAATGCTACTTTTATTCATCGGGGCGACAACGGTGGGTAACATTTATGTCAAATGATGTACCTGTTTAGTGCGCTATTTTTTTTATACTCCAATAATACATCTGATTCTTGATGAGAGCAGTCATACGGTTGATTCAAATTATTTATGTGGCATATGCTGTTTTAATGTTTAGTGTCCTGATGCTCTTTGTTATTCCTTTTGCATTATTTACTGTCTTTTTGGACAACAGAAGGGGAGGAATCCTGATTTACGGCGCTTGTAAGGTCTGGGCTATTTTGTGGTACCGGCTAATTGGATTCCGTTACAATGAAACGCACCTCGGAACACATGACAGAAAAAAAGCTTATATATTTGTGGCTAATCACAGTTCTTATTTGGATATCCCGCAACTGATGCGTGCAATGCATCAGCCCGTACGCGTGCTGGGCAAGGCTGAACTGGCTAAAGTGCCGTTTTTCGGTATTATTTATAAGGCCGCCGTCATTACCGTGAATAGAGGATCCATTCAAAGTAAAGCGGCCAGCATGCGACGCTTAACCAAAGTGATAAAACAGGGCATTTCCATTTTTATTTTTCCGGAAGGCAGTTTTAATGAGAGCGGTCAACCACTGGCCAAATTTTACGATGGTGCTTTTAAAATGGCGCTGGAAACACGCACGCCCATTAAGCCGGTATTATTTTTAGATACGGCTGACAGAATACCTCCTGCCAGCCTTTTTGGTATGACACCAGGCAAATGCAGAACCGTATACTTACCGGAAATTCCGGTTACCGGTTTTGGCGATAAAGATGTCCACGCGCTTAAAGAAAAAGTTTTTTCAGAAATGGAAAAAGCTTTGATTAAATTTAAAAATTAATCGTATCTTGTTAGCCGCATTTAAAACGGCATGAATCGGATCAATTACAACTGAACAGAAACCAGAAATACCAATAAAGAAATGCCCGCTGAGACTTATAATTTATCAAATATAAGTGGACCTAATGAACGCCACAAAGGACATCAGTATCTGTTGTTGCTTAGAACCATTCAAGTTTGCCTTTTACAGGTTAATTGTTGCAGTAAGAGAAAGAAAAACATGTGCCAAAGGAATAGTGCTGCACCTGGATTTTAATACATAATTTTATCGATTTACAATAGATTCTGTCCGAATGGGAGGCCTCCATCAGGTGTATCCATTTGTGAAAAGGGTCCTGTAAATTGTCGGCCTTAATAATTATTTTGGCATGTGGCTAAAAGGGTATAAGAATTGCATATTGTTGTGCGGCAAGAGAGATTTTTAGCCCCCGTCAATTTTAAACCTGTCGGATGTGCAAAACGAACAATTTCAGAAGTGTAAATTTTGCATAAGCTAATTTTACGTTTTAAACAAAAAACAAGGAAGAAGGAGAAAAGAGTTGGCCGAAATGCCCGTGGGATAAGGGAAAAGAGAAATTATCAATATTTTATTTGGAAGGAATTTAATTAATATTCTATGCACAAAAAAATTAAAAATAAAAACTTTTTTTTTCAACATTATTGTCCCACTTTCGTACACAATTA
>Ga0164242_10008101_pt1 | contig 11418 bp, 8 predicted proteins | sample OricomgcompostMG_FD_108783 | JGI IMG/M metagenome (GOLD analysis project Ga0164242, IMG submission 108783) | Miracle-Growth compost microbial communities from Emeryville, California, USA - Original compost - Miracle growth compost (MG) ...
GACAGGCGGTCGTGTCAGGGATGCCCCGTATTGCCGTCGGGGTCGGGGGGTCAGACCACAACACGGGGCTATCCGGGGTCACGGATACCCGCGGCCTCCGGTTACTAACCCTTGCTAACGCGATGTGACCCAACTCATGGGCCCGGCCCGTCAGGCCTCGAGGATCGCGGCCACGCCCTGGCCGCCGGCCGCGCAGATCGAGATCAGGGCGCGCACCGGTGTGTCGGCGCCCTTGAGCTCGGCCTTACGCTGCGCGACCTGCTTGGCGGCCTGCGCCAGGATCCGCCCGCCGGTGGCCGCGAACGGGTGACCGGCGGCCAGCGAGGACCCGTTGACGTTGAGCTTGGAGCGGTCGATGGAGCCCAGCGCGGCGTCCAGGCCGAGCCGTTCCTTGCAGTAGTCCTCGGATTCCCAGGCCTGCAGATGGGCCAGCACCACCGAGGCGAACGCCTCGTGGATCTCGTAGAAGTCGAAGTCCTGCAGGCTCAGGCCGTTGCGGGCGAGCAGCCGCGGCACCGCGTAGGTGGGGGCCATCAGCAGGCCGTCGCGCCCGTTGACGTAGTCGACCGCAGCCGTCTCGGCATCCACCAGGTAGGCCAGCGGGGTCAGCGAGTGCGCGGCCGCCCACTCCTCGGTGCCCAGCAGCGCCACCGAGGCGCCGTCGGTCAGCGGGGTCGAGTTACCCGCCGTCATCGTCGCGTCGCCGGCCTTCACCCCGAACACCGGCCGCAGCTTGGCCAGCTTCTCCGGCGACGAGTCGGGCCGCAGGTTGTCGTCGCGGTACAGGCCCAGGAACGGGGTGACCAGGTCGTCGAAGAAGCCGCGGTCGTAGGCGGCGGCCATGTTGCGGTGGCTGGCGGCGGCCAGCTCGTCCTGGGCGACCCGGGTGATGCCCATCTGCTTGGCGGTGATCGCCTGGTGCTCGCCCATGGACAGGCCGGTGCGCGGCTCGCTGTTGACCGGGATCTCGACGCCCAGGGTCGCCGGCAGCGTGCCCACCAGCTTGAGTCGCTGCACGTTCGACTTGGCCCGGCGCAACTTCAGCAGTGTGCGGCGCAGGTTGTCGCCCAGGCCGATCGGCGCGTCCGAGGTGGTGTCCACCCCGCCGGCGGCGGCCACGTCGTAGCGGCCGGCGGCGATGCCCTCGGCGGCCGCGATCGCGGCCTGCAACCCGGTGCCGCAGGCCTGCTGCAGGTCGAACGCCGGCGTGTAGGACGACAGCTGTGAACCCAGCACGCATTCGCGGGTCAGGTTGAAGTCCCGGCTGTGCTTGAGCACCGCGCCGCCGACCACCACGCCCAGCCGCTCACCGGCCAGCCCGAAGCGGTCCACCAACCCCTCCAGCGCGGCGGTGAGCATGTCCTGGTTGGACGCCTCGGCATAGGCGCCGTCGGAGCGGGCGAACGGAATCCGGTTGCCACCCAGGACGGCCACTGGCCGCCGCTGCGCACTGCGCTGAGCAGCCGGTTTGCTTGCCTCGGAACTTGCAGGGGCCACTTGTGTTCTCCGTGTGTCTGCGGTTGGTCGGTTTGCGGGTCGCCCGTCTCGGGCCATACTACCCACTGTTCTTACTCTGAAGTAAGTTCGTCCTCGATACGGTTGTCCTATAGGCATACCCCGACGCAGAAACAACACGGAAGGTAGCTCCGGTGGCTCCGAAGGTCTCGTCCGATCTGTTCTCGCAGATTGTCAATTCCGGTCCTGGATCGTTTCTCGCCAAGCAGCTCGGCGTCCCGCAACCCGAGACGCTGCGCCGCTACCGGCCCGGTGACCCGCCGCTGGCCGGGTCGCTGCTGATCGGCGGCGAGGGCCGCGTGGTCGAGCCGCTGCGGGCGGCGCTGGCCAAGGACTACGACCTGGTCGGCAACAACCTGGGCGGGCGCTGGGCCGACCGGTTCGGCGGGCTGGTCTTCGACGCCACCGGGATCACCACCCCGGAGGGCCTGAAGGGGCTGTACGAGTTCTTCACCCCACTGCTGCGCAACCTGGGTCACTGCGCCCGCGTGGTGGTGGTCGGCACCACGCCCGACGCCGCCGCCGGCATGCACGAGCGGATCGCCCAGCGCGCCCTGGAGGGCTTCACCCGGTCATTGGGCAAGGAGCTGCGCAACGGCTCGACGGTGGCGCTGGTGTACCTGTCGCCGGCCGCCAAACCCGCCGCGACGGGCCTGGAGTCGACCATGCGGTTCATCCTGTCGGCCAAGTCCGCCTACGTCGACGGCCAGGTCTTCTACGTCGGCGAGGCCGACTCCACGCCCCCGGCGGACTGGGAACGGCCGCTGGACGGCAAGGTCGCCATCGTGACCGGTGCGGCCCGCGGAATCGGCGCCACGATCGCCGAGGTGTTCGCCCGCGACGGCGCCCGCGTGGTCGCGATCGACGTGGAATCGGCCGCCGAGACGCTGGCCGAGACGGCCAGCCGGGTCGGGGGCACCGCGCTGTGGCTCGACGTCACCGCCCCCGACGCCGTCGACAAGATCACCGAGCACCTGCGCGAGCACCACGGCGGTCACGCCGACATCCTGGTCAACAACGCCGGGATCACCCGCGACAAGCTGCTGGCCAACATGGACGACGCGCGCTGGGACGCCGTGTTGGCCGTGAATCTGCTTGCCCCACTTCGCCTTACCGAAGGGCTGGTGGGCAACGGCAGCATCGGCGAAGGCGGCCGCATCGTCGGCCTTTCGTCGATGGCCGGCATCGCGGGCAACCGCGGCCAGACCAACTACGCCACCACCAAGGCCGGCATGATCGGCCTCACCCAGGCGCTGGCGCCGGAGCTCTACGACAAGGGCATCACCATCAACGCCGTCGCGCCGGGATTCATCGAGACCCAGATGACGGCCGCCATCCCGCTGGCCACCCGCGAGGTGGGGCGCCGAATGAACTCGCTGCTGCAGGGCGGGCAGCCGGTGGACGTCGCCGAGACCATCGCCTACTTCGCCAGCCCGGCGTCGAACGCGGTGACCGGCAACGTCATCCGGGTCTGCGGCCAGGCGATGCTGGGGGCATGATGAACCAGCCGAGCGGCTTGAAGAACATGCTGTGCGCGGCCGCCGGGGCGCTGCCGGTGGTGTCCCGCGGCAGCGCGCTGCCCACCCGCACGGTCACCGTCGAGGACCTTCCCATCGACCGCACCAACGTGGCCGAGTACGCGGCGGTCACCGGGCTGCGCTACCGCAACCACGTGCCGTTGACCTACCCGTTCGCGCTGACCTTTCCGGCGCTGATGTCGCTGGTGACCGGATTCGACTTCCCTTTCGCGGCAATGGGTTCGGTGCACACCGAGAACCACATCACGCAGTACCGTCCGATCGCGGTCACCGACACCGTCGGGGTGCGGGTGCACGCGGAGAACCTGCGCGAGCACCGCAAGGGTCTGCTGGTCGATCTGGTGACCGACGTCAGCGTGGGGAACGACACCGCGTGGCATCAGGTGACCACCTTCCTGCACCAGCAGCGCACCAGCCTGTCCGACCAACCCAAACCGCCGCCGCAGAAGCAGCCCAAGCTGCCGCCGCCGCCGACCGTGCTGCGCATCACCCCGGGGCTGATCCGCCGCTACGCCGTCGTCGGGGGTGACCACAATCCCATCCACACCAACCCGATCGCGGCAAAGCTGTTCGGCTTCCCCACCGTGATCGCGCACGGAATGTTCAGCGCCGCAGCGGTATTGGCCAACATCGAAGCCGCGATTCCCGATGCGGTGCGCTACTCGGTGCGGTTCGGCAAGCCGGTGGTGCTGCCCGCGACCACCGGTCTCTACATCGACGAACACGACGGCGGCTGGGACATCGCGCTACGCAACATCGCCAAGGGCTACCCGCACCTGACCGGAACCGTCCGGGCGCTGTAGGTCAGCCGGCGTGCGTCGTAGTACGGCCCTGGGCAAGCACTTTCAGCCCGTGCGCGGCGGTCGCGGTCAGCAGGAAAAGCAGGAACAGCCACAGCGGTGGCCGGGCCAGCTCCCAGACGAAGATCGCCGCCCAGATCGGTGAGCCCTGGGTGACGGCCAGCACCCCGGCGGCGCCGGCCAGCGACACCGCGGGCACGTGCAGCTGGCTCCCGGTCGCCCAATTGATCGTCAGCACCAGCGCCGTCCCGGCGGCCGCCCCGGTGGCCAGCGACGGCGTCAACAGGCCGCCCGCGCCGCCGGCGCGCAAAAACAACGCGGTCAGAACGGGTTTGAGCAGCAGGATCGCCAGGGCCGACGCCAAGGTCATGCCGCTGGCCAGGCTGACCGTCAGGATGCTGCGGCCGTTGCCCGGCAATTCGGGCCACCAATGCGAGCAGACGCCCGTCACCAGGCCGGCGCCGGCCAGCGCCGGGATCAGCGTCCAGGTCCGCATCGGGCGGGCCGGCCGGGCGACGGCCATCAACCGGTTGAAGACCAATCCCACCGCGAGCGCCACCGGCGCCAGCAACAGCCCGTGCGCGGTCAACAGGTAGGTGGACTCTTCGACCGGCCATCGCAGGTTGGGCTGGTCGCCGGTGACGGCCGAGCCGACGGCCACCGCCACCCCGGAGGACAGGAACGCCGCGCCCACCGCCCGCAGCCGCCAGGTGCGCAGCAGGATCCGGGCCGCGAACAGCGCACCGGCCAGCGGCACCGCATACACCGCGCCCAGACCGGCCCCGGCCGCGCAGGCCAGCAGGATCTCCCGGTCGCGCGACGACAGGCGTCTGAGCCATCCGATACCGAAATCGCCGAGCGCTGAAGCGAATTGGCGCGGGGCGCCCTCCCGCCCCAGCGATGCCCCGGATCCGACCAGCAGCACCTGCAGCACGGCGTCGATGCTCCAGGCGAGCCGCGGGACGCGCTCGGAGCGCGCGATCGTTTCGGCCAGCGGCGGCACGTCGGTGCGCCGCCGCAGCAGCCACCACCCCGGCCCGGCCAGCGCCGCGCCGACCATCGGGCCCAGCACGCGCCGGATCGGGCTGCTGGCGGCCACCCCGGCCAGCAGCGCGCCGAAACTGTAGTGGTAGGTGGCGTGCTGGACCACGCGCAGCACCAATGTGGTTGCCACGCCGGCGATTCCGGCGAGCACACCGACGATGATGACCGCGCAGAAGAAGTCGAGAGCGTTGCGGTCCGAGCGGGGTGCGGGCATTCGGGCCACCTCGACGACGGTAGCCCTAGCCGCCGGCGCCGGAGCGGTCCGCCTCGGGCTGGGCCGCGGCGGCTTCCCGCTCCTCGGGTGAACCCTTGAGCCCGTACCAGAACAGATCGATCATCAGCGCGGCCGCCTCGTCGACGTCGATGTCGCCGGTGGACAACCGATTGGCCACCGCCTCACCGGCGCCCACCAGGGCCACCGCCATCATCTCGTGCTCGCGGTCGGTCCGCGGGGTGCGGCTGCCCGCCCGCATCAGCCCGGCGACCAGTTCGATGATCTGCTCGCGACCCTCCCGGACCATGTGGGCGAACGCCTGCGAGCTGGTGGCCTGGGTGTACATCACGATCCAGGACGCCCGGTTGGCGTCGATGTAGCGCATGAACGACGCGATGGTGTTGCGCAGCATGTCGTTGGGGCTCTGCTGGAAATCGATGTCGGCGCGCACCGCGTCGATGAACCGGCCCAGCTCCCGGTTCAGGCAGGCGCCGAATAGGTCCTCCTTGGAGCCGTAGTACAGGTACAGCATCGGTTTGGAGATCTGCGCCTGGGCGGCGATGGCGTCCATCGAGGTCTCGTGATAGCCGTTGACCGAGAACATCTGGACCGCGGCGTCGAGCATCTGCTGCTCGCGGACGGCACGCGGTAACCGCTTGGTGCCACCCGCCATCGCTTACCTCTCCAGCCGGTCCGTTCTGAGTCAAGGGTAGGCAATGTGCTTCGGCCGCACAGCCGCTAGTGCCCGCAGGCCGGGCCGCGGCCCTTCATGGTCGCCACCCGCACCAGCGACTCGTCCACCCGCTGTGCCGGCAATTCGCCCGAGGCGACCGCCTTCTGCAGCCGGTCCAGCACCGCCGGCACCTCGTCGGTGGTGACCCACAAGGCGACGTCGACGCCGGCCAGCAGGCTGCGCAGCACCGCCTCGGAGACCCCGTATCGGTCGGAGATGGCCGCCATGCTGGACAGATCGTCGCTGAAGACCGGGCCGGTGAACGGCGGCCCCTTGTAGCCGACGCCGTTGCGCAGCAACTGCACCGCCTCGGGGCTCAGGCTGGCCGGCACGTCGTCGGTGAGCCCGGGAACCTGCAGGTGGCCTACCATCACCCCGACCGGCGGCGTGGTCACCAGGGTCCGGTAGGGCACCAGGTCGTTGTTCTGCAGGTCGTCCAGCGGCGGCGTGACCACGCCACCGGTGTGGGAGTCACCCGAGCCGTGCCCGTGGCCGGGGAAGTGCTTGAGCACGGGCAACAGGCCGGCGTCCCGCAGCCCCTGCGCATACGCACCGGCGTACTCGGTGACCTTGGCCGGGTCCGCGCCGAACGAACGGTTGCCGATCACGGCGTCGTCGGGCTCGTCGCTGACGTCGACGACGGGCGCGAAATCGATGGTGATGCCTAGGTCGCGCATCTTCTTGCCGCGGTCGGCGGCCAGGTCGTGCACCTGCTGCACGGTCTGCGTCTGCGCCAGCTCACGCGGCGACGGCGACGTCCCGATCAGGGATTTCAGCCGCGAGACCCGGCCGCCCTCCTCGTCGACGCTGACCGCCAGCGGCAACGGCCCCGCCTTGGCCGCGATGTCGGCCAGCGGGCCCTGGAAGATCGTCAGGTCCGTCCAGCTGCCGATGAAGATGCCGCCGACGTGATAGCCGTTGACGACGTTGCGCGCGTCGTCGGCGTTCTTGACACCCACCATCAGCAGTTGGGCCAGCTTGTCGCGAAGGTTCAGGGTGGCCGGCGCTGCCGGCGGGTCGACGCACACCCGCGGCGCCGGGGCAGCGGCCGGCGTGTTCGACGTCGACGAGTGCGCGGGCGGGGGTGCGGCGCGGTGGGCGCAGCCGATCATCAGCGCCGACACGGCGGCCAGCACGGCCGCGTGCGCGGCGAGGGGGCGCGACAATGCCATCGGGCCATGCTTTCACGACGGGCGTTTCGCATCCGTCCGCAGGGGGCATCGGCGGTAGGTTGCTGAGCTGGGGCTGACCAGCGCCTGGTCAGCACGCGGGTGCGGGGAGGAGCCAGCGATGACCGGTTTCACGTTGGCCGTGGCCAGCGCCGCGGTGGGGCTGTCCATCGGGGTGGCGAGCACCGTCGGCATCACCTTGGCCGCCACCAGCCACGCCGGCCACCCCGCGCCGCCGGCCAACGCCCCGGTGCACCCGCTCGGGCCCTATCGGGTGGAATACGGCGACCGCTGCTTCCACGGGCACTGCCTGCACTTGTGACCGGCGCCGGAGATTCGGCCGACCGCCGTTCTGCTAGGTTGGCGCTAGGTTGAAGTCACGACCGCCCTCCCGCAAAACCTCAGGAGTCCTCGATGAACCGGATCGTTGCGCCCGCCGCAGCGAGCGTTGTGGTTGGCCTCTTGCTCGGCGCGGCCGCGATCTTCGGCGTCACGTTGATGGTCCAGCAAGACACGAAGCCGCCACTTCCCGGGGGCGATCCGCAGTCGTCAGTGCTCAACCGGGTGGAGTACGGAAACCGTAGCTAGCGGCGAGGTCGGGGCGGCGCGGGCGGCGCCCACGGAAACGGCCCCCACCTCGTCGACGGTCTCGCGCCGGTGGTTGTGGCTGGTCGGCGCGATCGCGCTGGCGTTGACGTTCGCCCAGTCGCCCGGACGGATCTCCCCGGACACCAAGCTCGACCTGACCGCGAACCCGCTGCGCTTCCTGGCCCGCGCGACCAACCTGTGGAACAGCGAGCTGCCGTTCGGGCAGGCGCAGAACCAGGCCTACGGATACCTGTTTCCGCACGGCACCTTCTTCCTGATCGGCCATGCGCTCGGCGTGCCCGGCTGGATCACCCAGCGGCTGTGGTGGGCGCTGCTGTTGACGGTCGGCTTCTGGGGCCTGTTGCGGGTCGCCGAGGCGCTGGGGATCGGCAGCCCGGGCTCCCGGGTGATCGCCGCCGCCGCGTTCGCGTTGTCGCCACGGGTGCTGACCACGCTGGGGTCGATCTCGTCGGAAACCCTGCCGATGATGCTGGCGCCGTGGGTGCTGCTGCCCACCATCCTGGCGCTGCGGGCCACCGGCCCGAGGTCGGTGCGCGCGCTGGCCGCGCAGGCGGGGGTGGCCGTCGCCCTGATGGGTGCGGTCAACGCGATCGCCACCGTGGCCGGCTGCCTGCCCGCGGTGATCTGGTGGGCGTGCCACCGCCCGAACCGGTTGTGGTGGCGCTACACCGGGTGGTGGCTGGTGGCGCTGGTGCTGGCCACGCTGTGGTGGGTGGTGGGCCTGGTGATGCTGCGCGCCATCAGCCCGCCGTTTCTGGACTTCATCGAATCCTCGGGTGTGACGACGCAATGGTCGTCGCTGGTGGAGATGTTGCGCGGCACCGACAGCTGGACCCCGTACGTGGCGCCGACCGCCACCGCGGGGGCTCCGCTGGTGACCGGGTCGGCGGCGGTGCTGGGCACCTGCCTGGTCGCGGCGGCGGGGCTGGCCGGCCTGGCCGGCCCCACCATGCCGGCGCGCGGGCGGCTGGTCACCATGCTGCTCGTCGGGGTGGTGTTGATGGCCGCCGGTTACAGCGGCGGGCTGGGCTCGCCGGCGGCGCACGCGGTGCAGGCGTTCCTGGACGCCGGCGGGGCGCCGCTGCGCAACGTGCACAAGCTGGGCTCGGTGATCAGGATCCCGATCGTGCTGGGCGTCGCGCAGCTGCTGGGCCGGATACCGCTGCCGGGCAGCGCGCCGAAGTCGTTGTGGCTCAGTGCCTTTGCGCACCCGGAGCGCGATAAGCGGGTCGCGACCGCGGTGGTGGTGCTGACCGCGCTGATGGTCAGCACGTCGCTCGCCTGGACGGGCCGGCTGACCCCGCCGGGGACGTTCACCGCGATCCCGCCGTATTGGCAGCAGACGGCCGACTGGCTGACCCAGCACAACACCGGCTCCCCCACCCCCGGGCGGGTGCTCGTCGCCCCGGGAGCCCCGTTCGCCACCCAGGTATGGGGCACCAGCCACGACGAGCCGCTGCAGGTGCTGGGCGCCAGCCCGTGGGGGGTGCGCGACTCGATCCCGTTGACCCCGCCGCAGACCATCCGGGCGCTGGATTCGGTGCAGCGTTTGTTCGCCGCCGGCCGCCCCTCGCTGGGCCTGGCTGATACGCTTGCCCGCCAAGGCATTTCGTATGTCGTGGTGCGCAACGACCTGGACCCCGACACGTCGCGCTCGGCGCGCCCCATCCTGGTGCACCGCGCCGTCGACGGGTCGCCGGGCCTGCACAAGGTGGCGCAGTTCGGCGCGCCGGTTGGCCCGGGCACCGTGGCCGGTTTTGTCGCCGACAGCGGATTGCGGCCTCGATATCCGGCCGTCGAGGTCTACCGGGTCGACGCGGGCGGCGACGCGGGCACCCCCTACTTCGTCGACACCGACCGGATGGCCCGCATCGACGGCGGGCCGGAAGTGCTGCTGCGCCTTGACGAAAGGCGGCGGCTGCTGGGCCAGCCGCCGCTGGGCCCGGCGCTGTTGACCGCCGACGCGCGAGCCGCCGGGCTGCCGCTGCCCGCCGGGGCCGGCGTCACCGTCACCGACACCCCGGTGGCCCGCGAGACGGATTACGGCCGGGTGGACCAACATTCGTCGGCGATCCGGGCCCCCGGCGACGCGCGGCACACCTACAACCGGGTGCCCGACTACCCGGTCCCCGGCGCCGATCCGGTGCTCGGCGCGTGGACGGGAGGGCGGATCACGGTGTCGAGCTCGGCCTCGGATTCCACCGCGATGCCCGACGTCGCGCCGGCCACCTCCCCGGCCGCCGCGATCGACGGGGACCCGGCGACGGCGTGGGTGTCCAACTCGCTGCAATCGGCCGTCGGGCAATGGATGCAGATCGATTTCGACCACCCGGTGACCAATGCGGCGCTCACCTTGACCCCCAGCGCCACTGCCGTCGGCGCCCAGGTCCGCCGCATTCTCATCGAAACCGCAACGGGCAGCACCACTTTGCGGTTCGACCAGCCGGGCAAGCCGCTCGCCGCGGCGCTGCCCTACGGCGAGACCCCGTGGCTGCGGATCACCGCCGCCGGCACCGACGACGGATCGCCCGGGGTGCAGTTCGGCATCACCGACTTGACCGTCACCCAGTACGACGCGTCCGGCTTCGCGCACCCGGTCGACCTGCGGCACACCGTGCGGGTGCCCGGGCCGTCGCCGGGGTCGCCGATCACGCGGTGGGAGTTGGGACCCGAGCTGCCCGGCCGGCCCGGCTGCGCCCGGGCGCCCGACAGTGTGCGCTGCGCGCCGTCGATGGAGCTGGCCCCGGAAGAGCCGGTCACCTTCAGCCGGACGCTGACGGTGCCGGCGCCGACGTCGGTCACCCCGACGGTGTGGGTGCGCCCCCGCCAGGGACCCAAGCTGGCCGACCTGATCACCGAACCGAATACGACTGTGACTCACGGCGATTCGGATACCGTCGACGTTCTCGGCTCGGCGTATGCGGCCACCGACGACGACCCGGCCACCGCCTGGACCGCGCCGCAACGAGTGGTGCAGCACAAGACGCCGCCCACCCTGACGCTCACCCTGCCCCGGCCCACCCAGGTCGCCGGGGTGCGCCTGGTTCCCAGCCGGGCGGCGCTGCCCGCCCACCCCACCATGGTGGCCGTCAACCTGGGCGACGGCCCGCAGGTGACCGCGGTGAAACCCGGTCAGGCGCAGACGATTCCGCTCAAACCCCGGGTGACCGACACGGTGACCATCAGCCTGCTGGATTGGGAAGACGTCATCGACCGCAACGCGTTGGGCTTCGACCAGCTCAAGCCGCCCGGGCTGGCCGAGGTCGCGGCGCTGGGCGCCGACGGCAACCCGATCGCCCCCGCCGACGCCGGCCGCAACCGCGCCCGCGAGGTCAGCGTCGGCTGCGAACGCGGGCCGGTCATCGCCGTCGCGGGCCGGTTCGTACACACCGCGATCCACACCACCGTCGGCGCCCTGCTCGATGACCAGCCCGTCGCCGCGGTGCCCTGCGAGCGCGACCCGATCGCGCTGCCCGCGGGCGAGCAGGAGCTGTTGATCAGCCCGGGCGCCCAGTTCGTCGTCGACGGCGCCGAGCTGTCCACCCCGGCCGCCGCCGAGGCCGCCCAGCCGGTCCGGGTTGCGTCGTGGCGCGGCTGGGGCCCGGACCGCCGCGAGATCGCGGCCGGCCCGTCGAACATCTCCCGGATCCTGGTCATCCCGGAGAGCATCAATCCCGGGTGGGTGGCGCGCACCGGCAGCGGGGCCCGGCTGACGCCGATCGCGGTCAACGGCTGGCAGCAGGGCTGGCTGGTGCCCGCGGGCGCTCCCGGCGTCATCACGCTGAGCTTCGCCTCC
>Ga0164242_10008102_pt1 | contig 11418 bp, 5 predicted proteins | sample OricomgcompostMG_FD_108783 | JGI IMG/M metagenome (GOLD analysis project Ga0164242, IMG submission 108783) | Miracle-Growth compost microbial communities from Emeryville, California, USA - Original compost - Miracle growth compost (MG) ...
ACGGCTAGGGCGACGGCGCCGATCGTTCGCACGAGCCTTGCCCCCGGTCGGGTTCGGGTCGGTCGGTTCACGTTCACAGCCATGTCGATGAGACGGAGCGGCCGCAGGTGCGGTTCCCGTCACGGTGTCGCCGGCAGCCGGCGGACCGAAGCCGGTCACGCCTTCGCCAGCCACACCCGCAACCCCAGCTCGGCGTCGTCGACGTCCGGCGCACCGGCCTGGGCCGCCGGCTCGAACGTGGTGGCCAGCACCTCGTCGGCCACGGTGGACCCGCCGTCTGCGAGCGCTCGCGCCAGCTCGCCGTCGGCCTGCCAGTGCACCCGGATGCGGTCGCTGACCTGCAGGCCGGCGTGCCGGCGCGCCTCCTGCACCAGCCGCACCACCTCGCGCAGCAGACCAGCCCGCACCAGGTCCGGGGTCAGCTCCAAATCGAGCGCCACCGTCTCACCCTGCTCGTTCACCACCGCCCAGCCCTCGCGGGGCCGTTCGGACAGGAGCACCTCCTCGGCGGCAAGCTTCGTCGCCTCGCCGTCGACGTCCAGCTCGACCGTCCCGTCGGCGGCCAGGGCGGCCGCCAACCGGTCCGCGTCGGCCGCTGCGATCGCCGCCGCCACCGTCGGCGTCGCCTTGCCGAACCGCTTGCCCAGCGCGCGGAAGTTCGCCTTCGCGGTGTACTGCACCAGGTGCGCACCGGCGGCCGACAGCGGCTCGACCGTGGCAACGTTCAGCTCGTCGGCCACCTCGGCGCGCAGCTCGGGCGTCAGCCGGTCGTAGGCCGACGAGGTGACCAGCGCCCGGGCGAGCGGCTGCCGGGTCCGCACCTTCGCCTCCGCCCGGGCCGCCCGGCCCAGTTCGACCAGCCGCCGGGCCAACGCCATGCCGCGGGCCATCTCGTCGTCCACCAGCCCCAGGTCCGCGCCCGGCCACCGGGCCAGGTGCACGGACTCGGCCGCGTCCGGCGTGCTCGGCCGGATCACCTCCTGCCACACCCGCTCGGTGACGAACGGGGTGATCGGCGCCATCAACCGGGTGAGCGTGTCCAGCGTCTCGTGCAGGGTGGCCAGCGCCGCCGGGTCGCCGTCCCAGAACCTGCGTCGCGACCGGCGCACATACCAGTTGGACAGGTTGTCGACGAATGCGGCGAGTCGGGCGCCGGCCGTCTGGGTGTCGTAGTTGTCCAGCGCCCCGATCGTGTCGATGACCAACCGGTTCAGCTCGGACACCAGCCACCGGTCCAACACCGGACGCTCGGACGGGTCCGGGGCGGCGACGGCCGGGGTCCAGCCGGCCGTGCGGGCATACAGGGCGTGGAAGGCGACGGTGTTCCAGTAGGTCAGCAGCACGCCGCGCACGATCTCCTGCAGCGTGGCGTCGCCGACCCGTCGGGCACTCCAGGGCGAGCCGGAGCAGGCCATGAACCAGCGGACCGCGTCCGCGCCGTGCCGCTCCAGCAGCGGCATCGGCTCGACGATGTTGCCCAGATGCTTGGACATCTTCCGGCCGTCCTCGGCCAGCAGCAGGCCCAGGCAGACGACGTTCTCATACGACGAGCGGTCGAACAGCAGCGTGCCGATCGCCATCAGCGAGTAGAACCAGCCGCGGGTCTGGTCGATGGCCTCGCAGATGAACTGGGCCGGGTAGGCGCCGTCGAACCTCTCCTTCGAGCCGTCGGCGTACGGGTAGCCCCATTGCGCGAACGGCATCGCGCCCGAGTCGTACCAGGCATCGATGACGTCAGGGACCCGCCGGCACTCCTGCCCGCAGGTCGCGCAGGTGAAGGTGATGTCGTCGACGTAGGGGCGGTGCGGGTCGAGCTCGTCCCAGCTCACCCCGTCGGTCCCGGCCGGGCGCGGGGTCCCGGACAAGTCGGCCAGTTCGGCCAGCGAGCCGACGCAGACCTGGTGGTCGTTCTCGCATCGCCAGATCGGCAGTGGCGTGCCCCAGAACCGGGTCCGGGACAGCGACCAGTCGACGTTGTTGTGCAGCCATTCGCCGTAGCGGCCCCACTGCACCGACTGCGGATACCAGTGGGTGCGCTCGTTTTCCCGGAGCAGCTCGTCCTTGACCGCGGTGGTGCGGATGTACCAGGCCGGCAGCGCGTAGTACAGCAGCGCGGTCTCGCACCGCCAGCAGTGCGGGTAGCTGTGCTCGTAGCGCTGCGCCCGGAACAGCAGTCCGCGACGATCCAGTTCGGCCACCAGCGCCGCGTCGGCATCTTTGAAGTACTGCCCGCCGACCAGGTCGACGTCGCCGTTGAAATGCCCGTCGCGCTCGATCGGGTTGACCAGCGGCACCCCGTGCCGGCGGCAGCTGTCGAAGTCGTCCTGGCCGAACGCGGGGGACTGGTGCACCAGCCCGGTGCCCTCGTCAGTGGTGACGTAGTCCTCGGTGACCACGAAGTGGCCGGCTGCACCGGCCGGCCAGGCCACGAGGTCGAGCGGGCGACGGTAGCTCCAGCCGGCCATGTCCGCGCCGGTGAAGCGGTCCTGCACCGTCCACCCGTCACCGAGCGCGGCATCGACCAACGGTTCGGCCACCACCAGCGTGCGGCCGTCCTTGCTGGCGGTCACGTAGGTGACGTCGTGCTTCACCGCCACCAGCGCGTTGGTCACCAGCGTCCACGGGGTGGTGGTCCACACCAGCAGTGCCGCGTCGCCCGCGTAGGGCCCGGACGTCAGCGGGAACGCCACGTACACCGACGGGTCGGTCTCGGGCGTGTAGGTGCCCGGCTGGCCGAGTTCGTGGTCGGACAGCGCGGTCTCGCAGCGCGGGCAGTACGGCGAGATGCGGTAGTCCTCCACCAGCAGGCCCTTGCCGTGGATCTGCTTGAGCGACCACCAGACGCTTTCGATGTAGCTGCGGTCCATGGTGCGGTAGGCGTCGTCCATGTCCACCCAGTAGCCCATCCGCCTGGTCAGGGCTTCGAACGCGTCCACGTTGCGCAGCACCGATTCGCGGCAGGCCTGGTTGAACCGAGCCACCCCGTACGCCTCGATCTGTTTCTTGCCGGAAACGCCGAGTTCCTTCTCCACGCCGACCTCGACGTGCAGGCCCTGGCAGTCCCAGCCCGCCTTGCGGGCGACGTGGAAGCCGCGCATCGTGCGATAACGGGGGAACACGTCCTTGAAGACCCGGGCTTCGATGTGATGGGTGCCGGGCATGCCGTTGGCGGTCGGCGGTCCTTCGTAGAACGTCCACGGCCAGGCCCCGTCGGTCTGGGCCAGCGAGCGGTCGAACACGTCCTGCGCATCCCAGAAGGCCAGGATGTCGCGCTCCAGCGCCGGCAGGTCGACGTGTGCGGGCACGTCGTGCGGTGGTTGCGGAGTCGACGGATCCAGGGCGGGCTGGTGCTGGTCGGCGTCGGTGGTGCTCATCGGATCCTCCGTCAGGGCGGCCGGCGTTGCCGGACGCGTGCTGGCGGAGGGACGACCCGACGTGTGCACGCCGAACCGCGGTACCACCCTCCTTGGTGGCGGTGCCCGGGATTGCCGGGCCGCACCCGCTCATGCTGCTGCCGCGTGCCGGGTCTACTAGGCGATCGAGCCGGCCCGGTTGGGCTGGTTCACGCCGTTCTTCCGGCGGCTCAGGGGTGATGGACGTCGCGGACGGTGTGCCCGGGCTCGCACCATCCCCGGGTCGCTTCGCTGCCGTGATCGCGGGTCGTCCCCGTCATCGCTACTTGCGTCAGCAGCCCAAGTCTAAGGCCACCGCGTACCGCCGGGAAACGAGATAGCCGGTGACCGCCGCGTACGGCCTAGTCGCGTCCGACCCAGCCGCCCGATGCCGCGCCTGTGCCCGTAGTTTGTGTCGCTATAGCAGCACAAACTACGGGCACAACATGCAGGCTAGGCCGAGCTTGGCGGCCGTGCCCTTCGTCCGGGCTACGCCCGTCCTGCGGTCACGCCCGCCAACTCCGCCAGAGGGCCGCGTAGGGGCCGTCTGCTGCCACCAGCTCGTCGTGGCTGCCGATCTCGCTGATCAGCCCGTCCTCGACGACCGCGACGCGGTCGGCGTCGTGCGCCGTGTGCAGCCGATGCGCGATCGCCACCACCGTTCGGCCGGCCACCACCGCCGACAGCGACCGCTCGAGGTGCCTCGCCGCCCGTGGGTCGATCAGCGACGTCGCCTCGTCCAGCACCAGCGTGTGCGGGTCGGCCAGCACCAGCCGGGCCAGCGCGATCTGCTGCGCCTGCGCCGGCGTCAGCGTCAACCCGCCGGATCCGACCTTCTCGTCCAGCCCATGCTCGAGCCGCGACACCCACGGCCAGGCATCCACCGCGGTCAACGCCGCCTGCACCTGCTCGTCGGTCGAGTTCGGCCGGGCCAGCCCGACGTTGTCGCGCACCGTCCCGACGAACACGTGATGCTCCTGGGTCACCAGCGCCACCTGGCCGCGCAGCTCCGCCAGCGGCAGCTCCACCAGCCCGACCCCGCCGACGTCCACCGACCCGTCGCCCGGGCCGTGGATACCGGCCAGCAACCGGCCCAGCGTCGACTTGCCGGCCCCGCTCGGCCCGACGATCGCCAGCCGCTCGCCCGGGCGCAGATCCAGATCCACCCCGCCCAGGACGTCATGCCCTTCGCGGTAGGCGAACCGGACCTCGTGCGCGGCGATCCGCTCGTCGTCGGGATGCCGGCCCGAGGCCGACCGGTCGGCCGGCACCTGCGCCACGCCGAGCAGCCGCGCCATCGAGGCGGCGCCGACCTGCAACTCGTCCAGCCACGAGATCAGCTGGTCGACCGGCCCGATCAGCTGCTGCACGTACAGCGTCGCCGCCGTCACCGCGCCCAGGCTGGCGTGCCCCTGGGTGTACATGAACCCGCCGAACAGCAGCGTCAGCACTACAGGCAGCACGTAGCCGATCTCGACCGTCGGGAACCACACCGTCCGCAGACCCAGCGTGTACCGCTCGGCCCGGTAGCTCTCGCCGATGTCCTCGTCGGTCTGCCGCACCCGCCGCTGTTGCGTTCCCAGCGCCTCCACCGTGCGGGCACCGTCGATCGTCTCGGTCAACGTCGAATTGATGCGGCTGTACGTCGCGTTCTCGCGGATGTACCCGGCCGGCGCCCGGTGCAGGTACCACTTCGTCGAGAAGTACAGGATCGGCACCGTCACCAACACCGGCAGCGCCAGCAGCGGCGACACCAACAGCAGTGCCGCCACCGTCAACGCCGTGGTCACCAAGGCGATCAGTGTCTGCGGAATCGCGAATCGGACGGTGTTCGACATGGCGTCGACGTCGCGCACCATGCGGGTGAGCAGGTCACCCGACCCGGCCCGTTCCACTGTCGACAGCGGCAGGTCCAACACATTGCGGACGAAGTCCTCCCGCAGGCGTGCGAATACCTTCTCGCCCATCGCGCCCGCCGCGTAGCGCGCGAACCCGGTCAGCACCGTCTGCCCGACGATGAACAGCGCGATCAGCACCGCGATCCGGTCGACGTGGGAGAAGTCGTGCTCGTTGGCGGCTTGGTTCACCATGTCGCCGAGCAGTCGAGGTGCGGCCAGGCCGGCCACGGCGGCCGTGCCGTAGAGCACCAGCACAGCCCCGAGCTCACGCGGATAGTTACGCATCAGGTGCAGCGCGTACCGCTTCACCGACGCGCCGTCGGCTACCGGTAACGCATTGCGGGCGCTCATGCCCTCACCTCCACTTCTTCGGTCCGGTCGTTGGCTGTCCCGGCGCTACCGGTCCCGGTAAGGACCGGGCCTTCGCCGGCCGGCGTGGGCGCGTCCGGCTGGTCGCCCTCGCGCGTCACCACCGCGCGGTAACGCGGGTCGTTCGCCAGCAGGTCACGATGCTTGCCTTCGGCGACCACCACACCGTCCTGCAGCAGCACCACCCGATCCGACCGGTCCAGCACCAGCGGGCTGGACGTGGTCAGCACCGTCGTCCGCCCGGCCCGCGCCGAACGCATCCGGTCGGCGATGCGCGCCTCGGTGTGGGCATCCACCGCCGACGTCGGCTCCACCAGCACCAGCACCGGCGGGTCGAGCAGCAGCGCCCGAGCCAGGATCACCCGCTGCCGCTGGCCGCCGGAGAACCCGCGGCCCTTCTCCTCCACCTCCGAGTCGAGCCCGTCCGGCACCGCCTCGAGCACGTCCTCCGCCGAGGCCAGGTGCAGCGCCGTCAGGATCTCCTCGTCGGTGTGGGTGCCGTGCACGTCCACCTGATCGCGCAGCGTGCCGGCGAACAGCGCCGAATCGGTGTCGTTGACCAGCACGGTGGCGCGAACGTCGGCCAGCGCCAGGTCCGCCAGCGGCACGCCGCCCAGCGTCACCGACTGCTGCCCGTCGTGGAAGCGGCCGAGCCGGTCCGCCAGCTCCGCCGCGTGCTCGGGCCGCGCGGACACCACGGCGGTCAACTCACCGGCGTGCGCACAGAACCCGGAGTCCGGATCCACCAGATCACCACCGCCGACCCGCCCCGCCTGCGCGGGCAGCGGACGCGGCTGCGCGGGCTCATCCAACTCACTCGTGAGGCTCAGCACGCGAACAGATCGCTTGGCCGCCACGTGCGCCCGGGTGATGCGGTCGGCGAAGCTGAGGAACGTGCGTAGCGGCTCCATCAGGAACGCCGCATACCCGTAGAGCGCCACCAGTTCGCCCACGCTCATCGAGCCGGAGATCACCGCCCGCGCACCCAGCCAGGTCAGCAGCACCACGAACACGCCGGGCACCAGCACGCTGGACGCCTCGACCAGCGCGTCCATGGCGCTGACCGCCACCCCGTGCTTGCGCACCGTCTGGCTGGTGCGTGCGTAGTTCGCCGAGAACGTGTCCTCGCCGCCGATGCCGCGCAGCACCCGCAAGCCGGACACGATGTCAGTACCCTGCGTCGACAGGTCGCCGACCGCCGCTCGCTGCCGGCCCTGTCGGGTATGCAGCGGGCGTAGCAGCGGGCTCACCGCGATCAGCAGGATCGGTGCGCCGATGAGCACCAGCAGGCCGAGCGGAACCGAGATGGTGACCAGAATCACGGCCACGATCACGAACGACACCAGCGACGCGATCACCCGGCTGAGCTGTTCCATCAGGTTGCCGAACTGGCTGATGTCCGAAGCGCCCACCGCGATCACCTCGCCGGTGGCGATGCGCTTGGGCAGCTGGCCACCCAGCCGGCTGGCCTGCCGGGCCACCAACTGCATGGTCGAATAGGCCGCCACCAGCCACCGCTGCACCGAGTTGCGGTGCGCCAGAATGCCGGCCGCCGCCGACGCCGCGCCGACCACGAACATGACGATTGCCCAGTACAGCAAGCGATTCGTGTCCCGACCGAGGACGCCCTCGTCGATGGCCTTGCCGATGATCGCCGGGCCGAACGCGCCGCTGGCCATCCACAGCGACGACAGCAGCATGCCCAGCAAGAGGGTGCGCCACTGCAGCCGCACGTGCCACAGCAGGAACCGGGTGGCAGAGCGGGTGTCGGGGATGCCGGGATCGGCGAGAGGGAGATTGCGCATAACGAGACAACGCTAGGCCACGGCCCCGACATCCGCGACCGGATTTGATTGTCGCTCGACTCGTTCGCGCCGGGCGTGCACGAGCACGTCGATCAGCGCGATGCAGGTGAAATTCGCGCGCGTCCGGCGTCCCGGCGCAGTACCGTCGGCACGCCCGGCGACGCTGCTACTGCGCAGCGTCGCGACCACCGGGCATTTGCTCCCGCGGCGCGACCGGCACGTGGTGGCACACATCACAACCCGACACCCCAGGGATCCCTTCGTGGCCGTTCCGGAGCGAGCACGCGCACGCCGGCTGGCGCGCCGCGAGTTGTTCACTGCGTTTCCCGTCCGAGCCGTCCTGCTGGGGACGGCTTGCGTGCTCAGCGGGGTGCTGCCGTCGGCGTTCGCGGCCCTGGTCGGCGTCCTGGTCGCCCAGGCGCCGGCCGCGGTCGGACACGGGTTCGCCAGCCCAGCCGGGCACCGGCTGGGCGCGACGCTCGCCGGCGTGGCAGCCGTGCTGATGCTGCAGGAGGCCGTGGCCGCCGGCGAATCCGTGCTCTCCAACGACCTGTACCGCCGGTTCGACGCCCACCTGCTGGGACGGTTGATCGAGCTGGCCACCCGCTGGCCCGACCTCGACCTGGTGGACGACCCGGCCAACGCGGCGAAGCTGGACCGGGCTCGCCGGATCGCCCAGTACGGACCGGGCGAACTGGTCAGCGGGCTGCAGTCGCAGTGGCGGGTGCGGGTGGCCGGCGTGGCCTCGGCGGTGCTGCTGGCGACGGTACTGCCGGTGCCGCTGGTGCTGTTTGTCGAGCTACCGCTGGTGGCCGGGTGGGTCGTGGTCGGATTCGTGTTGCAGGCCAGCTATTACCGCGCCGACCCGTTCTGGTCGGACCCGCTGCGCCGCGCCCGCTATTTCCAGCAGGTCGGTTTGATGCCCGAATGGGCCAAGGAGCTCAGGGTGTTCGGCCTGATCGACTGGCTGACCGAGCGCTACAGCGACGAGTGGCGGCAGGTGATGGCCACGCTGCAGCGGGCGCGGCGCGCCGACCGGTACACGCTGGTGGCGTGGACGGCCGGTCTGCTGCTCGCGAACGCGGCGGCGATGCTGGTGGTCGTGCACGCCGCTTGGACGTCGGCGCTGTCGCTGGCCGAGCTGGTGGTGGCGGTACAGGCCCTGCTCGGACTGGCCTCGCTGTCGGCGCAGGACGGCGACGTTTGGATCGAGAACGGCGCGGCGCCGATGCCGGAGATGGTCGAGTTCCAGCGACTCATCGACAGTCGTCCGGCCGACCGGCCGAACCCGGCAGCGGCACCGGCAACCCCGCAGCCGCCCCTGCCGAGCCGCGCTATCTCCTTCCAGGACGTGCGATTCGGCTACGCCGGCCGCAACACGCCGGTGTTCGACGAGCTGGAGTTGGAGCTGACCGCCGGCCGATCCTGCGCGATCGTCGGCTTGAACGGCGCTGGCAAGACCACGCTGGTCAAGCTGCTCACCGGTCTGTGCCGGCCGCAGCGCGGCAGGGTCCTCGTCGACGGCACCGACCTGGCCGAGCTGGACCTGCAGGTCTGGCGGCGCGCGGTCGCGGTCATCTTCCAAGACTTCGTGCACTACGAGCTGTCGCTGCGCGACAACGTCGCGTTCGGCGCGATCGAAACCGCGGCTGACACCGGCCCCACTGCCGAGGTGGACCGGCGGGTCCGGGACGCGCTGCGATCGGCCGGCGCCGAGCAGATTCTGGCCGGCCTGCCCGCCGGGCTGGACACGGTGCTGTCCCGCCGGTTCCCGGGCGGGGTCGATCTGTCCGGGGGGCAGTGGCAGCGGCTCGCCCTGGCGCGCGCGCTGTTCGCCACTGGGGCCGGCGCGCGGGTGCTGGTGCTGGACGAGCCCACGGCGCACTTGGACGTACGCGCGGAGGTCGACCTGTTCGACCGCTTCCTCGAGCTGACCGCCGGCCTGACCACGGTGTTGATCTCGCACCGCTTCTCCACGGTGCGGCGCGCCGACCGAATCGTCGTGCTGGACGGCGGCCGGGTGATCGAGGACGGCAGCCACGACGACCTGGTGGCACGCGGCGGTCGGTACGCGCGCATGTTCGAGCTGCAGGCTGGCCGGTACGCCGACCTGGCCGACGGGGAGCCCAGCGATGGCTGAGGAGGACCTGCAGCGGCCGGCGGTGCCGCTGGCCACCGCGGCCCGGGTGATGTTCGGATTCGCCTGGCGGGCGGATCGCCGCCTGTCCGTCCTGGTGCTGGCGTGCCGGCTGGCCGGCGCGGCCGCAACCGCGCTGTTCGCGCTGTGGCTGGGCCTGCTGGCGAACGCGGTCGCCGCTCGCGACGGCGCCGCCGCCGTGGTGCTCGCCGCAGCGGTGGCGGTCAGTGTGGTCGGTGGCTCGCTGCTCGACTTCGGGGCCACCCGGCTCACCCGCACCCTGTCCGAACGTGCCCACCACCTGGTGCAGCGGCGGCTGATGCAGCTGGTCGGCGGAACGCCGACGCTGGAAATCCACGAGACCCCGGCGCACCTCACCCAGCTGGAACGGTTGCAGGAGGCGTCCTGGGAGTTCGGCGAGGTGGTGCCCAGCCTGATCAACCTGCTCGAAACCGCGGTCCGGTTGGCCATCACGCTGGTTCTGCTGGCCACCGTCGATCCGTGGCTGCTACTGCTGCCCCTGTTCGGCATACCGATCCTGCTGTTCGGACCGAAGGCCAGCCAGAGCTGGTTCACCGCGCAGCAGAAAGCAGCCGAACCGCTGCGACGCATGAACGCGTTCCTGGAGCTTGCCACCAGCGTCGTGCCGGCGAAGGAGATCCGGCTGTACCGGCTGCGGGAAACTGTCCGGCGCCGGTTCGCGGCCGCGGCCGAACAGTCGCGCTCGATCCAGACCCGCTACATCGCCGCCGGGCAGGCCATCCGTGCCGGCACGCGGGCGTTCTTCGCGGTCGGCTACCTGGGTGCGATCGTGCTGGTGACCCGGCACGTGGTCGACCGCGGCGCGCCGATCGGCGAGCTGCTGACCACCGCGGTGCTCGGCGGGCAGGTGTTGGCGTTGGTGGCCGGCTCGTCGGCGCTGGCGGTGTGGACATCGCAGACGTTGATCGCGGCCTCGCGGTTCGTCTACCTCGACCGGCTCGGCCGCGCACTCCGTGCCGGTGTCGACGCCACCGCAGAAGTACCGCAACGGCTGCGGACCGGCATCCGCATCGAGCACATCGAGTTCGCCTATCCCGGCCGGGCCGAGCCGACGCTGCGCGACGTCGACCTGCTGTTGCCGGCTGGTTCGACGGTGGCCGTCGTCGGCGACAACGGCGCCGGCAAGTCAACGCTGATCAAGCTGCTGGCCGGGCTGTATCCGCCGAGCCGCGGGCGCATCCTGGTAGACGGGCTGGACCTGGCCCGCATCGACCCGGACCGGTGGCGGCTGCGCACGTCGGCCGGGTTCCAAGACCATGCGCGGTTCGAGCTGCTCGCTGGCCAGACCGTCGGCATCGGCAGCCTGCCGGTGCTCGACCAGCCGGGCGTCGCGCTGGCCGCCGTTCAGCGTGCCGCTGCGGGCGACGTCCTGTCCGCGCTGCCGCAGGGCCTGGCCACCCAACTGGGTACCAGCTGGGATGGCGGCGTCGACCTGTCCGGCGGGCAGTGGCAGAAGCTGGCGATCGCGCGGGCGATGATGCGATCGGAGCCCTTGCTGCTGCTGCTGGACGAGCCGACCGCGGCGATCGACGCCGAGTCCGAGCACCGGCTGTTCGAGAGCTGGACGCAGGCCGCGCGTGAGCTGCGGGAGCGGTCGGGCGCGATCACCGTGCTCGTCTCGCATCGATTCTCCACGGTGCGGATGGCCGATCTGATCGTCGTCCTGGACGGCGGCCGAGTGGTCGAAGTGGGCTCGCACGCTCAGCTGATGCGTACGGGCGGCTTGTACGCCGAGCTGTTCGCGATCCAGGCGCGCGCCTACCGCAGTTGATCTG
>Ga0164242_10008103_pt1 | contig 11417 bp, 10 predicted proteins | sample OricomgcompostMG_FD_108783 | JGI IMG/M metagenome (GOLD analysis project Ga0164242, IMG submission 108783) | Miracle-Growth compost microbial communities from Emeryville, California, USA - Original compost - Miracle growth compost (MG) ...
GATCAAGCATAAAGATAATGGTTTAATATATAATATTGATAATTGTTTGTATATTAATGCCGCAAAAGACATTTATAGCCTTATTAATAATAATGAAGAATATGATAGAATTATTAATAATTTAAAAAAAACGGAAGAGAGCCGGTTATGGACATGGGATCAAAGATTAAATGCTGAGGTTAACCTCATTACTAATTTATTATGACCTTAAAATCAAGATTCGATAGGGGAATTCATTTTTTTTTAATTACTGTAATGCTTGGCCAAGCAATTGGCTATGGAAAATTATATGTGTTTCACTTAGCATTACTATATATATTATTTATTTATGTGTATGCTTTGGGTAGAAATATAGATCTTCAGATTCAAAAAAGAAAAACATTTTTTTTAGGATTTTTTAAGATTATGTTTCTGTGGTATTTTACATCTATTTTCTGGTCATATAATATTTTTTATAGCTTTAGATATGTTGGCTATATTATTTTGGGCATTTCGATTGTATATTTTACATATAAGTGGTGTTCGACTATTGAAAAGTTTCAAACTGCTTTTAAAATAATCCAAGTAGTTTTTTTAATTCAATTGTTTGTCTGTATTTTGGAAATATTTACTCCATTTAGATTTCCAACATCTCCGTATTCTCCATATGCAGCCTTTTTCGGAAAAAAGGCTTCGGATTTAACTGGGTTTACTATGGCGTCTAAGATTTTTATTTCTACTGTACCAACTGGTTTTCTTGGAAATCCCAATAATTTAGCAATTGTAATAGTTACTGGATTTCCTTTTTTATGGTTTACAAAACGCAGTCTTAAGAAAGTTTTTATTAGTTTGTTATTGCTTATTGTTGCTATATATTCTGGATCCAGGGGGGCATTGATTGGATTAATTCTCGGCTATATATTTTATTTGTTTATTGCTAAAAGAAAGATATTTTTTCTTTTAGTTCCGTTTTGCATTCTTTTTTCTTCTATTTTTATTTCAAATTTAGATTTATTAAGGCAATCGGATAATGTAAGGGTAGCAGACATTGCAAACCTTGGCCAAACTGTAGTTGAATATTTTAGCCAAGAGCAGAGTACTGGTGGTTCTATATCAGAGCGGCGTCAGCTTATTCGTAATGGCATGGAAGCTCTTTGGGCAAGTAATGGCATTGGTGTTGGTGGAGGTGGAGCATTGGCTGTCCAAGAAAAATATGGTGGTGTAGGGGATTTAGAAAGTATGCATAATTTTTGGATTGAAATTTTAGTAGAATCGGGTGTATTATTCTTTTTGGCATTTGTAACTTGGTACATTATACTAACGTATCAAATGTTTAAAATATTCAAAACTAATAGCAATTTTATAATAAGACAATACGCCGGTGCTGTTTGCGTTGCATTGGTTGTATTTTCAGTTTCTTGCATTTCTGCTAGTTCGGTCATATATTTACTTCAAATGTGGCTTTTATTTGGATTTGCCATTGCACTCTATACAATTTCGAAATCATCAAAAGTGAATAATGAAGATATTAATTTTATCAGATCCTAATTCTATTCATACTATTAAATGGGTTAGAGGGCTAGCTAAAGAAGGTATTGATATTTTTTTGTTTGGATTAGGGAGGTTAATGGTCGATAGTTACTTAGAATTAAGAAATGTAAAGGTTGTTTGTTTTGATAATAATGTAAATCGAATCGGTGGCATTAAAAAATTAAAATATTTGGCTGCTCTTTCAAAAGTTAAAGAAGTTATTCATGAATTTAATCCAGATATTTTACATGCTCACTATGCAACAAGTTATGGGTTGTTAGGTGCTTTAACAAAATTCAAACCATTTATTATATCTGTTTGGGGCTCTGATGTATATCAGTTTCCAAATAAAAGTTTGATTCACAAATTTCTTCTTAAATATAACTTGTCGATGGCAAATTTGGTTCTGTCAACAAGTAAAGATATGGCGGAGGTTACGAAGCAATATACTTCTAGAGATGTTATAGTTACTCCTTTTGGAATTGATGTAGTTGAGTTTTGCCCAATGATTGTTGGGGAAGAAAGGTTTGGTAAAGGAACTATCATTGGAACTATAAAATCATTAGAATATATTTATGGGATTGATTATTTATTAGATGCATTTAAATTATGTTTGGATAAATATCCGCATTTAGAATGTAAACTTGTAATTGTAGGTGGAGGCTCCTTGGAGAATTATTATAAGGAAAAGGCGAAAGCTATTGGAATTTTTAAAAGTTGTTTCTTTATTGGAAAGATTAAACATGAAGATGTTCCATATTACCATAATCTAATTGATATTCCTGTATTTTTGTCTTTACATGAAAGTTTTGGGGTTTCCATTTTAGAAGCAGCTGCCTGCGGAAAACCTGTAATAGTAAGTGATGCAGGTGGGCTTCCCGAAATTGTTGAGGATAAAATATCTGGATTTGTAGTTCCTGCTAAAAATTCTTACTCTGCTTTTTTAGCTATAGAGAAACTCTTAATGGATAAAACTTTAAGAAGAAGAATGGGGCAAAAAGGAAGAGAAAGAGTTTTAAAAGAGTATAATTGGGAAAATAATTTAAATCATATGTTGGAAATATATAAAAAAATTTTATGAAAAAAATAATCTCTATAATTGGAGCGCGTCCTCAATTTATTAAGCACGCACCAATGCAGCTTGTATTACAAAAATATTTTAATGCAGTTACTATACATACTGGGCAACATTATGATAAAAATATGAGCAATGTATTTTTTGAAGAGCTTGGTATTAATGAGCCTGAATATATGTTAAACATTAAAGCTTCAAGTCAAGGAGAGCAAACGGGTCGAATGATGATGGAAATAGAAAAGGTTTGCTTGAATTTGAAGCCCGATTATGTGTTAGTTTATGGTGACACCAATAGTACATTAGCTGCAGCTCTTGTTGCTGCCAAGTTGCAGATACCTATAATTCATATTGAATCTGGACTACGGAGTTTTAATAGAGAAATGCCAGAAGAAATTAACAGAATTGTCACTGATCAATTTTCCGATTTGCTTTTTTGTCCTAATAATGAGGCCGTTCTAAATTTAAAAAAGGAAGGAATTGATCATGATAGAATTTTTATATGCGGTGATGTTATGTGTGATACCTTAAGATTGATTAAAGATAGTGTTAGGCGTCTGAATGCTAATCCGTATTATTTTGCAACAATTCATCGTCCTTATAATACAGATGACGAACAGCGACTAATTTATGTTTTAGAAATGTTAAATAAATTAGATAACATTGTTATTTTCCCCATTCACCCAAGGACAATTGCTCGACTTAAATCTTTTAATTTTGCTATTGATAAACTTACAAATATTCAATTTATCGAGCCAGTTGGTTATACTGATTCAATTTCTTATCAAAAATTTGCTAACTGTGTGATTACCGATAGTGGTGGGGTTCAAAAAGAAGCCTATATGCTTAAAAAGAAATGCATTACAATTAGAAAGGAAACAGAATGGACAGATACTTTAAAAGGTGACTGGAATATATTAGTGTTTGATGATTTAGAAAGATTACCTTTGTTAGTCAATCGGCCAACAGGAGAATATGTAGAAGGTTTGTTTGGGGATGGGTATTCCGCTGAACAGATTATTGATATTATACGTAATAATTAAGCTGATGCTGTTTATTATTTTAATTTTATTGACATTTTTCCCTTTTAATCAGGGTGACGCAAAATTAAATATAAAATTTTTATCCTTAGGAAATAACATTTTTGGTTTTGACAAGGTAATAAATTGCCCGCCCACATATGATACATCTGATAGTGATTTGTTGCAGCATAAAATTGATGCTGGAGGAGATGTATCCTTAGGTAATAAAACATATTTTGTTACTAAACCACTAATAATTTCAAATAATAATGTGTCCATAAATGGCAATAATGCGACGATTATTTATAAATATTCACAAAAGTTAAATAGCTACAATGAGAGTTTATTTGTTATCAAAAATGTTGACGAAATAAAAATTCAGAATATTAGTTTAGTTTACGATGGGAAATTCGATTTGGGTGCTTATTCTGGTTACATATGTGGAATTTATGCTTATGGATGTTCTAATTTGGTAATCGATAATGTGTCTGCTTCAGGTTTTAATCGAGCTGGAATAAATATATCAGGCAATGATATTAATACTCCTTATTGTGATAATGTTTTGGTCTCGAATTGCCATTTGAATAATAATAGGGTTGCTGGTTGCATATTTGGAAATACTAAATATGGAAAGTTTTTAAATAATACTGTAACAAAAAATGGTGTCGATAATGAATCAGAAACTGGATATGGATTTGCTGGTTGGTCAGCATGTAATCCAATTAAGACGACGGTTTCTGGTAATTTCGCTAACTATAACTATAGAAAAGGAATTGATTTTCACTCTGGAACCGATGGTGTGATTTCGAATAATAATTGCAAAGGAAATTTGGTTAATGGTATTTTTGCAGTTGGCGTAAAAGGCAATTGGAAGATTGTCAATAATATAATTTCAGATATGGATGCTTCGCACTCCAATTACTTTGATTTAACTGGAATCGAAATTGGAAATGATAAACGTAATAAAGATAGAACGCAGGCTTTTTATTTTAAAATAACTGACAATAAAATCGAAAATTTTGGAGGTAAAATTAAAATGGATAAAGGTATTTATCCAATTTTTATTCATGTTAAAAACATTGGCCGGGCAGAAATTGAAATTAGTAAAAATAATTTCAATTGTCTAAATGTAACAAGTTTGGTTAGAACAACAGCTGGTAATGCTGATAAAAGCGACTTTTATGATATCAAAATTCTTAATAATAGCTTTAAGTGCAACTCATCGAAATCTGTACCTATTTATTTAAGAGGAACGAACTTTAGATCAGCGAATGTAACAAAGAATATCTTAGTTGTAAAAAATGGAAATGAATTGAAATATTTATTTCTCAGTGATAAAAGTAAATATAATTCTAATAAAGAAATATTAACTGACAATCAGTTTTTAATTAGCAATTTTAGTAACCAAAAGTTACTTCAAAAATTTGACAAATCTAATAGTATGAAGTTTGCGAATTAATGGTTTTTAAATTAAGTATTTTAATTCCGATTAATGCACCAATTGTATTCATAACTAAATCATTTACATCAAATTTTCCGATTCTAAAAATTAATTGTATTATTTCAATAAAAAAGCTTGTGGTAATTGATTTAAAGAGTAGGGATCTTTTTTTTGATATATTAGCAGTATAATATAAAAAATATGGGTAATATATGAAAATTATTATATTTCCTATCATTTCCAATGTGACGCTTATAATAGTTTCTAAATCGTAGTGATTTCGTAAAATAAAATTGAAATAGATTCGTTTAAATGGAAAGATATTAATATTTGTTATTTTGCCGGGTTGTCGATTCAAACAAACTATATAATATAAAAATATTATATATGCATAACTTGTGATTTTGGATAATTTCATTTTTTTGTTAAACGCGTAATTATCATGCCAATTAATGTATTACATATATTAACTACATCTGAGTCTTTACCTTATATGCTTGATAATCATTTGAAAAATTATCCCAAAAAGGGCTATAAAATATTTATTGCATGTAATTTTAATGAAAATCCTGAAGATTTATTTTTAGATATAAATCTTGAGTTTATTTATTTGCCTTGGAACAGAAAGATTAATTTGTTAAAAGATTTTGTTGCGTTTATTAAGCTTTTGAACTTTTTGGTACATAACCACATTAATTTAATAGTATGTCATTCTCCAAAAGGGGGCCTTTTAGGGTCAGTAGTTGGCTTTTTTGCAAATAGTGTACGAATTTATGTGCGTCATGGATTTGTATTCGAGAATGATACCAATTTTAAATTTCAGATTATGAGATTTTTCGAAAGAGTCACATGTTTGTTTTCGAATAAAGTTATAAACGTAAGGAAGTCGTTAATTTTAAGAAGCCATCAGCTGAAAATAGGTTTTAGAAATAAGAACACATTATTAGGTTTTGGAAGTTTTAGTGGGATTGATACCGAAAGGTTTAATATTAATAACATTAATTTAAATGAGATTAATAGGTTAAGAGAGGATTATAATATTTCTAATAATTTTGTTTATGGTTTTATTGGAAGACTTACGGAGGACAAAGGTCTTGGTGTGCTTTTAGATGCGTGGGCCGATTTAAGGCTGAAATATTCGGATATTAAATTGATTATTGTTGGAAATATTGATTCTAGAGTTAAATTAAGTAGCACAAATTTAGAGAAATTGAATAGCACAGAAGGAATTATCCTTATTAAGGAGTCAAAAAAGGTAGAATTAATTTATTCATTGTTAAATGTTTTTATTTTGCCTTCTAGAAGAGAAGGGTTGCCGACGGTAAATTTGGAGGCATCTTCAATGAGTGTTCCAGTAATTACTTCTAAATCAACTGGTTGCATTGATTCGATTATAGAAAATGAAACTGGCATATTTTGTAAACTTGATAGGTTTGACATAGCAAAAAAAATGGAATATTATTATTTAAATAGGTTTATAGCCAAAATTCATGGCAATCAAGGAAGGCGATTTGTGATTGATCGATTTAATTATATGCTTCCTTGGAATTCTTTTTTTAATAATTATTTAAGTGAGTCCAAATGAATGTTTTATTAACTGGTAGAACTGGATTTATTGGGAAAGTGGTAGAGAAACAATTGATTTGCTTAGGATTTAAAGTTTATTCCTTAGAAGATTTGTGTAATTTGAAAAGAGTTGATATAACTAGCGAATTTAACTTTATGTCTTTTGTTGATATCGATATAGTTGTTCATGTGGCGGGGTATATTAATCCTGATGGACTCGTGGAAGGTAATGAGCATTTTAACAATGTTAATTTCCGCGGTTCAAAGAACTTATGTAATGCCCTTGATAATGTTGGTTTTAAACCTAAGGTTTTTATTTTTTTAAGTTCAGTTGCGGTTTATGGAACACCAAATTGTGAATTTATTTCTGAGGAGAATCCTCGTTTGGGTAAATCTCCATATGCATTAAGTAAGATTCTTGCTGAAGATTTTTTAAAAGATTGGAGTGAGGTTAGTAAAGTTGATTTAGTGGTTTTGAGGCTGCCTTTAGTTGTCGGAATGAATCCTAATGGAAACTTGAAAAAAATGATTAATGCAATTAAAAACAACTATTATTTCAGAATTTCTAATAACAAGGCTCGTAAAAGCGTTATATGGGTAGAAGATATTGCTTCTGTTATTCCATTATTAATTAACCACCCAGGAATCTACAATTTAACTGATTCTATGCATCCAACGCTGTGGGAAATTGAAGAAGTATTTGCCAAAATTCTAAAAAAGCGAATTTGGACTTTACCGCATTATTTAGCTGTATTTTTAGCGAAAATTGGTGATATTTTACCAGTACGATTTCCATTGAATAGTAAAAAGTTAGAAAAATTAGAAAGGACTTTAATATTTGATAATTCGAAGATTATTAATACAATAAATTGGTGGCCAAAAGATGTAATTGATGAAGTTTGTCAATGTACCTTTTAAATGCTAAATTAAATTATAATGAATAAAGATTCTGTCGATAGCTTTATAGAGAATAATTTATTAATTAATGGTAATATGTTTGTTGAGGACTTACAGGCAAATTTTCAATTAATTAGCAATGAGGTTAGAAATAGCAAGATACTTGTGATAGGAGGGGCTGGTTTTATTGGAACTTCCTACTTGCTCGAAATCTTAAACTTTTCCCCAAATAAATTAGTTGTCGTCGATAAGAATGAAAATGATATTGTTGAAGTAATTCGTAATTTAAGAAGTTTGCCAGACAATAAATTGCCGTTAGATATTAGGTTAGAACCAATTGATTTTGGAAGTGATGAATTTTATAGAATGTTAGATAGGGACCCTAAATATGATATTGTGGTTAATTTTGCAGCTTATAAACATGTAAGGAGTGAAAAGGACATGTATTCTTTGGCGGCAATGTTTGATACTAATGTTTTCAAAGTTGGAAAATTACTTCAATATTTGGCGAATGATCCGCCAAAACATTTTTTTAGTGTATCTACTGACAAAGCAGCAAACCCACAAAATTTTATGGGGGCTAGTAAAAGATTAATGGAGTTATTGATGATTAGTTATAGTGGAATGTTTAAAATTACTTCAGCTAGGTTCGCAAATGTAGCTTTTTCTAATGGAAGTCTTTTTGCTGGGCATATCCACCGAATATTCAACAACCAGCCTCTTTCCTGTCCCAATAATATTTTTCGTAGTTTTATTTCATCGAAAGAGGCGGGATTATTATGCGTCATTGCAAGTATTATTGGTGAATCGGGTGATGTTTTTATTCCAAGAATGTCTCTCAGGAAAGCCTTAAATGTTGGAGATTTGTCTGAACAATTCTTAAGGCATTTGGGGTATACTCCTGTTTTTATAGAAAATGAAATTGACGCTAGGAATTTTAACTTTAAAATGTCCAATAATGATTATCCCATTTATTTTTTTGAAAGCGATACTGATGGAGAAAAGTTGGTTGAGGAATTCTATTCTCGTGATTGCGAATATACTGTTGAAGTTTCAAAAGCTTTAGAAGTTGTACGGGCAAAAGGTCATGATCAAAAGGAGTTACTTGAAAAAATTAATATATTAAAGATGATGTTCGATAAATCGAGTTTTGATAAGAACTCATTGGCAATGCTTATTAGAGACTTTATTCCTGGATTTAATCCAATCGTTAAAGGCAAGAATTTAGACAACAGAATGTAATATTTATGTATAATTATACTAAGCGTATTATAGATATTTTTCTTAGCATTTTAGTTATTGTTATATTAATGCCGTTAATGTTAATGATTATGGTATTATTATTGTTAGTTGATGAACACAAGATATTTTATATTCAAAAAAGAATTGGTTATAAAAATAGAATATTCAAAATCTATAAGTTCGCTACCATGAAGAAAAATAGCCCATTTATTGCTTCTGGAATTATTACTTTGCCGAATGATAAAAGAGTATTTAAATTTGGTAGTTTCTTGAGAAAATATAAATTAAATGAGTTGCCTCAAATATTTAATGTATTAATTGGGAATATGAGTTTTGTTGGTCCAAGACCGCTTGTTTCTGAAGCTTTTAATCAATATGATAATTCTTTAAAAAAACATATCTATGATTCAAAACCGGGGATAACTGGAATTGGTTCCATTGTATTTCGTAATGAAGAAAATTTATTTGAAGATACCAAGGGCAATTCTCCTATAGTTTTTTATCGTGAATTTATATTACCTTATAAGGGCAGATTGGAACTTTGGTATAACGATAATAAAAGTTTAAAAGTTGATTTTCTTATTCTTATTTTAACTGTTTGGGTAATAGTCTTTCCAAAATCTTCTGCTTACCGAAAGTTATTGAAAGGATTGCCCATTGAAAAAATTAAGTATTTAAATATAATTTAAATGGTAGATGAATTGAACGAAATTTGGTATGTTGATCAATACGTGGGATGTCCTAAATATGGCAATGTTTACAGAAACTTTTTTATTTCAAAAGAGCTTAAAAAGTTCGGGTATGTTGTGAAAATATTTTCAGGATCTTTTTCTCATTTGATGTATAAAATTCCTACTACAACAGGCTCCATAACTAAAGAAAGTATTGAGGATATTGAATTTAATTGGGTGAAAGTACGGAAGTATAAAAGTGGTAAGAGTTATGGTAGGGTATTAGCTATATTTGATTTTTCATTGAGGATTTTAAAACTGTGGAAATATCCTCCCCCTGATATTATTATCACACCTTCCGTACCATTATTGCCATTTTTGACACTGTATTTTTTAAAAGTTTTTAAATGGAGGAACAATAAAGTTAAAATAATTTTGGAGATAAGAGATATTTGGCCTTTGAGTTTGATTAAGTTAGGGGGCTTCAAAAGATCTAACCCATTTATAACTTTGTTGAGTATTACAGAACGCATTGCGTATAGAAAGTCCGATTATATAATATCAACTTTGAGACATTGTGATGAGCATATTCAGAGTGTTTATAATCGAAAATTTAATTTTGAATGGATTGATAATGGTATTTATTTAAAGGATGGCTCTGAGGGAGGCAATCTTTCTATTGATATGCTTTTAGCGGATGTTCCAAAAGGGAAGTTTATTATTGGGTATACGGGTGCTCTTGGAGTTGCTAATGCGATGAAGTACTTTATTGAGAGTGCAATAATTCTTAAAGATGATGAACGCTTTCATTTTGTTATTGTTGGAGATGGCTATGAAAAGGAAAATTTACAACAAATGGCTTTGGGACTTGAGAATATAACTTTTATTTCTAAGATTAATAAAACGTTGGTACCATTAATATTGAAACAGTTTGATTTATTATATTTCTCGTATGCAAATATTCCTGAACTTTATAAATTTGGAGTTTCAGCCAATAAGACATATGAATACATGTCATCGGGTATTCCGATATTACTCTCTTCTGTTGAAATTAGAGACAATATTATTCAAATTGCTAGATGTGGTAAAGTTGTGCCTCCTGAATCTTCGGTAGAAATTGTTAATGGGATTGTGTGGATGTTTGAATTATCTGATTCTATACGAGAAAAAATGGGCAGTAATGGGATAAAATATATTACAGAAAATAATACTTTTGAGGTATTGGCCAATAAGCTTGTTAAGGTTTTTCATCAGGTTTTGGTTCAATGAATGCTTTAGGGAGTTATTTTTTTTAGATAATTTTATTTTGAAATACCTTTAAATTGGTATGTATATTTTTGAATGATAGTGTGAATCTATTAGTATTCATGCAATTTTTAACACCAAAACCCAAAAAGGGAGATGTATATTGTGTGCAATATTTTTGTTTATGAGCAGTTTATATACTATTAGGTTGACTTTTCTTCCTTTAAAGTTCTGAAATAATATACTTTGTTAAAATAGTGCATAAACTATATGATAGATAATTTTGTTTCATTAATAATGTTTTGAAATCATTTTAAATAGTGTTCAAAATATTGCTTTTTTTGTAACCTTTGGCCATTTATTTAGAATTGCTTATGAAATTAAATCCTTAATAAATATTGTATATACTTTTAAACAGAGGAGCAGTGACAGGAAAATTTGTATTTTGTCTTTATCTTATATTGTTCGGCTATTTTGTATTAAAAATTACAAAAAAGCATAATCTGATCCAATTTCCAATTTGGTTTGTCATTGCTTTTATTATTAAGGTTTTTTTTGGTTTTTTATATGGTAAATATTTTGCTTCTCAAATTCCTCAGGCAGATACTTGGAATTATTATTTCAATGGAGTAGAATTAAACCATACACACTGGAAAGGGGTTTTTCATACATTACGAAACGGTAACTTTAATCTGCTTTTGCAACATTCATACTTTAATTATTATAGGTACCTCATAATGGATCTGCTATCA
>Ga0164242_10008104_pt1 | contig 11417 bp, 10 predicted proteins | sample OricomgcompostMG_FD_108783 | JGI IMG/M metagenome (GOLD analysis project Ga0164242, IMG submission 108783) | Miracle-Growth compost microbial communities from Emeryville, California, USA - Original compost - Miracle growth compost (MG) ...
ATTGTCGGTCGGGATATCGAAGAAGCCCTGGATCTGCCCGGCGTGGAGATCGACCGAGAGCACCCGGCTCGCCCCCGCGACGGTGATCAGGTTGGCGACCAGCTTGGCGGAGATCGGCGTACGCGGGCCGGGTTTGCGATCCTGCCGGGCATAGCCGAAATAGGGAATGACCGCCGTGATCCGCCGCGCCGACGAACGCTTGAGCGCGTCGATGCAGATCAGCAGCTCCATGAGGTTGTCGTTGGCGGGATAGGCGGTGGACTGCACCACGAACACGTCCTCGCCGCGGACATTCTCGTGGATTTCGACGAACACCTCCTCGTCGGCGAAGCGGCGCACGCTCGCATTGGTGAGGGGCATGTCGAGATACTCGGCGATGGCCTTCGCCAGCGTCAGGTTGGAGTTGCCCGACATCAGTTTCATGGATGCGCCCTGTTCCCGCTGCTCGCCGCTGCCGCGCGCCTTAGCGGCGAGCGCGCCTCCTGCCAAGTTGCCGGGCGGCGCGGGAGTGCTAGAGCGGGATGAAGTTAGTTTGAATCGTCATTGCGAGGAGCGAAGCGACGAAGCAATCCAGTCGCACCGCTGGATTGCTTCGCTGCGCTCGCAATGACGAATGAGTAAGCCCCTATCTCGGAGTGCCAAGGCGACAGCCATGACGGTCATCACCCGCTTCGCCCCTTCGCCGACCGGCCGGCTGCATGTCGGCAATATCCGCACCGCGCTGGTCTGCTGGCTGGCGGCGAAGGCGGCGGGAGGGCGTTTCCTGCTGCGCCTCGACGACACCGACACCGCCCGCTCGCGCGAGGAGCATGTCGAGGCAATCCGTGCCGATCTCGCCTGGCTCGGCCTCGCGCCCGACGGGGAGGTGCGCCAGTCGGCCCGCTTCGCGCTCTACGAGGCGGCGTTCGAGGCGCTGCACGCGGCGGGCCGCGTCTATCCCTGCTATGAGAGCGAGGAGGAGCTTTCGATCAAGCGCCGCATCGCGCTCGGGCGCGGGCTGCCGCCGATCTACGACCGGGCGGCGCTGAAACTTACCGCGGACGAGCGTCAGCGGCTGGAGGCGGAGGGCGTTCGCCCGCACTGGCGCTTCCGTCTGGACGAGACGCGGAGCCTCGCCTGGGAGGATCTGATCCGGGGGCCGCAGCATTTCGAGGCGTCCGCCCTCTCCGATCCCGTCATCCGCCGCGCCGACGGGAGCTGGCTCTATCTGCTGCCCAGCGTGATCGACGATATCGACATGAAGGTGAGTCATGTCGTGCGCGGCGAGGATCATGTCACCAACACCGCCATCCAGCTCCAGATGTTTGAGGCGCTGAGGGCCGAGCCGCCCGCCTTCGCGCATATGGCGCTGCTGGTCGGCGTGGACGGCAAGCTTTCCAAGCGCGAGGGCGCGGTGGGGGTCGAGACGCTGCGTACGGAGGGCATCGAGCCACAGGCGCTGCTGGCGCTGCTCGCGCGGCTGGGAACGAGCGATCCGGTGGTTCCGGTCGCCGACATCGCCGAGCTGATCCCCGGCTTCGCCTTCGCCCATATGGGCCGCGCGCCGGCGCGCTTCGATCCGGCGGAGCTGGCCCAGCTCAACGCGCACACCCTCCATTTGCTGCCGTTCGAGACGGTGGCGGCGCGGCTCCCCGCCGGCATGGACGAGGCTGGGTGGCAGGCGATCCGGGGCAATATCGCCACGCTCGCCGAAGCGGCGGAGTGGAGCCAGGTGATCGAAGGGCCGATCGACCCGCCCGCGCTCGATCCCGAGGACCGCGCCTTCTGCGAGCGCGCCGCCCGGGCCGCGGCGGCGCTCGACTGGGCGGAGGCGCCTTGGGCGGCGCTCACCACCGCGCTCAAGGCGGAGACAGGCCGCAAGGGCCGCGCATTGTTCCTGCCCTTGCGTCTGGCGCTGACGGGGCGCGATCACGGCCCGGAAATGGTGGCGCTCCTTCCGCTGATCGGCCGGGACGCGGCGATCGCGAGGCTGCAAAGGGCGGCTGATTAGATTCACGCGAAGGCGCGAAGAGGGACCGCCGCGTCAGCGACAATCCTTAAGAAGCGGATATTGCCGCTGCGCGGCGAAGCTCCATCCCCTCCGCGTCTCCGCGTGAACCCTTTTCCTTCTTCGCGCCCCTTCGACGTCGCTCAGGACAGGCTTCGCGCCTTCGTGAACCGAATCCAGCCCGCCCTAGCGCCCGACCCCGCGCGCGCTTATCTTTATCGGCATGTCTCTTCCCCGTCCCACGGGCCCGCTCGCGGCGTGGCGCGATCTGCGCGCCTTCTTCTCGAATGTCGGCGGGAATGTCTGGCTCGCCGCCGGGCTGGCGCTGGCGATCACCGCCTTCATCATCTTCGGCTTCTGGCACGATTCGCGGTTCCAGCAGCAGCCCACCATAATCTACGTCCAGAACTGGCCGGCCAACCGCACCGACGCCGAGATCATCGCCGACCAGAAGAAAGCCTCCGCCGCCAAGCACAAGGCGGAGGCCGAGCGCCGCGCCGAGTTCCAGCGGCTCCAGAAGGCGACAAGCTGGCTGTGAGCGCGGAGGCGGGCGAGGACGCGCGCCGCATGGCCGCCGCGATCGCGCTTGCGACACGGGGGCGCGGGCGGACCGCACCCAATCCCAATGTCGGCTGCCTGATCGTCAGGCAAGGCCGCGTCGTCGGGCGCGGCTGGACCCAGCCCGGCGGCCGCCCCCATGCCGAGGTGATGGCGCTGGAGCAGGCGGGCGCGGCGGCGGAAGGGGCAACGGTTTACGTCACTCTTGAACCCTGCGCGCACCAAAGCCCGCGCGGCCCCGCCTGCGCCGACCTGCTGACGGCGGCGCGCCCCGCCCGCGTCGTCGCCGCCCTGGCCGATCCCGATCCGCGCACGGCGGGACGCGGCCTCGCCCGGTTGCGCGCGGCGGGGATCGCGGTGACGGAAGGAGTCCAGGCGGAAGCCGCGCGCCGCGCGATGGCGGGCTTCCTCACCCGGCAGGCGCTGGGGCGGCCGCACGTCACCCTCAAGCTCGGCCTTTCGCTCGACGGCCGCATCGCTCTGCCCTCGGGCGAAAGCCGCTGGATCACCGGCCCGGAGGCGCGCGCCCACGGCCATCTGGAGCGCGCGCGGGCGGACGCCATCCTGGTCGGGCGCGGCACGTTCGAGGCGGATGCGCCGAGACTGGACGTGCGGCTGGAGGGGCTGGAGGAACGGAGTCCGCGGCGCTTTCTTCTATCCCGTCGCCCCTGCGCAAGCAGGGGCCCAACTCCTCACCGTGATCCGGATTCGACAGATCAGGAGATGGACCCCCGCTTTCGCGGGGGCGACGGTTGGGAGACGATCTCCCACCCCGCCGCCATCGCCACTCTCCCCGTCAACGATCTCCTGATCGAAGGCGGAGCCGCCACCGCCTCCGCCTTTCTCGCCGCCGATCTGGTGGATCGCCTGCTGCTGTACCGCGCGCCGATCCTGATCGGGGAGGGCAGGGCGGCGCTCGGCGACATCGGGCTCGCCTCGCTCGCCGACGCGCACGGGCGCTGGCGGCTCCTCGATTCGCGCATGCTTGGCAGCGACCGGATCGAGGTTTACGAGCGCGCGCGATAGGGAGCGCGCATGTTCACGGGCATCATCACCGAGGTCGGCACCATCGAGAGCGTCGAGCGGCGCGGCGATCTGCGCGTGCGCATCGCCTGCGGCTACGACATGGACGAGGTGGCGCTGGGCGCGTCGATCGCCTGCTCGGGCGTCTGCCTGACGGTGGTGGACAAGTCCCCCGCCGGCGCCCCCGGCTGGTTCGCGGTGGATATTTCCGCCGAAAGCACGTCCCGCACCGCCCAGGGCGCATGGAACAAGGGCACGCGCCTCAACCTTGAGCGCGCGCTCAAGGTAGGCGACGAACTCGGCGGCCATATCGTCACCGGCCATGTCGACGCGGTGGGCGAGATCGTCTCCGTTACGCCGGAGGGCGATTCGCATCGCGTGCGCATCCGCGCGCCGCGCGAGCTCGCCCCCTATATCGCGCCCAAGGGCTCGATCGCGCTCGACGGCGTTTCGCTCACCGTCAACGGCGTGGAGGACGAGGCCGGCGGCGTGGTCTTCGAAGTCAATCTCATTCCCCACACCGCCGCCGTCACCACCTTCGATTCGATCGAGCCCGGCCGCGCGCTCAACATCGAGATCGACGTGCTTTCCCGCTATCTCGGCCGCATGGAGCAGCTTCGCCGATGACCGTTCCCGAACCGATTGGCCGCATCCGCCACGCCTTCCTCTCCTCGCCTGAGGAGATCATCGACGAGGCGCGCAACGGCCGCATGTTCATCCTCGTCGACGACGAGGATCGCGAGAATGAGGGCGATCTCGTCATCCCCGCGCAGATGGCGACGCCGGACGCGATCAACTTCATGGCCACCCACGGGCGCGGGCTCGTCTGCCTCGCGCTCGCCAAGGAGCGGGTGGATCAGCTCGGCCTCGATCTGATGAGCCGCCACAACGGCACGCGGCACGAAACCGCCTTCACCGTCTCGATCGAGGCGCGCGACGGCGTCACGACAGGCATATCGGCGGCCGATCGGGCGCGCACCATCGCAGTGGCGATCGACGCGGCCAAGGGACCCGAGCATATCGTGACGCCCGGCCACGTCTTCCCGCTGGTGGCGCGCCCCGGCGGCGTGCTGGTCCGCGCCGGGCATACGGAGGCGGCGGTGGACGTCGCGCGCCTCGCCGGCCTCAACCCCTCCGGCGTGATCTGCGAGATCATGAAGGATGACGGCACGATGGCGCGGCTCGACGATCTCGTCGCCTTCGCGCAGCGGCACGGCTTCAAGATCGGCACGATCCGCGATCTCATCGCCTACCGTCGCCGTCACGATCATTTCGTCCAGTGCGTCGCCGAGACGCGGCTGACCAGCAGCTTCGGCGGGGACTGGATCGCCAAGACCTACTGCAACAAGATCGAGGGCACCGAGAATCTGGTGCTGGTCAAAGGGAAGATCGATCCGGCCAGGCCGACACTGGTGCGCATGCACCTCTTCTCCGTGTTCAGCGACATGCTGGCCGAGGTGGGGGACCGTTCCACTTTGCTTCATCGCGCGATGACCGCGATCGGCAAGGAAGGCGCGGGCGTGGTGGTGGTGCTGAACCCCGTGCGCAAGGACTATCTGCTCAATCAGATGCGCGCCCATTCGGCCTCCACCGGGCCCACCGAGGAGCTCAGGGATTATGGCATCGGGGCGCAGATCCTCGCCGATCTCGGTATCCACGACATGATCCTGCTGACGAGCTCGCACCGCAACATCATCGCGCTCGAAGGCTATGGCCTGAACATCGTCGAGGAACGCGCCATTCCGGAGGAGCAGTGAGCATGGCGCGGGTGCTGATCGTCGAGGCGCGCTTCTACGCCCATCTGAACGATCTGCTGCTCGAAGGCGCGCGCGCCGCGATAGAGGCGGCGGGGCATGAGCATGAGACGGTCACGGTGCCCGGCGCGCTCGAGGCGCCCGGCGCGATCGCGCTGGCGGCCGAGCGCTATGACGCCTTCGTAGCGCTCGGCGTGGTGATCCGGGGCGAAACCTATCATTTCGAGATCGTCGCCGGCGAAAGCGCCCGCGCGCTGATGGCGCTGACGCTCGACGGGCTGGCGATCGGCAACGGCATCCTCACGGTGGAGAACGAGACGCAGGCGCTCGTCCGCGCCGATCCGAAGCAGAAGGACAAGGGCGGCGATGCGGCCAAGGCCGCCCTCGCCATGCTGGCGCTGAAGCGGCGTTTCTAAATTCCTCCCCGAGCTTGCTCGGGGAGGATTAAGTCAGGCCGCCACCGCCGCGAGCGGATAATCCACATATCCCTTCGGACCCTGGGTGTAGAAGGTCGCCTCCTCGGGCATGTTGAGCGGCAGCCCCTCCCTGAACCGCTCGACCAGATCGGGGTTGGCGATGAAGGGCCGGCCGAAGGCGATCGCGTCCGCCTCGCCCGCCCCCAGCGTCGCCTCGGCGCGCGCACGGTCGTAATCCGAATTGAGGATCAGCGGCCCGGCGAACGCGCGCCGGATCGCGGGCGCGACCGGCGGCACGTCCGGCTTGCCGCGGGTGCCGTCGGCGGGCGGTTCGCGCAACTCGAGGAAGGCGATGCCGATCTCGGAGAGCGCCTTGGCCGCCGCCGGGAACAGCGCGTGCGGATCGCTGTCGTTCACCCCCTGCGAATCGCCGTTGGGGGAGAGGCGCACGCCGACACGATCCGCGCCGATGACCTGCGCCAGCCGCTCCGTCACCTCGCTCAGCAGCCGGATGCGGTTGGCGATCGGGCCGCCATAGGCGTCGGCGCGGAAGTTGGAATTATCGCGCAGGAACTGGTCGATCAGATAGCCATTCGCGGCGTGGAGTTGCACCCCGTCGAATCCGGCCCTGAGCGCGTTGCGAGCCGCCGCCTCATAGTCGTCGAGCAGGCGCGGCACCTCCGTTGCGTCGAGTGGCCGCGCCTCCTCATAAGGCTGCTTGCCCGCATAGGTATGGGCGTGGCCCGGCGCGGTCGTCGCCGAAGCGGAAACCGGCTTCGCGCCGTCCAGGAAGCTCGGGTGGACGATCCGCCCCATATGCCAGAGCTGGGCGACGATCCGCCCGCCCGCCTCATGCACGGCGTCGACCACCGGCTTCCAGCCTTGCACCTGCGCCTCGTTCCACAGGCCCGGCGCATAGGGCCAGCCCAGCCCTTCGCGGCTGATCCCGGTCGCCTCGCTGATGATGAGCCCTGCCGAGGCACGCTGGCGATAATAATCGATCATCAAGTCCGTCGGCACGTGATCGCGGGTGGCGCGGCCGCGGGTGAGCGGGGCCATCACGATGCGGTTGGGCGCGCGGATCGCACCGAAGCTGACGGGATCGAACAGGCTCGCCATTTTTTTCAGTTCCTTTTTGCAACTGTATGGGTCCACGTATATGGGGCGGCATGGCCGATCGTCCAGCCCCGCGCGCCCCGATTCTCGAGCAGGAGGTTATGCCCGCCCGCACGGTCGATCGGCCGGTAAGCGCGGGGGCGTTCACGGCGCTGATCGTCGGCAACGTCATGCTGGCGATCGGGCCGTGGTTCGTGCGCCTGTCGGACGTCGGGCCGGTGGCGACCGGCTTCTGGCGGTTATCGCTGGCGCTGCCCTTCCTGTTCGCCATCGCCGCCGTCAGCCAGCACCGCGCGGGGACCCTGCGCATACCGGCGAAGCTGTGGGCGCTGGGTGCGCTCGCCGGGCTGTTCTTCGCCGTCGATCTCTCCACCTGGCACGCCGGCATTCTCCATACCAAGCTCGCCAACGCCACTCTGTTCGGCAACGTCTCCAGCTTCTTCTTCGCGGGTTACGGTTTCCTGATCGCGCGGACCTGGCCGGGCCGCTGGCAGGGCATCGCGATCGCGCTGGCGGCGGTGGGGACCGCGCTGCTGCTCGGCCGCTCCTACGAGCTTTCGCCCGAAAACCTGTTCGGCGATCTGCTCTGCCTCGGCGCGGGGCTCGCTTACACCGGCTACATGATCACGGTCGAGCGGACGCGGCTCAGCCTCGGCACCTGGCCCACCCTCGCCTTCGCCACCCTGATCGCCGCCATGGCGCTGTTGCCGGCCGCCTGGCTGATCGAGGGGCGGCTGATGCCCGATCACTGGTGGCCGCTGTTCACGCTGGCGATCAGCAGCCAGCTGATCGGCCAGGGTCTGCTGGTCTATTCGATCGGCGCGCTGCCGCCGGTGGTGGTGGGGCTGGGCCTGCTCAGCCAGCCGCTCGTCGCCGCGGCGATCGGCTGGGCGGTGTTCGGCGAGCGGCTGACCGCGGGCGACGTCATCGGCGCGCTCGCCATCGCCGCCGCGCTGGTGCTGGTCCGTAAGCGGTGAGCAGGCTAGGATGAGTGCATGACTCAGCCGCTCCCCGAAGATCCCACCCTGGACGAGATGCGCGAGGCGCTGGGCGCGGAGCTGCCCGCCCACGCCACCTTCGACGGCTGGAGCGAGACGGCGCTGGCGAACGCCGCGCGCTCGCTGGGGCTCGATCCGGGCCAGGCGCGCCTCGCCGTTCCCGGCGGCCGCGTCGACATGATCGAGGCCTGGTACGCCGCGATCGACCGCGCGCTGGCAAAAGCCTTCCCGCCCGAGCGCGTCGCCGCGCTGAAAATCCGCGAGCGGATCGAGATGCTGGTGCTCGCCCGCCTCGACATCGTCCGCCCCCACAAGGCGGCGGCGCGATCGGCGCTGGCGATCCTCGCCCAGCCGCAGAACGCCGTCCGCGCCGCCAAGCTCGGCTGGCGCGCGGCGGACGTCATGTGGCGGCTGGCGGGCGATACCGCGACCGATTTCAACCATTACACCAAGCGTCTGACCTTGGCGGGCGTCTATGCCTCCACCCTGCTCGTCTGGCTGGACGACGAGAGCGAGGGCGAGGCGGAGACGCGCGCCTTTCTCGACCGTCGCATCAGCGACGTGATGCGCTTCGAGAAGCTCAAGGCGCGGCTCCGCCCCGATCCCGAGCGGATGTTCAGCTTCACCCGCTTCGCCGGCCGCCTACGCTATCCGCCGATCTGAACCCATCACCTCCAGGATGAAGGCGTAAGCCTCGGCGCGCTCGGTGATGGCGGTGTAGCGGCCCGATTTGCCGCCGTGGCCCGCGCCCATGTTGATCTTGAGCAGCAGCGGGTGTGCGTCTGTCTTGATCGCTCGCAGCCGCGCCGCCCATTTGGCGGGTTCCCAATAGGTCACGCGCGGATCGTTGAGGCCTCCGGTGATGAGCATCGGCGGATAGGCCTGCGCCGTCACATTGTCGTAAGGGCTGTAGCTCGCGATCAGATCGAAGGCGGCCGCGTCGGTGATCGGGTTGCCCCATTCGGGCCATTCGCCCGGCGTAAGCGGCAGGCTTTCGTCCTGCATGGTGGTGAGCACGTCGACGAAGGGGACGTCGGCCACCACCGCGCCCCACAGCTCCGGATCGGTGTTGGCGGCCACCCCCATCAGCTCGCCGCCCGCCGATCCGCCGTGGATGGCGATGCCGCCTGCGTGCGCGAAGCCGGCGGCGATCAGCCCGCGCGCCGCGTCGGTGAAGTCGTGGAACGTGTTCCAGCGCTCGCTTGCCTTGCCGGCGAGATACCAGCCGTAGCCGAGATCGTCCCCGCCCCGGATATGGGCGATGGCGCAGGCCCAGCCGCGATCGAGCAGGCTCAGCCGATCGGTCGAGAAGCCCGGCGGGATAGCGTAGCCATAAGCCCCGTAGCCGTAGAGATAGAGCTTGCCCGATCCGTCGCGCGGGAAGCTCTTGGGATAGACGATCGAAACGGGAACGCTCTTTCCGTCACGCGCGGGAACCATCAGCCGCTCGGTGGCGTAGCGCGAGGAATCATAGCCCGAAGGCACCGCCCGCACCTTGCGCGCCGCCAGCGTCCGCGCCTCGAAATCATAGTCATAGACCGTGTCCGGCGTGACCATCGAGGCGTAGCCGATGCGGTAATCCGGGCTGTCATATTCCGGATTCGTACCGAGGCTCGCGGTGTAGCTCGCCTCCGGAAAGGCGACGCGATGCTCCTCGCCTTCGTAGCTGCGCAGCCGGATCTGATCGAGCCCGTCGACCCGCTCCTCGATCACGAGATGCTGCGCGAAGCTGGTCACGCCGCGCAGATAGACGCGCTCCGATCCGGCGATCACCGTCTCCCACGCGTCCGGTCGCGCCGGATCGGCGGAGGCGAGGCGGAAATTGATGTGATCGTCATTGGTGAGGACCCACAGCCGATCATGGCCCGAATCGACATGATATTGGCGCTTCGCCCTGCGCGGGGAAACGAGCAGCGGCGGGGCGCAAGGATCGGCGGCGGGAACGAGGCGGACCTCGCTCGTCTCATGGTCGCCTGTCGCGATCACGATCCAGCGCCGATCCTGCGTGCGCGAGAGGCCGACGTTGAAGCCCGCGTCCTCCGTCTCCTCATAGAGAGTCGCGGCGGCGGCCGGGTCCGCACCCAGCCGGTGCAGGCGGGCGCGGAAGGTGCGCCACTTATCGTTGACCTCGGTGAAGGCGATCGCGTCCGAGGCTTCGCTCCACACCACCGCGCCGTTCACCACCGCGCTCACCGTCTCGACATCCTCGCCCGTCGCGAGATCGCGGATTTTCAGCGTGAAGCGTTCCGCCCCGCTGGTGTCGCCGGTCCACGCCGCGAGCCGCCCGTCGGGGCTGACGGCGAGCGCGCCGAGGCGGAAATAATCCAGCCCCTCCGCCTGCTTCGCCTCATCGAGCACCACCTCGTCGCCGCCCGATCCGTCCGCCCGCCGACGCCACCAGCAGCGATATTGCGCGCCCTTGGCGAAGGCCCACCAATAAAGCCATGCGCCGTCCTTGCGGGGAACGGAGGCCTCATCCTCCTGGATGCGCCCCTTCATCTCCTCGAACAGCGTGTCGACCAGCGGCCGGAGCGGGGCCATCGCCTTCTCGAAATAGGCGTTCTCTTGCGTCAGATAACCGAGGATCGCCGGATCCGAGACGTTGGGATAGCCCGCATCCTTGAGCCAGGCGTAATCGTCCCGCACGGTGCGGCCGTGGCGTTCATAACTATGCGGGATGCGGGCGGCCTCGGGCGGCGGCGGAAGCGTGGCGGGATCGATCATGCGCGCTCTTGTGGCGGGGCGGAGCGCGGGGAGCAAGCGGCCGCAGTCTCCCGTGAAAGCGAGATATTGCAAGCCCCACGTCACCCCGGACTTGTTCGGGGTCCACCGGGGTACAAGCCCCTGAGCCGCTGGAATGAAACCACCGTGGATGCCGGAACAAGTCCGGCATGACGATGAAGGTATGTTCTGGCCTTTTAAGGTTCTGTGTAGGCGGGAGAGGGATTCCTTCCTTGAGCAAAAAGGCCCGGCCCGCTCTGGTGGCGGGCCGGGCCTCGGCACCCCTCTCCGGGTAAGCCTGTCAGGCGGGGATCGGCTGGAGGTTCACCGCCGCATATTTGCCGCGCCGATCGACCTCGAGCTCGAACTCGAGCCGGTCGCCCTCGTTCAGCGAGGTGAGGCCGGCGCGTTCCACCGCCGAGATGTGGACGAAGGCGTCCGGCTGGCCATCATCGCGCTGGATGAAGCCGAAGCCCTTCATCGGGTTGAAGAACTTGACCGTGCCCGAGGCCTTCTCGCCGGTCAGCTCGCGGGCCGGGCCGCGCGGCTTGTCCGCGACGGGAAGCGGCTCGCCCTCGATCTTGAGATCGGAGGCCGAGACGCGGCCGCCGCGATCGACCAGGGTAAAGGAGAGCGGCTGGCCCTCGGCCAGGCCGGTGAGGCCCGCCTGCTCGACCGCGGAGATGTGGACGAACACATCCTCGCCGCCGTCATCGCGCACGATGAAGCCGAAACCCTTCTGGCCGTTGAAGAACTTGACCGTTCCCTTGGCCTCGCCGATCACCTGCGCCGGCATGCCGCCGCCGCGGGGGCCGCCGAAGCCGCCGCCACCACCGCCACGGGG
>Ga0164242_10008105_pt1 | contig 11415 bp, 8 predicted proteins | sample OricomgcompostMG_FD_108783 | JGI IMG/M metagenome (GOLD analysis project Ga0164242, IMG submission 108783) | Miracle-Growth compost microbial communities from Emeryville, California, USA - Original compost - Miracle growth compost (MG) ...
CGTCGCGCGCGCCGTCGCGCGCGGCGAGGTGGCCGCCGACGCTCCCGCACAGCTCGCCCTCGAGCTGATATATGGGGGCGTGCTGATGCACGTCCTCACAGGCGCTGCCTCCGGGCGCGAGACGTCCGCGACACTGGCAGATGCGGTCACCCATCTGCTGCGTGGTTGAAGGTCAGCCGAGCGCCGCGTGACCGCGCTCGACCATCGGGACGGTGAGCGCGCCGATCTCGTCGAAGCCTTCGCCCACGGTCTGTCCCTGGATGCTCCGGTAGTAGATGCCCTCGAAGATCGCCGCGAGCTTGAAGTGGGCGAAGGCCGTGTACCACGGCATCCGAGCAGCGAGATCGGTGCTCCCCGTGGCCTCGGCGTACGTGTCCAACGCGAGTTGTGAGGATGCGCTCAGGTGGTCACCCGGGACCGCTGCGACCGGGCTGTCGAGCCCGACGAGACCGTCCCACCACACCATCAGCGAGGCGAGGTCGAGCAGCGGGTCTCCGATCGCGGCCATCTCCCAGTCCAGGATTGCCGCGATGCGCTCGAGGGACGGGTCGAAGACGCAGTTGTCGATCCGATAGTCGCCATGCACGATCGCGTAGCGAGGATTGCTCGGCACCGCGGCCGCGAGCCTCTCCCCCAGCTCAGCCAGGCCCGGGATCGGCCGGGAATGTGAGGCTGCGAGCGGCCGCAGCCACGTGCGCACCTGCCGCTCGGCGAACCCCTCGGGGCGCCCGAAGTCCGCCAGGCCGACCGTCGCCGGATCCACCTGATGCAGCGAGGCGAGTGTCTCGGCGAGCGTCCGAAGGACCTGTTCATCCTGCCCGGGGCGCAAGGCGGCGAGCTGGTCCGCGTCACGAAGGATCACGCCGTCGACGAACTCCATGACGTAGAACTCGGACCCGATGACGGAGTCTCGACCGCCGTAGGTGACCATCCGCGGCACGGGCACCGGAGCACCCGCCAGAGCCGCCATCACCCGGTACTCGCGGCCCATGTCGTGAGCGCTCGCGAGGACGTGCCCGAGTGGCGGACGCCGCAGGATCCATCGCTGCGATCCGTCACCGATCTCGTAGGTCAGATTCGACCGGCCACCGGCGATGAGCCGCGCCGCCAACGGGCCTTCGATCGCGAGGTGCTCCTTGAGGACCGGCTCGAGCAGGTCGAGGTCCAGGCCCACCGGGTGACGTACGAAGTCGTCGACCACGTCAGTCGCCGCCGATGACCGAGTCCGCGCGGAGCTTCTCGATCGTCGTCTCGTCGTAGCCGATCTCCCGGAGGATCTTCGTGGTGTGCTGCCCAAGCGTGCAGCCGCCGTCAGCCTTCGTCCTCGACCGGGAGAATCGCGTGATCGGCGCCAGCCGACGGTGCTCGTCGAAGACGGGACTGGTGGTCTCGACGCTGTAGCCGGCTTCGAAGAACTCCTCGTCCTGCATCCGCCACTCCATCGTGTCCTCGCTCGCCGCGACGCAGCCGACATCCTGGGCGCACAGCTCGCGCTCCCACTCCGCCTTCGGGCGCTGGACGAACACGTCGGCCAGCACCTGGACGAGCGCGGCGTCATGCGTCCTGCGGGACTCAGCCGTGGCGAAGCGCGCATCGCTCGCGAGGTCGACGTACGGCGACAGCGCCTGCTGCAGCTCACGCCACTCGTGCTCGTAGGGCGCCGCGAGGAACACCCAGCCGTCGGCGGACCGGTAGAGCCGGTAGAGGGCGTGCAGGCCGTAGAACTCCGGATCCACCACCGGCAGCTCCGGGCGACCCTCGTACTGCGTGTTGAGGACCATCATCGCCTGCTGGGCCGACCCGAGCATGGTGGTGGTCATGTCGTTGACCTCCAGTCCCCGCCGCTTGGCGTACATGCCGAGCAGCAGGCCGGTGCCGACGGCCAGGGCCGCGATGCCGTCCGCCTGAGCGCAGTTCACGGCACCGGCCGCATGCAGCGTGGCAGCGCCGCGGCGGATGTCGTCCCAGTCGGCCGGCTGCTTGGCAGCTCCACCACCGTCGGTGTCGGAGAGCCCTGCGGCCGCGTCGATCGACGGTGCGTACGCCGGCCGGCCTGCGTACGGTCCCGTGGTGCCGTAGCCCGGGGCGTTGAGGTAGACGAGGTCGGGATTGATCGCCTTGAGCTGCTCCTCGCCGACGCCGGTCCGGATCGCGGCGTCACCGCGGAAGCACTGGAGCACCACGTCGACCGACTTCACCAGCTCGTGGATGACCGCGAGGCCGTCGGGAGTGGTGATGTTGATCGCCAGGCTCTCCTTGCCCTGCATGACCTTCGCGCCGCCGGCCTCCGGGAAGGCGACGAGGCTACGGATGCCGTCTCCCTCGAGCGCCTCGACATGGATCACCCGGGCGCCGAGATCGGTCAGCACGGTGGTGCCGTAGGGACCGGCGAACATGACGCCGAACTCGAGGATGGTCACGCCCTCGAGCGGGAGCGAGGAGGTCGAGGGACCGCCGGGTGCTTCAGCACGGCGCGCGGCGGCTGCCGCGATGAGCGCGTCGAGCGTTCCGTCGTCGGCACCTACGGCCGGCGCCGGCCGGAGATCGCTGAGCGGCTCGCCGCCGATGTGCACCATCGTCGAGGTCTGGCGGACTGGGCCCAGCTCCGGGTGGTCGACCACGACGGCACGGCGGTCGAAGACCGTCTGCGGGTGGTCGAAGCTGCCGTCGGGCGTACGGAAGGTCTCGGCGGAGACGTCGGGATTGCGCAGGAAGGTCTCCTGCCACTCCTCGAGCGTGCGCTCTCGCACCCGCTCGAGCATCATCATCCACCACTCCTCGCGCAGCTCAGCCGTGGGCAGCATCGGGAAGCCGGCCCACTTGGGGTCCTTGAGCTCGCCCGCGAGACCCAGCTCGATGAGCCAGGCCTGCATGAGCCGGGGCGCGGTCTGGGCGAACTGCAGCCAGGTGCCGTCCTTCGTCGCCGCGATGAGCAGCGCGAAGATGAGGTAGGCCTGCGGGATGCCGTTCGCGTCATAGGCGACGGCGGCCGGCTCGAACGCGCCCGGGAAGCGGTGGAGGACGAGTTCGTAGTACCAGTTGTAGACCTCGAGGGCACCGAGCCCGCGCACCAGGTCGGACTCGACGACCTGCCCGCGTCCGCTGACGTCCCGCTCGAGCAGGGCAGCCAGGACGCCGTGGATCGCGGCCTGAGAGGCGCCCCACGAGGCGTAGGGGCTGGAGATGAAGGCCGGGCCCTCTCGCAAGGTGAGCTGGCGCTTGGACCACATGGCTCCGGTCTTGGCATAGACCAGGCCCTCCCAGCCCTTGTAGTTCTTCCAAGGAGTGTCCGAGCCCCACCCGGTGATGTGCGCCGTGACGAGGCGCGGGTAGGTCTCGGTGAGGACCTCGTGGGTCAGACCGAGCCTCTCTGCGGTGCTCGGGCGCAGCGTGTGGACGTAGACGTCGGCACCCTGCAGCAGGCCGCGCAGCTTCTCTCGTCCGGCCTCCTCGCGGAGATCCAGGGTCACGCTCTTGCGATTGCGGAGCAGCGCCGGCCAACCCGGCAGTTGCCGGACCATGGAGCCGCCGGGCGGCTCGACCATGATGACCTCGGCGCCGCAGTCAGCGAGGAACTGGCTGACCTGTGCGCCGGGCAGCGTCGACGACGCGTCGATCACGACGAGCCCGGCGAGGGGGCCCTGCGGGGTCTTGCTGCCAAGGTGCTGCTCGGACATGCCGCCTCCAGGTGTGGTGCACATTACAGATGAATAAGTTATCTGATTTATCGAGATCGGAGAAGAGGCCGCGCCGAGACGCACTCCACTCAGGAGGCCGTCTCGATGAGGGCGAGGCTGGCGCGGGCGTAGGCGGCGCGCCGACGATGACTGGTGAGGAACGAGGGCGGCGCGAAGTAGGTCAGGTCGCGAGCGAGTGAGCCCTCTGCCATCCGCCTCTTGAGCTGCTCGCGAGCCTGCTCCGTGGTGCCGCAGAGCGTGATCGCATAGAGCATCTCGTCGTCGACGGCGGCCGCCAGGCCGTCGATGTCGCCCTTGGCGAATGCCGCCCGGAGCTCCTCGACCTGGCGCGTCCAGCCGTGGTACTCCACGAAGGCGTCATAGGTCTTCACGGTGAGATAGAACCCGACCATCCGGCGCGCCTCCTGAACGGCACGCTCGGGATTCTCGTCGTCGATGGCCGTGATGAGCCAGCCGTGCTCCTCCCAGCCCTCCGGCGCGTCGGCCGCCGCCGGTCGGACGACCTCGTTCCACCAGCGGGCGGTGAACAGGCCGTGCCCGATCACGCCGCCGGCGTGCTTCGCGGCAGCCGCGACCATGCCCTTGTTGAATCCGGCGAACAGCACGGGGACATCAAGGCGACCGAGGACCGGCGCCTGGACCTTCGCGGAGATCCGGTAGTACGGACCCTCGTACTCCACCCGCTCGCCGTTCTCGGCGTCGAGCCAGGCGCGCACCGCGCCCGCCAGGTCGGTCATGCGCGCGACCGGCTTGCTCGCGTCGACGCCGAACCAGTCGCGATTGATCGTGAAGGCACCCGAGCCGAGGCCGAGGAAGACCCGACCTGGCGCCTTCTGGTGCAGTGCCCGGATCGCGGTGGCGTGAGCGTACGGCGACCGGGAGAACGCGTACGCGATCGAGGTGCCGACCCGCGCCGTCTTCGTGTTGGCGACCATCTCGGCCAACGACGTGTACGCGTCGTGATCAACGAACTCGCCCGTGCAGAACGCGCTCACGCCTGCCGCTTCCGCCTCCGCCGCAACCTCGGCCCCCGGCCAGGGCAATCCGAACTCCATGAGCTCCCCTTCAACAGGCTTAACAGTTATCTATTTGTACTATATGGTGGATTGAAGCAGACGGCCAGTGTTGCCGGGGCCCGATTCGACGAGGAGCAGCAGTGACGGACCAGAACGCAGCCACCTACGGAGTGCTGACGGACGAGGGGTTCGAGCGATCCCGCCAGCGCATCGGCATCCCCGAACGCACCTCTCCGCCGCACAACGTCGAGGTGACCCAGGACGGCTCCCGGCACTTCGCGCACGGGTACGGCGACGACAACCCGCTGTGGAGTGACCCGTCGTACGGGAAGAACACCCGCTGGGGCACCCTGATCGCGCCGCCGACCTTCCTCTACACGATGGGCGAGAACGCAGCCCGACCGCTGACGGCCGCGGAGAAGGCACTCATGAAGGGCGATCCGTTCGCCGGCCTCGGCTCCTATCAGGCGGTCATGGAGTTCGAGTGGTTCGAGCCGCTGCGCCTCGGCGACCGGTGCGACGTCATCCGGGCCCAGGTCGGCGTCCAGGAGAAGCCGTCCAAGTTCGGCGGACGCACGGCTCACGTCACCCATGACTTCATCTTCGCGAACGGTGAAGGGGACGTGGTCGCGGTGCAGCGCGGCACCTGGATCAACGCCGAGCGCCACACGAGCCGCGAGCGCGCCAAGGAATCGACCCCGGTCGACGTCACCACGCCCTACACGGCCGAGCAGCTCGCCGAGATCGACGCGGCCTACGACGCCGAGGTCATCCGCGGCGCCGAGCCGCGGTACTGGGAGGACGTCCAGATCGGCGACGAGCTGCAGCCCCGTGCGAAGGGGCCGCTCACCGTCACCGACGTCGTCGTGTGGCACCTCGGCTGGGGCATGCAGCTCACTCCGCCGGGCACGTTCGGGATCGCCCGCAAGATCCGTCGCAAGGCGCCCGGTCTGTATCCCCCGAACGCACGTAACATCCCCGACACCGTCCAGCGGCTGCACTGGGAGCCGGAGCGTGCCCGCGAGCTCGGCATCCCGATGAGCTACGACTACGGCGGCATGCGCGAGACCTGGCTGACGCACCTCGTCACCGCATGGATGGGCGACGACGCCTGGTTGTGGAAGCTGTCGTGCCAGCACCGCAAGTTCAACTACATCGGCGACACCACCTGGGTCCGCGGCAAGGTCGTGGACAAGGTGCAGACCGACGCCGGCAACGAGGTCCACCTCGAGGTGTGGTGCGAGAACCAGCGCGGCGAGACCACCACCCCGGGTACGGCCGTCGTGCTCCTTCCCACGCGCGAGCAGCCGGTCACGCTGCCCAAGGCTCCGGCCGACTCGCTGGAGACCATGCTCGATCACGAGATCGCCCGCTTCGCGGACTGACCGCACCAACAGCTACCCCCTGGTCGCAGCCCCGAGATTGCGACCAGGGGGTGTTCCATCCGTCAGGCGCACAGCACTGGCGAAGGACCGGCGGGCATCAGCGCTGGACGAGCTCGGCGATCAGGCGCATGGTGTCCGCGCCACCCGAGACGACCAGAGTGGTGACGCGAGACTCGTGCCAGGCGGCAAGGTCGTCGCGGATCTTCTCCTTCGGCCCGATCAGGGCGACCTTCTCGACGAGTGACAGCGGCACCGTCGCCGCAGCCTCTTCCTTGCGCCCCTCCAGGTAAAGGTCCTGGATGGTGGTGCACTCCGCCTCGTACCCGAGGCGAGCGACGGCATCGAAGTGGAAGTTGGCGCCTCGTGCGCCCATGCCACCGATGTACAGCGCCAAGAACGGGCGGAGGCGGTCGGCAGCTCGTTCGAGATCGTCGTCCACGACGACATTGACGCTGCAGGCGATCTCGAAGTCGTCCGGCGTGCGGCGCGCGCCCGGTCGAGCGAAGCCCTCGGCGAGCGCGTCGTCGTAGAACGGGGCGATCTGCGGTGAGTAGAAGAGCGGGATCCAGCCATCGGCGATCTCCGCCGCCACCGCGACGTTCTTGGGACCTTCCGCAGCGAGCAGGATCGGGATCTGGTCACGCACCGGGTGCAGGGTCGAGCGCAGCGGCTTGCCGAGCCCCGACGAACGCGGGCCGGTGAGTCCGTCGTACGGGAGCTGATAGAACTCGCCGGCGTGCTTGACGATCTCGCGCGCGAAGGTCCGACGCAGGATCTCGACGTACTCCCTGGTGCGAGCGAGCGGCTTCGGGTACGGCTGCCCGTACCATCCTTCGACCACCTGTGGACCGCTGGCGCCGATGCCCAGCAGCATGCGACCGCCGGAGAGGTGATCGATGGTCATCGCTGCCATCGCAGTCGCGGTCGGTGTCCGCGCGGAGAGCTGCACGATGCCGGTGGCCAGCCGGAGCTTGGTCGTCGCCGCACCCATCCAGGCGAGCGGGGTGAGCGCATCGGAGCCGTACGCCTCCGCCGTCCAGACCGAGTCGTAGTCGAGCTCTTCAGCGAGCGCGACCAGCTCGGCCTGTCCTTCCGGCTGGCCCGAGCCCCAGTAGCCGAGGCCGAGACCGAGCTTCACCGCACCGTCCAGGACGGCTTGGTGAAGCCCTCGCGCGAGACCTGCGCGGTGCCGATCGGGTTGCCGCGCATCGGGTAGTGCCACGCGATCGCCTGAGCGGCGGCGCGATCCATGCCGAGGGTCTCCCAGACGGCCTTCACCGTGCCCTGCACGGCGATCGGCGGCTTGGCCGCGATCGTGCGCGCGAGCGCGTCGACGTGCTCGAACAGGTCGGCGTACGGGACGAGCTCGGAGACGAAGCCGATCTGGTGGGCGCGCTGCGCCGACATCCGCTCGTCGAGCCCGACGAGCGCCCACCGCATGACCTCGCCCAGCGGCATCCGGCGCGCGAGACCGACGGGCTCGAGCGCCGACGTCATGCCATAGGAGACATGCGGGTCGAAGAACGTCGCGTCATCGGCCGACACGATGAAGTCGACGTCGTTGAGCCAGTAGAACGCGCCCCCGGCGACCATGCCGTGGACGGCGGCGATGACCGGCTTCCACACCTTGTTGGCGCGCGGCGACAGGCCGAGACCCGGGTCATCGGCGCTCCAGATGTTCTCGGGCATGGCGAGCTTGGACGTCACGTCGACGCCGGTGCAGAACGCGCGCTCGCCGGCGGCACGCAGGACGACGACGTGGATGTCATCGTCGCGACGCACGCGCGCCCACAGGTCGTAGAACTCGTCGACCATCTTCTGGTTGAAGCTGTTCAGCGCCTCGGGCCGGTTCAGTGTCACGGTGGCGACGTGGTCGGCCACCTCGAAGAGCACTGTCTCGTAGGTCATGTGCACTGCCTTCCTAGCGGGATTCGCGCGGCATGCCGAGGGCACGCTCGGCGATGACGTTCTTGAGGACTTCGGTCGCACCGCCGGCGATGGTGTAGGCACGGGCGTAGAGGAACGCGTCCTGCCACCAGCCGTTGTCGACGGCACCGGCGTCGCCCTCGGCGAGGATGCCATCCGCACCCTGCAGCTCGACGCCCGCCTCCGCGAGTGCCAGGTTGGTCTCGCTGAAGAAGATCTTGACCGCGGCCGCGTCGGCCGCGTCCTCGGATCCGGCGAGGGTGTGGGACTGCACCGCCTTGCTCATGGCGTCGCTGACCAGGACCTGGGTGGCGATGCGCCCGAGGTCGGCGCGGCGTTCCCCGGCCATGTCGAAGAGCACGTTGAGCTGCCGGATGAGCTCGACGGAGCTGGACGCGACACCACTGCGTTCGTGGCCGAGGCTGGAGTTGGCGACCTTCCACCCCTCGTTGAGGGGGCCCAGCACGCGCGACGACGGGATCCGCACGTCGTCGAAGAAGACCTCGTTGAAGTCGCTGGTGCCGGTGATCTCGCGCAGCGGACGTACATCGACGCCCGGGGTGCGCATGTCGAGGATGAACGCGGTGATGCCGCGGTGCTTCGGCGCGGTCGGATCGGTCCGGGCGAGCAGGTAGCCGAAGTCGGCATGATGACCGTTGGTCGTCCAGACCTTCTGGCCGTTGATGACCCAGTCGTCGCCGTCGAGCACCGCTCGGGTGGAGAGCCCGGCCAGGTCACTGCCGGCGCCAGGCTCGCTGAAGAGCTGGCACCAGATGTGCTCGCCGCTGCGGATCCGGGGCAGGTACTCCTGCTGCTGGTCCGGGGTGCCGAAGTCGATCAAGGCAGGCGCCACCAGGTGCGTGCCCGCGCCGATCGGCGCCCAGGTGCCCGCACGCGCGATCTCCTCGGCGACCACGTAGGCCTCGGCCGGGTCGTAGTCGGGACGACCGCCGAACCGCTCGGGCCAGGCCGCGCCGAGGTAGCCCGCTTCGAAGAGATCCGCGATGAACCGCCTGATCGCCGGCACGAGCGACGCGTCAGGTGCGCGTACACCCGCGTGGTGCTTCGGACCCGGCTGGTGCTCCGCGATGAACTGACGCACACCGGCACGGAACCCGTCCAAGTGCGTCACGGAGTTGAGTCGCATCCCGCCTCCTGGGACCGCATCACCAGATGCGAGAAGTAGTTAACTGATTTGCCTACATTATTGATACCATACGGAGCACTGAGAACATCACCCCATCCAGCGAACAGAGGGAGCCATCCGTGGACTTCGAGCTGAGCGACGAACACCAGATGCTGCGCGAGGTCTCGCGGAGCATGCTCACCGCGACCTGCCCGCCGAGCCTGGTGAGGAGTGTCGCCGACGCCGGCGCCGATCTCGACGAGAAGCTGTGGCGAAAGGGTGCCGATCTCGGCTGGATGTCGCTGGTCGTGGGCGAGGAGGCCGGCGGCGCCGGTCAGGGCCTGGTCGAGCTCTGCATCGTGGCCGAGGAGATCGGCCGTTCGGCGGCACCCGGCCCGTTCATCGAGTCCGCACTGGTCGCGGCCGCGGCCGAGCAGGGTGGCGCCGACGCCGCCGTCGTCGAGGGTCTCGCCGATGGCTCGCTCAATGGAACCATTGCGGACGCGAACACCCCGGGGATCGTGCACGCCGCCGCCTCGGCGAACTGGGTGCTGGCGATCGGTGACGACGTCCGCCTGATCGAGACGCCCCCCACGAGCCGACGTACGACGATCGACCAGTCGCGCGGCTGGCACTCCGCAGACCTGGCGGGTGGCCACGCCCTCGACCTCGACCCCGCGTGGTGGCGTGCCGCAAGTGCCGTGACGACGGCCGCTGACGCACTGGGAGTGGGCGAGCAGCTCCTCGGCATGACCGTGGCCTACACGAGCGTGCGCGAGCAGTTCGGCCGATCGATCGGCTCGTTCCAGGCGGTGAAGCACAAGGCCGCCGAGATGCTCATCACCCTCAAGGGCGTCCGTGCTGCGACCTACCGCGCCGCGATGTGCCTCGATGAGAGGACCGACGACGCGCAGCTGTGGGCCAGCGTCGCGAAGGCACACGCCTCCGAGGGCGTCGCCGGCGTCGCCGGGACCGCCCTGCAGCTGCACGGCGGCATCGGATTCACCTGGGAGCACGACCTCCATCTGTACCTGCGACGCGCGAAGGTCGACGAGGCGATCTGGGGCAACACCGGGTCCCACCAGGCCCGCGTCGCCGAGCTGGTGGCTCCGAGCTGACCTTCCGGCTGCGGCCACGGAAAAGGGGATCGGCCGCCGACTCTGTGGAGTCGGCGGCCGATTCTCTTCTGATCAACGTGGTGGCATCGCCGGATCGAACGGCAGCTTCAGCACCTGCTCGGCGATCGTGTTGCGCTGGATCTCGGCAGTGCCGGCGCCAATGGTCGAGGCACGAGACAGCAGGAAGCCCTGCAACCAGCGCGCCCGCTGGACCGCCTGGTCCGACGCCTTCTCGATGATCCCGTCAGGGCCGAGCATGTCCACCGCGAACTCGTTCATCTCCTGCTCGAACGCGGTGATCATGAGGCGCGAGACCGACGACGTCGGCCCGGGCTCGCCCTTCGTCATGATGCCCGAGATGACGCGCTCGGCGTTGTAGCGGATCAGGCGCACACGCATCTCGAAGTCGGTCAGACGCTCACGGACGAGCGGGTCCTCGGTCAGGCCGCGCTCCTGGGCGAGTGCGACGAGCTCGGTGAGGATCCGACGGAAGGCTGCCGCCTGGTTCATGGCGCCGGCGGCACGCTCATGGCCGAGCGAGGTCCGCACCAGCGGCCAACCCTCGTTCTCCTCGCCGATCCGGTTCTCGACCGGCACTCGGACCTCGTCGAAGAAGACCTCGGCGAAGCCCTTGCCGCCGGCGATGTTCTTCAGCGGACGGATGGTCACCCCAGGGGTTCGGGCGTCGATGTTCAGATAGGTGATGCCCTTCTGACGCGACTCCTGGGTGCCGGTACGGACCAGACAGAAGAGCATGTCGGCCAGCAGGCCGCCGCTCGTCCAGACCTTCTGGCCGTTGACGACGTACTCGTCGCCCTCGCGGCGCGCAGTGGTCCGCAGCGACGGGAGGTCAGAGCCGGCGCCGGGCTCGGAGTACCCCTGGCACCAGACCTTGTCCGAGCGGAGCATCGGCTTGAGCCAACGCTCCTTCTGCTCGGGGGTGCCGTAGCGAATGATCGTCGGGGCGACGATCCCGACGCCGGTGCCGAGGTGGCCAGGGACCTTCGCGCGCGCGATCTCCTCCTGGTAGATCACCTGGCGACTGAAGGGCAGGTCCATGCCGCCATACTCGCGCGGCCAGGACGGGCCGGCGTAGCCGTGGTCGACTAGGACGGCGTGCCAGGCCTTGGTCCACGCGACCCGCTC
>Ga0164242_10008106_pt1 | contig 11415 bp, 8 predicted proteins | sample OricomgcompostMG_FD_108783 | JGI IMG/M metagenome (GOLD analysis project Ga0164242, IMG submission 108783) | Miracle-Growth compost microbial communities from Emeryville, California, USA - Original compost - Miracle growth compost (MG) ...
CTGGCCAGCGGTGATGACGACCAGAAGCTGCTCTCCAAGGTGAAGACCCACGCCCAGCTCGCCGAGCTTTCAGGCGAGCACATGATGGGGTCGGTGTTGTTAGGAGAGACGGCGTACGAGGTCGAGGACGGCTTCGTGGTGCAGGTCCCGGACGCGGCGGTGGCGTCGCACTCCCAGGACACGGACCTTTTGGCCGCCTTCTTGTTGCAGAAGCCATGATTCCGCTCTTCTCGTCGATCGCCTTCCACGCCTACGCGCTCGGGGCCGCGCTGTACCTCATCTGCCTGGTGCGGCCGAAGGAGGCGCTGGCCTGGTTGGCGCGCGGGGCGATCGCCGTGGGGCTGCTCCTCCACGGGGCGGCCTTGTGCAGTCAGTTCGCGGGGCAAGGCGGCGCGCCGCTCGGGATGGCCCAGGGCTTCTCCACCGTGGGCTTCCTCCTCCTGGTGATCTTTCTCTTCGTGGACCTGCGCTACCGGCTCCCGGCGCTGGGCGCGTTCCTGAGCCCGCTGGCGCTGGGCGTCCTCTTTCCGGGGCTCTTGCTGGCGGGGGGGAGTCAGGTCCTGCCGGACGCGGTGCGCCGGCCGCTGTTGCCCATCCACATCGCCATCGCGCTCCTGGGGATCGCCGCCCTGGCGGTGGCCGCGGGCGTGGCCGGCATCTATCTGTTGATGGAGCGCGAGGTGAAGGGGAAGAAGTTCGGGCTGCTCTTCGCCCGGCTCCCGTCGCTTCAAGTGCTGGACGACCTCAACCGGCGCCTGGTCCTGGCGGGGTTCCTGGCGCTGTCGATCACGCTCCTCACCGGGGTGTTCTTCACCGGCACCCAGATGTTCTGGCACTGGGGCTCGCGGGAGATCGCCACGCTGGCGGCCTGGGCGCTCTTCGGCGGGCTGCTCAACGCGCGGATCTTCGCCGGCTGGCAGGGGCGGCGGGTGGCCCTGCTCACGGTGGCCGGCTTCTGCGTGGTGATGGTGTCGTTCTTCTCTTCCTATGACCTGACCCGGCTGGGAGGGCTCCGCTGATGGAGTTGCTCTGCATCGGGCTGTCTCACAAGACCGCGCCGTTGGAGCTGCGCGAACGCCTGGCCCTGACCCCGGCGCAGCAAGCGGAGATCTTGGACGCCGTTGCCTGCGGTCCGCAGGAGGCGCTGGTGGTCTCCACCTGCAACCGGGTGGAGCTCTACGTCGCGGCGCCGTCCCTGGACGAGGCGGCCGCCCAGGTGCGCGCGGCGCTGAGCGGGATCGGCGGGCCAGAGGCGGCCTCCCATCTCTACGAGCACCGCGGCGAGGCCGCGCTGGTGCACCTGTTCCGGGTCTCCGCCAGCCTGGATTCGATGGTGGTGGGCGAGCCGCAGATCCTGGGACAGATGAAGGACGCCTTCGAGCTGGCCCGGGCGGCCGGCGGTGCGCGGGGCGAGCTCTCGCGGGCGTGCGCGGCGGCGTTCGGGAGCGCGAAGCGGGTGCGCTCGGAGACGGCGATCGGCCGCTCCTCGGTGTCGATGGCGTCCGCGGCGGTGAGCCTGGCGACCAAGATCTTCGGCGGGCTGGCCGGCAAGGCGGTGCTCCTGGTGGGGGCGGGCGAGATGGCGGAGCTGGCCGGACGGCACCTGGCGTCCGCGGGGGCGAGCCGGATCGTCGTCTCCAACCGCACCCACTCCCGGGCGGAGGAGCTGGCCGCGGGGATCGGCGGCGTGGCGCGCCCCTTCGAGGCGTTGCACGAGGAGTTGGTCCACGCGGACGTGGTGGTGTGCTCGACCGCGTCCCCCACGCCGCTCTTCACCAAGGACTCGGTGGCGGCGGTGCTCAAGCCCAGGCGGCACCGGCCCCTGTTCATGGTGGACCTGGCGGTGCCCCGGGACATCGCGCCGGAGGTGAACTCGCTGGACGGCGTCTATGCCTACGACGTGGACGACATCGACAAGGTGATCGCGGAGGGCTCCGCGGCGCGGTCGGCGGAGGCGAGCAAGGCGGAGGTGATCATCGCCGAAGAGGTGGCCCGCTATGCCCGTGCCCGGTCGGTGCGCGAGGGGGTCCCGGTGCTGGCCCAGCTGCGTCAGCGGGCCGAGCAGATCGCCCGCGCGGAGGTGGCCAAGACGCTGGGCGCGCTGGGCGAGGCGCTGACCGACAAGCAGCGCAAGAGCGTGGAGGCGATGGCCCAGGCGATCGTCAACAAGCTGCTCCACGAGCCCACCGCCAGGCTCCGGGCGGTGCCGCAGGATGGCGTCAACCGGCTGGCCGGCGCCGCCGCGGAGCTGTTCGGCCTGGAGGCGGGCGAAGCGGTCTCGCCGCCCGCGCTGGACGCACGGCTGCCCAAGACCGGCACCCAAACCTGAAGGGACCTCTTCGTGACCCACCGCATCCGCATCGCCACCCGGCAGAGCCCGCTCGCGCTTTGGCAGGCGAACCACGTGGCGCAGCGGCTGCGCGCGCTCGACCCCACGCTGGAGGTGGTGCTGCTCGAGCTCTCCACCGCGGGGGACCGCTTTCTCACGGCGCCACTGGCGGTGATCGGCGGCAAGGGGCTGTTCGTGAAGGAGATCGAACAGGCCTTGTTGGACGGCCGCGCGGACGTGGCGGTGCACAGCCTGAAGGACATGACCGCGCTGATGCCGCCCGGGCTCTTGCTCGGCGCCATCCCGGAGCGGGAGGACCCGCGCGACGCCTGGGTCAGCCCCACCGGGGTCCGCTTCGAGGCGCTTCCTTCCGGTGCGAAGGTCGGCACCTCGTCGCTGCGGCGGAGCTGCCAGCTGCTGGAGCGGCGCCGCGATCTGGAGGTGGTGTCGATCCGCGGCAACGTCCAGACCCGGCTGAAGCGCACCCAGGAGCAGGGGCTGGTGGGCTGCGTTCTGGCGCTCGCCGGCCTGAGGCGGCTGGAGCTGGAGGCGCAGGTGACCCAGGTGCTCTCGCCCGAGGAGAGCCTGCCGGCGGTGGGGCAGGGCGCGCTGGCGGTGCAGTGCCGCGAGGAAGACCCGGTGGTTCGCGGGCTGCTCGCGCGCCTGGAGCACGCGCCGTCGCGGATCGCGGTCACGGCGGAGCGCGCGTTCCTGGCGCGGCTGGAGGGGGGCTGTTCGGTCCCGCTCGCCGGCTACGCCACCCTGGACGGCGAACGCTTGCGGCTGCGCGGGTTGATCGGCAGTCCGGACGGGGCGCGGGTGGTCCGCGGGGAGACGGTGGGCACGCCGGCGGAGGCGGCCCAGCTGGGGACCTCGTTGGCGGAGCGGCTGCTCGCCCAGGGGGGGGAGGAGATCCTCAAGGCCTTCGCGGGCTCGGCCCAGGCCCAGGGCGCGCGATGACCGCCGGCCGTCTGGAGGCCGTGCGCGTGTTGGTGACCCGGCCGCGCGAGCGCGCCGAGGCGCTCTGCTTCTTGCTCGAAGACGAAGGCGCGCAGGTCTGCTCCCTGCCGATGCTGGAGCTCCTCCCGCCCGAGGACCCGAGGCCGCTCCAGGCCGCCGCGGATCACCTGAGCCACTACGCCTTCGTGGCGCTGGCGAGCGAGTCCGCGGTGCAGGCGCTGCATGAGGCCTGCCGCCAGGTGGGGACGCTGGATCAGCTGAAGGCCGCCCGCATCGCCGCGGTGGGTGCCCGGACCGCGCGCGCGCTGGAGGACCTGGGGCTCATCGCCCTGGTGGTGGCTCAGCGCCCCACCGGCGAAGGCCTGGCGGAGGCGATGCGGCCTCACCTGGAGCCTGGACAGGAGGTGCTGGTGCCGGGTGCGCAAGACGGCCGGCACGAGCTGGCCCTGGCGCTGGAGGGGGCGGGCGTCAGCGTGGCGCGGGTGGCCGCCTACCGGAGCCAGAAGCGCGCCATCGCGCCGGAGGATCGCGCGCAGCTGGAGGCCTCGCCGCCGCAGGTGACCGTGTTCGCCTCGCCGCGCACCGCGGAGGCGTTCCTGGAGGCCAGCGAGCCGTGGGGCAGGGCGCTTTTGGAGAACGCCGCCCGGGTGGCGATTGGGCCCACCACCGCCGCGGCGCTCGACGAGCTGGGGCTGAGCGCGAAGGTCGTCGCCACCGAGCCCACCGCGGAGGCGCTGGTGGAGGCGGCGGTGCTCGCGGCGAGGTAGGCTTTGAGGCCAATGGGCCCTCACCGCTGGTCGCTTCTCCTCGTCTTGGTCTCCACCCTCGCGCAGGCGAGCTCGCTCCGCGCGCGCGACGTGCCCCAGCGCACCGCGGATGCGGACCGGGTCGCCCTGGTGGAGGTGCTCGGCTCGGTGGTCCAGGTCCCGGAGGGGGACGTGCACCGGATGACCACCCTCACCACGGTGGTGGTGCTGGAGGACTACAAAGGACACGGTCCGCGCCAGGTGGAGATCTCCCAGCTGGGCGGGGAGAGCGGCCTCTGGAAGCTCAAGGTCACCGGCGGCGTGGAGTGGGTGCCGGGCGAAACCGCGGTGCTCTTTCTGCGCTGCCGCGACGCCGCCCACCCGGAGCGCTGCACGGTGGAGGGACTGCGCGAGGGGAAGGTCTCCGTCGTGGGCAAGGCAGGGGAGCAGGACGCGATCGTGACCGGGGACGTCCACAAAGGGCCGGTCCGGCTGCGGCTGGAGGAGCTGGCGGATCGGGTGAAGCTGGCGCTGAAGCGGGGTGAGCGATGAGGGCGCGGCTGGTCGCTGTCTGCGCGCTGCTCTTCGCCAGCACCGCCTTCGCGCAGGCGTACAACTATCTCGACTACCGGATGCTGAACAACGCGCAGGACCCGTTCCCGTACTGGGTGAACGACGTCCAGACCGGCGGCCTGCAACTCAGCGCGGTGATCGGCGCCACCCAGGGGGCGTTCCAGGCCTGGGACGACGTGGGCTGCGCCTCGACCGCCTTCTCGTATCAGGGCATCGCCAGCCCGCAGATCGCCGACCCTTCCGACCCGAACGACGCCTTCAGCGTCAGCACCACCTTCATCACCGACGAGAACGATCCGCTCTACCAGTACGCGCTCGGTGGGGTGGCCCGGGGCGCCTCGGTGGAGCTGACCTATGCCGGCGTGGTCTACCAGTGCGACATCTACTTGAACGACGTGCTGGAGAACCCGGACACCCACCTCCCGCCACGGTGGACCACGGTCTCGCCCACCCCGGACGACGGGTACGACGTAGAGACCTTCGTCGCCCACGAGGTTGGCCACTGCCAGGGGCTGGACCACACGCTCGGGATTGACGACATCATGCGGCCGGACTTGACCGAGGGGATCCAGCTGCGGACCCCCAGCCCCGCGGACCAGGGCGCACTCTGCAATGCCTATCCGGTGGACGGGCAGCAGGGGTCGCCGTGCCCTCCGGCCAGCTGCGACTCCGGGTTGGGCTGCGCCACGGCGCCTCGGGCGGATGGCGGCACCTTCCCCGCCATCTGCGCCCAGGGCTGCACGCCGGGGGATCCCAACACCACCTGCCCGCTGCCCTTCGTCTGCCGGCCCTCCAGCGACGTGCCAGGCTTCAGCGGCGCCTGCCTGCCGGTGGACGGGAACCAGACCCAGGTGGGCAAGGACTGCGCCGGCACCGACGACTGCGGGTCGGCCCTGGGGATCTGCGAGGACACAGGCACGCTCCCCTCCGGGTTCTACGTGTGGCCGGGCGGCTACTGCTCCCAGGACTGCACCAACAACGCCTGCCCGGCGGAGTCCGCCTGCACCCACTTCGGTGACGGGAGCGACCGGTGTCTGAAGACCTGCCGGGTCGGCTCGGGTGACTGCCGAACCGGCTACGTTTGTGCTCAAACCAATGCCGCCAGCGTGCCGGTGTGCATCGTCCAGTGCCACGCGGACGGGGACTGCGCGGACGGCTACCAGTGCCGCACCTGCGACGGGACCTGCCTCGCGGTGCAGACCCCCACCGCGGGCATCGGCACCTCCTGCACGGTGGATTCGCAGTGCGGCTTCGGAGAGACCTGCTTCCTGAACGGGGCCGCCACCGGCGTCTGCACCCAGAGCTGCGCGACCACCTGTGGCGCCTGCCCGGGCGGGACCAGCTGCCACCCGGTGGGCCCCACCGGTGACCTGATGTGCCTGCGCGACTGCACGCCCGGGAGCTGCGCCACCGGCGAGCAGTGCGCGGACTCCTCCACCGGCAAGGGCTGCATGCCGGGCTGCACCAGCAGTTCGCAGTGCCCGGTGGGGGACGTCTGCAACGGCGGCGAGTGCGTGCTCCAGGCCCCGCCGGATGCCGGCTGCACCTCCTGCACGCCGCCGGACGCCGGGACGCATCCACCTCCCACGCCGGACGCCGGGACCGGAGCCGGACCCAGCTCCGGAGGGGCCTTCGGCTGCGCGGCGGCGGGGCAGGGCGGCGCGATGCCCTGGTGGCCGCTCTTGCTCGGGGTCTTCCTCTTCACCCGGCGGGGGCGCGCGTGGCGGAGCTGACCCCTGCGCGGAGCGCCGCGGACTTCACGCCCACCTTCGTGCTCCAGGCCCTGGTCGCCGCCCGGCTGCTGGAGCCAAAGCAGGCGCAGGAGGTGCTGGCGCGCGAGGCGATTGGCCGGGCGCGGGTGATCAAGCAGCAGGCGCTCCCCGCCAAGCTGGCCGCCCGGTACGACGTCTCCCCGGTGGAGCTGGTGGCCGCGTTCCAGCTTTCGGCCCCCGGCGGGCGGGAGCCTTTGGACCAGGACCGGATCACCGAGGCGGTGGCCACCTTCGCCGGCTTCCCCTACCGCAAGGTGGACCCGCTGCGCGTGGACATGGCGCTCGCCACCCGCACCGTGTCCCGCCCCTACGCGCAGAAGCACCTGGTGCTCCCGATTGAGAAGGGCGCGCGCGGCCAGCTGGTGGTGGCGGTGGCCAACCCGTTCGACCGGGAGCTGTTCGAGAACCTGCGGCTCCTCGCCGGACTCCCCATTGAGCCCGTGCTGTCCTCCAAGGCGGACATCCTCAAGCTGATCACCGAGATCTACGGCTTCAAGCGCACCCTGGCGCAGGCCGCGGACGACTTCGCGGACGGTTTCCAGGTGCAGGGCTTCGAGCAGCTGGTCTCGCTCAGCGGCAACGCCCAGCTGGAGGCCTCCGATCAGCCGGTGGTCCAGGCGGTGGACTTCCTCCTCCGCTCGGCGTTCGAGAACCGCGCGTCGGACATCCACATCGAGCCCAAGCGCGAGTCCTCGGTGGTGCGCCTGCGGATCGACGGCGTGCTGCACCCGGTCTACACCCTGCCCGCCGGGGTCCATGCGCCGGTGGTGTCGCGGGTGAAGATGATCTCCCGCATGGACATCGCCGAGAAGCGGCGGCCGCAGGACGGGCGGATCAAGACCGAACGGGACGGCCGGGAGATCGAGCTGCGCGTCTCCAGCCTCCCCACCGCGTTCGGCGAGAAGGTGGTGATCCGCGTCTTTGATCCGGAGGCGCTGGTCCAGGACATCTCGCAGCTGGGCTTCGACGACGACGAGAAGCACCTCTTCGAGTCCTGGATCGACCAGCCGCACGGGCTGATCCTGGTCACCGGGCCCACCGGGAGCGGCAAGACCACCACCCTCTATTCGGCGCTCAAGGCGCTGGCCGGGCCGGACCTCAACGTGACCACGATCGAAGATCCGATCGAGATGGTCTGGGAGGGCTTCAACCAGGTCCAGGTGCAGCCGAAGATCGACTTGGACTTCGCCAACGCACTCCGCCACATCCTCCGGCAGGATCCGGACGTGATCATGGTGGGCGAGATCCGCGACCGGGAGACGGCCGAGAACGCGATCCAGGCCGCGCTCACCGGCCACCTGGTCCTCTCCACCCTCCACACCAACGACGCGGTGGGCGCGGTGAGCCGGATGAAGGATCTGGGCGTTCCTCCGTTCCTGCTCGCGCAGAGCCTGCTGGGGGTGATGGCGCAGAGGCTTTTGCGGAAGGTCTGCGAGAAGTGCGCGCAGCCCACCACCCTCACGCCGGACCAGCTGGTCGCGCTCCAGGCGCCGTTGCCGCTCCTGCCCGGCGGCGTGGAGTTGCGGGCAGGCTCAGGCTGTGTGCGCTGCCGGGGCACCGGCTTCTACGGCCGGGTGGGCGCCTTCGAGATGCTCCCGGTCACCGACGAGGTGCGGGCGCTGATCGCCCAGGGCGGCGCGGACGCGGACCTCTACCGCGCCGGCCGCGAGGGAGGGCTGCGCACGCTGCGCGAGGCGGCGGTCCGCAAGCTCGCCCAGGGCGTGACCGCCTTCGAAGAGGTGGTGCGGATCACCGCGGTCCGCTGAAAGGACGTCCTGCTCCCGCAAAGACAGAGGGCGCCGCGGTTGGCCGCGACGCCCTGGGAGTTGAAGCCTTGGCCGTGTCCTAGAAGCGGGCCTGGATGATCGCGTTGAACCCCACCTCGTTCGGCTTCTCGAAGGTGGGCTCGGCCACGCCGCTCTGGTCATCGCGGAAGGTGGTCCGGTTGTAGTCGTAGTTGTAATAGACCTCCGCCACCGCCGCGAAGTTGTCGGAGAGGTCGATCTTCATGTTCGCCTTGGCCGAGTAGATGTTCACCGCGGACTTGCCGGTGGGGAGCACGCTCAGCTGGTTCACGTCCCGCACCACCACCGTGCGGCCACCGGAGAGGGCCGGGGACGGGTTGTTGCCGCCGAAGACCGTGGTCGGCGTGTTGAGGGTGGCCGGGCGCTGGATGCCGGCGATGATCCCGGGCGTCAGGTGCCACTTCTCGATGTGGTAGTCCACGCCGGCCGCGATGAACATCTCCGGCTTGGCCGTGCTGCCGTTGGGGAAGTCCTTGTACGGCGGCAGACCAGGCACGTTGAACTGGATGTAGGAGAGCGACCGGTACATCCCGAGCACGTGCGCGCGGAGGTTGTTGTACTTCATGCGTGCCTGGAGGGCGATCGCGGTGGCGTTCTGCGCCACCGTCCGGCCGAACACGTCCGGATCCTCCAGCGTCTGGCGCAGGTAGTCGCCTTCGACGCTGACCGAGTAGGAGAGCCCGCCCGGGTAGGCCTCGGGCGCGAACAGGTTGTTGTAGAGCTCCGGATCGTTCTTGTAGAGCTTGAGATCCACGCTCTGACCGACCGGCACGCCCACGTGGTACACGGCCTCCGCGGACGCCCCCGCCGCCGTCACCGGCGCCGAGATGCCCTGGTTGGCCAGGCCCGGGATGATCCCCTTCTGGAACCAGCCGCCGTTCGCCTCCACCCGCAGGGTGGGGAGCACGTCCACGCCCGCCCCCGCGAGGAAGCCGTACTGGGTCTCCTGCTCCAGGATCAGATCGTTGAGCAAGAGCCCGGTCTTCATCCCCACGAACGCGTACCAGCGGTCCCGGGTCAGCTGCAGCTTCACCGCCGGCACGCCCGAGTTCGCGGCGCGGGAGGTGAAGATGCTGCTCCCGCCCCAGGTCACCCGGTAGGCGTAGCCCAACCGGAAGCGATCACCGGAGACGGGGAAGGCGGTCAGCGCGATGCCTTCGTTGATCCCCCAGGTGGCCGGGCGGTAGGTGAGCCGGATGTAGCTCGAGTCGTCCTGGAGGCCGATCTGCCCGGACGGCTGCTCCAGCGCCAGCACCACCAGCGCGGCCTCGGCGGTGAGGCCGGTGAAGAAGGTCTCCCCCTTCTTGTAGAGCACCAGGTGCGACAGCGTCTCGAACCCGGTGTAGCGGCTGTTGAAGTTGTCGTAGAACTGGGTGTTCTGGTTCCCGGCTCCAAAGTGCGCGGACGGGCTGCTCGGCGTGGTCTCGCCGGCCTTGGCGAGCACGTTGTCGTCCGCGAAGACGAAGGAGAGACGGGTGTCCATGAAGTCGCCCGCCCACGCGTTGAAGGCGAGACAGGCGGCAAGCAAGCCCACGGCCGGGCTGAGTTTCCAACGTCGCAAGTGAATCCCCTCCTGCACGGCCTCCGCTTCGGCGGTGGCCGGTTCATTTCCCGGTAACTACTGACAGGCTTTGATCGGCTTGGGGCAGTCCATCCCTGGCCCCGGATGACAGCAAAGATCGTCGGTGTCGCGCGGCAACACCTGCCACCGCGGGCGCGCCGGCTGCACCTGGCGCAGGTGACCGGTCACGTCGAAGCGGGCGGCGTGCAGCTCCTGGCACTGGAGCGCCTTGTCCGCGTCCGGATCGTTGGGGTCGCAGTTGACGACCAGATCCGGCACCGCGTCGCGGGTGGTGAGGAGGATCCGCACGTGCGGGTTGCGCGCGACCTTGCAGGTCCCGGTGGCCCCGTCGGTGACCAAAGACACGGTGCTTTCGCCCGCGGCCAGCACGTGCGCGTCCAGCGTGTTCGCCGGAAGCGTCGCGTCCGTTCCGGTGGCCGCCACGCTGCCATCGCCGTAGTGGAGGTGGACGGCGGTGTCGCACCACACCCGCAGCTCGTCGCCCTGGCCGTAGCCCTGGTTGGGCTTGCTGGCGACGGCGCTCACGCCCACGCTCTGGATCCGGTTGGTGAGGGTCTCGTCGTAGCCCTGCGCGGTGGGGCCAGGTCCCGCCAACTCCACCACGAACTGACCGAACCCGTCGTACTGCGACTTCTCCGAGCACAGCTTGCCCGCGAACTCACCCTGGCCCACCGAGCAGTCGATGTTGCACTGCTGCTCTTCCGCGGCCGGATCCGGCGTGGAGCAGTAGGTCCAGTTGCCTTGATAGGCGCAGAAGAACGGCACCGTGGCGTCGCCGTTGAAGTCGCAGAACTTGAAGGTCTCGGGGAACTTCACGTTCTTGATCTGCACCAGCCCGGACTCCACGCTCTCCAGCTTCAGGTTCGAGTTGCTGTACCCGCAGAGGATGTCGGTGATGTACGGGTCGAACACGTTCTCCAGGCCGCAGGTTCGGTCGGTCAGGGTGAGCGGCGTCACCTGGCCCAGGTACTTGTTCCACTGGTCGGGCGGCTCGGCGCGGACGTCCTCGCGGAGGGACCAGGAGGCGAAGGTGAGCTGGGTGGTGGAGGTGAACTCCTGGACCGATCCCGCCACCGTCCAGAGCAGGTCGCCCGGCGCGATCCCGTCCGGGAAGGAGCTGTTGTAGATGTAGATCGACGCGTACTTGCCCGGCAGGAACCCGTCCGGCTCCGGGGTGGTGTGGGACACGCTCGGCTCCGGCTGGGTGCACGCGGTCATGTCGGTGAGGAAGAAGCCGGAGTTGTCCACGCCGGTCACCACCATGGTGACCTCCTTGCCGTCGTTCGGATCCTTCACCCCGGGACCGAGATCCGGGCAGCTCTGCACCAAAGGCTCGCCGTTCTCCGGGCTCCGCCCAATGGTGAGGAACTGGTTCACCAGCGGAGAGGCCTTGTTCGACCCGTCGTCCGGCTCCTGCATCTTGGCGATGGTGGGGGACTCCCATTCGATCGCCGGGGAGACGCCGGAGGCGTGGCTGTAGCTGTCGTTGAAGCTGTCCGGAGGCGCGCCGTCGGTGAGCACCGCACCGCCGCTGAAGATGGGCTGGGGTGGAGCGTCCTCGGCCCACAGGCGGACCTCGCCGGAGACGTGCTTCACCTGGACGGTGAGGGTGGCGACCCCGTTCTGCAGCATGGTCCAGCGGTGCGAA
>Ga0164242_10008107_pt1 | contig 11415 bp, 9 predicted proteins | sample OricomgcompostMG_FD_108783 | JGI IMG/M metagenome (GOLD analysis project Ga0164242, IMG submission 108783) | Miracle-Growth compost microbial communities from Emeryville, California, USA - Original compost - Miracle growth compost (MG) ...
CCTCGACGGTCTCGGCGGTCGGCACCCCGACTTCGATAGTCAGTTGTGTCGCCATGTCAATCACGTCGTACTTGCAGAAGGCCGGTCCCGCCGGCGAAATGCCGTGATCCTCCACCCAGCCGATGACCTCCGGGAACAGCGGTGGCATGACATCGCCAAGCTGCTGCATCGATGCTGTCGCACTGATTCCGACGTACCGCTGCTCCGCGCGCTCGACGATGCGCGGTCCCTCTGCCGCCGGGTGACCTGTCATCGGGTCGCCGCTCAACGGGTCGCCGCTCATCGGGTCGCCCCGACGCCCGCTTCGGACCTGGCCTCCACGGACCGTTCGATGTCGATCAGTCCCCGGTAGTACTCGATCTTGTCCCGCAGATGCTGCTGCTGCCTGTGCAGCAACTCGATCTGCTCAGACACCGCTCTGTCGTGGTCTTCGAGCGTATCGAGGCGCTCCTGAACCGAACCGTCATTGAGGGTCAGTTCGGCGTAGCGTCGCATTGTGGCGATCGGCATGCCTGTATCGCGCAGGCATTTGAGCACCTCAAGCCATCCGAGGTCGTCATCGCTGTACACGCGGCGCCCACCCGCATCTCGGTCGATGTCGGCGAGCAGGCCGATCCGCTCGTAATAGCGCAGCGTCTCAATTGTGAAGCCGGTGCGGTCCACTGTCTCTGCTGGCGTATATGTCATGCGAGCCATTATGCCGATTGTCCACGAATTTTCACACGGGTGTTGACCTGTAGCGCGCTACAGCACCGACAGTGGTCTTCATGACTGATTCACACATCTCAGAACACCTCGCGCTCGGCGCGATGTTCTTCGGCACACGAACTGACGAAGACACCTCATTCGCTCTTCTCGACCGGTACGTCGAAGCAGGCGGCGTCTGGATCGACACGGCTGACTGCTATTCCTTCTGGGAAGACCCAAGTGGTCACGGTGGTCAAAGCGAACTCATGCTTGGCCGCTGGTTCAAGGCGCGCCCCGGCGTGCGCGACCGCGTCAAGATCGCGACCAAAGTCGGATGCGAGCCGCTGTACCCAGGAAGCTTTCCCGAGTTCGCCGAAGGTTTGAGCGCCGGGACCATCGCAACAGCGATCAGGCAAAGCCTGGACCGTCTTGGGCTCGATCACGTCGACATGTACTGGGCACATCGTGACGATCGGGCTCCCGAGCTCGACGAGACGGTGTCGGCTTTCGGCGCGCTCGTCTCCGATGGTCTGATTGAGCGCTGGGGCTACTCGAACACGGCGATCTGGCGTGTTGAACGCGCACGATCGCTCGCCCTCGCGGCTGGCACAGCTGCGCCAACCGGTTTGCAATTGCGCTACAGCTACCTCCAACCGCGCCCGATGGTGCGCGACAACGACCACGACCACCGGTTCGGCTGGATCACCGATGACACGCTCGACTACGTCGAAAGCAATCCTGAGTTCGCACTATGGGCATACTCGCCGCTGATGTCTGGCGCATACGAGCGAGCCGATCGACCGTTCTCCCCAGCGTTCGAGCATCCGGGCACGGATCGACGTCTCGCCGCGTTGGATCGTGCAGCCGCGCAACTCGGCACGACACGCAGCGAGATCATCGTTGCGTGGCTGACCGGCGGCACGCCGCCGATCTCGCCGATCGTCGGTGTCAGCTCGCTCGAGCAACTGGACATTGCGCTCAGCGGCGCCCGCCTGACGTTACCAGACGAGATCAGAAGCGACCTCGACGCCCAGTGGTAGTCATTTCCCATCGCACGGAAGAAAGCCACCGTGCTCGATGAGTTCCGTCGCATTGCCCCGCACCGACCGCTGATAGCGCGACAGGTGCGGGGCATCCCTGTCGGCTGCACTCATCTGGTCAGCGCCAGATCGATCAGTTCGCTGATCAGGTCTGGGTAAGACAGTCCACTTGCTTCCCAGCATTTGGGGAACATCGAGATCGGCGTGAAGCCTGGCATGGTATTGATTTCGTTGATCACGAAACCGTCGGAGGTCAAGAAGAAGTCAACACGGGCCAGACCCTCCCCGCCGATGGCATCGAACGCGCGGGTGGCCAACGTCTGCATGGTGGCCAATTCGTCTGAGGTCAGGTCTGCCGGGCACACCAGGTCGATGCCAGGGGCGTCAAGATACTTCGCCGCGTAGTCATAGAAATCGCGGCCGTTGATCACGATCTCGCCCGCGACGGATGCCCGGCTCGGCTCCCCTGGCCTGCCCCCGAGCACCCCGATCTCAACTTCACGGCCGACAAGACCAACCTCGACGAGCACCTTGTCGTCTTCGCCGAGTGCAACCTCAATCGCGGCATCCAGCTCGTCCGGCGTCGTCACTTTGCTGACGCCCACACTTGAACCGGCGCGCGCCGGCTTCACGAACTGCGGATAGCCGAGGTAGTGCGCATCCGCTCTCACCCGCTCGGCGTCCGTTCGCCACTCGACGGCCGTTGCCGTGATCCACGGCGCAACGGGCACATCTGCTGAGTTCAGCACTGTTTTTGTGAAGTGCTTGTCCATTCCAAGAGCGCTGGCGAGAACGCCGCTTCCGACATATGGCACGCCGATCAACTCCAGCATGCCCTGCACCGTGCCGTCCTCGCCCCACGGGCCGTGCAGAATCGGGAACACAAGGTCGATGGAGCCAAGCGAACGTTCAGCGCCGTCCGCATCCCGAACGATCAGCGTGTGCTCCACTGCGCTCTCCGGCCACCTCACCCGCGTTCCGTTGTCGCGAACGACCGGCATCGCATCCGGGTTCAGCGCAAACGCCTCTGGGTCGTCCTCTTGCAGGGTGTACGCACCGTCCTTGGTGATCCCGACCGGGATCACATCGAAGCGACTACGGTCAATCGCCGCGAGCACCCCTCCCGCCGTTGCGCAACTGATCGAATGCTCGCTTGAACGCCCCCCGAAGAGAAGCACGAGGAGCCTCTTGTGCGTCATCCGTTGTCCTTTCGCCTTGGGGCTCGTTCGTTTCCGTCGTCAAATGCGGCGCGATGTCTTTCGGGTCGAGCGTACCGGCAAGCACCTGGCTCACCTGTTCGACGATCGGCATCAGTACGCCCTTGGCTCGTGCCAGTTCAAGGATGGGGGCGACGGATGCCAGTCCCTCAGCGGTTTGGTTCATCTGATTGACGACCTCGCCGAACGCGTATCCCTGCCCGAGCAATCGCCCAGCCGTGTTGTTGCGCGACAGTGGAGACTGGCAGGTCGCAATCAGGTCGCCGAGACCGGCGAGGCCGGCAAGGGTGCCAGGATGCGCACCGTATGCGACGGCGAAGTCGGTCATCTCAACGAGCCCGCGCGTAATGATCGATGCCTTCGTATTCTCGCCGTAACCGACGCCGTCGACGATTCCGATCGCCACTGCGATCAGGTTCTTCAGCACTCCACCGAACTCGGTTCCGATCACATCCGTGTTCACGAACGATCGAAAATACCGATTCGTTGCGACCTGTGCGATGGCTTGCGCCGTCTCGAGGCTGGCGCACGAGATCACGGCGGCCGTTGGCTGCTCTCGCGCGATCTCAAGCGCAAGGTTGGGTCCGGATGCGACGGCGATACGCGCTGGGTCGATCGGCAGTTCCTGCGCGATCACCTGACTCATTCGCATCCCAGTGCTCTTCTCGACACCCTTCATCAGGCTGACGATGGGCGCGCCTTCCGGCAAGACGGGGCCGATCGCCGCGAGGTTCGCCCGCAGGCTCTGGCTCGGGATCGACACGTACACCTGCTCTGCTCCCGCCATCGCTTCGCTGAGGCTGGTGGTGGCACGCAAGTTTCGTGGCAGGTTGACGCCGCTGAGGTAATCACTGTTTCGACGCGCCTCAGAGATCTCACGGGCGATCTCCGGCCTGCGTGCCCAGAGCACGACTTCGGCTCCCCCGTCAGCGAGGACTTTCGCGAATGTGGTGCCCCAACTTCCTGCACCGAGAACTGCGACGCGACGCTGCGCCTGCGATCTAGCCTTCAAAACGACCCGTTTCACTTTGATCATGCGCGGCGGGGTTCCACCGTTCAGGCGGAGCTTTCTCGCCCCGCAGGTCCTCGAGCAGTGCCGTGATGGCCTGCATGATGTCGTTCGTCGCTTCAGCGGCGACGGTCGAGTCCAGTGGCTTTCCACGGTATGCCGAGAGGTCGACAGGGTCGCCGAACTTGATGGCGATGGTCTTTCGCGGCACCAGGCTGACCTTCTTCGAGTAGCGCGCCATCACCTGCTGGGTGCCCCAGTGCGCCACCGGAATAACGGGCAGATCGTGGTCAAGCGCCATCCGTGCAGCGCCTGTCTTGCCGCGCATCGGCCACAGGTCGGGGTCACGGGTGAGCGTCCCCTCCGGGTAAATGATCACGATCTGCCCGTTGTCGACGAGTTTCTGCGCGGCCTCGAGCGGTGCGCCCTTGCGAGTCGTGCCGGAGCGCTCGACCGGAATCTGCCCGGACTTCGCCAAAAACCAGCCGACGACGGGAACACGGAACAGACTCGCCTTCGTGAGAAACCGCGGTGCACGTCCAAGCTTCCAGGCAACCGCCGCAATGATCACAGGATCGATCTCGCTGTAATGATTGGGCGCCAGGATGAATGCGCCGCTGTCCGGAAGCTTGTCGCGGTTGATGATCTGGAACCGTGCGATCGCCGTCAGCGGCGGAAGAACCAGCGCGGCCAGTGGCCAGAAGAACGATGGACGGGACTTCTCAGGATGAACAGGCACGCGCCCATTATCCTTCGAGCACGAAGTCTGCTCCTAGCTGCTCGAGCTTTCCGATGAAGTTCTCGTAGCCACGGCTGATCATTCCGACGTTGCTGACCGTTGAGCGACCATCGGCGGTGAGCGCCGCGATCAGGTGGCTGAACCCACCGCGCAGGTCTGGAACGACGATGTCTGCACCGTGCAGATCGGTCGGGCCGGTGATCACTGCTGAGTGATTGAAGTTGCGTTGTCCGAATCGGCATGGATGCCCGCCAAGGCATTCCTTGTGAATCTGGATGGTCGCACCCATGTCGACGAGCGCGTCGGTGAAGCCGAACCGCTGCTCGTATACGGTCTCGTGCACGATCGAAACGCCCTTTGCCTTGGTGAGGGCGACAACAAGAGGCTGCTGCCAGTCCGTCATGAAGCCTGGGTGAACATCCGTCTCGATCACGACGGGCTTCAGTTCGCCACCTGGGTGATAAAAACGAATCCCGTCGTCGTTGATGTCGAAAGCGCCGCCGACCTTGCGGAACACGTTGAGGAATGTGAGCATCTCGGACTGGCGGGCACCGCCGACGAAGACGTCTCCGCCGGTCGCGAGCGCGGCCGCGGCCCAGCTTGCTGCCTCGTTCCTGTCGAACAGTGCGGTGTGGCTGTATCCGCTCAACCGCTCGACGCCTTCGATGCGGATCACCCTGTCGGTGTCGACCGTGATGATCGCGCCCATCTTCTGCAGGATGTTGATCAGGTCCATGATCTCGGGCTCGATCGCCGCGCCCTTGAGCTCGGTGATGCCATCAGCACGCACGGCGGTCAGCAGAACCTGCTCGGTTGCGCCGACGCTCGGGTACGGCAGGTCGACCTTCGCACCCTTAAGTCCGTTCGGCGCCGTCATGCGGATGCCGCTCGGCAGCTTTTGAACGATGGCACCGAAGTTGCGCAGAACCTCGAGGTGATAGTCGATCGGGCGGTCGCCGATGCGGCATCCACCGAGGTCGGGAATGAACGCCTCACCAAGCCTGTGCAGCAGCGGACCGCAGAACAGGATCGGGATGCGACTGGAACCTGCGTGAGCATCGATGTCAGCCATGTGCGCGCTCTCGACAGCGCTCGGGTCGAGCACGAGCGTCCCATCGGCCGGACCATCCGTGACCTTGACGCCGTGGATTTCCAGCAGCCCGCGCACCACGCGCACGTCGCTGATATCGGGAACCGACCGCAGTTCGCTCGGACCGTCGCCGAGCAGCGCGGCAACCATCGCCTTGGTGACGAGGTTCTTTGCACCCTTCAACTGGATACGCCCGCTGAGTGGCCGTCCCCCGTTGATGGTGATCTTCTCTGCTGTCAGTCCCACCCGGGCTCCCGCGGCTTGCGCATCCTGAAGAAGTGAGTTCACGTAATTTTCACCGGCAATGTTTTAGGCCGCCAGCTCGCGCGGCGGGTTTCGAATTCTGTGATCTGCGCTTCATTACGCAACGTCAGGCCTATGTCGTCCAGGCCCTCGAGCAACCGCCACCTAGTGTAATCGTCGATTTCGAACGACACGCTCAGGTCGGCGACGGATGCTGTACGGGCAACCAGATCAACAGTCGCTTCTATTCCCGGGTTCGCCTCGATCGCCGCCCACAGCTTTTCGGTGTCCTCGGGACTGATCAAGCCGGTCAGCAAGCCCTGCTTCCCAGCGTTTCCGCGGAAGATGTCTCCGAATCGCGAGCTGAGCACGACCGTGAACCCGTAGTCACGCAACGCCCAGACAGCGTGTTCGCGCGACGACCCTGTTCCGAAATCTTCGCCGGCGATCAGAATGCGTGCTCCCTGATACTCGGCGCGGTTCAGCACGAACTCAGGGTCGCGGCGCCATTCGTGGAAGAGCGCGTCCTCGAATCCGGTCTTGGTGACACGCTTGAGGAACACGGCAGGGATGATCTGGTCCGTGTCGACGTTCGAGCGCTTGAACGGCACGGCTACACCGGTCAGGGTTGAGATCTTTTCCATCAGACCAGCACCTCCGAATCGACATCCGAGGGAGATGATAACGTGCCGCGGATGGCCGTTGCCGCTGCCACCAGCGGTGAGACCAGGTGGGTGCGGCCGCCTTTGCCCTGACGTCCTTCGAAGTTGCGATTGGAGGTCGATGCACATCGCTCCCCAGGCGCTAACTGGTCCGGATTCATGCCAAGGCACATCGAGCATCCGGCGAATCGCCACTCAGCACCGAACTCCTCCACGATCTTGTCGATGCCCTCTGCCTCGGCCTCGATGCGCACGCGCGCCGACCCAGGCACCACCATGACGCGCACGCCATCGGCCTTCTTGTGCCCCTTGATCACAGACGCGAATGCGCGCAGATCCTCGATGCGGCTGTTCGTGCACGAGCCCATGAAAACCGCGTCGACACGGATGTCTTTCATCGCGGTTCCAGGCTTCAGGTCCATGTACTGAAGAGCGCGCTCGGCGGCTGCACGCGCGTTCTCGTCTGCGTAGTCGGCCGGATTCGGTACCGATTCGCTGAGCATGACGCCCTGGCCGGGGTTGGTTCCCCAGGTGACGAACGATTCGAGCTCATTTGCGTCGATGAAGATCTCGGCATCGAACACAGCGTCGTCGTCGGTGACCAGTGTCTTCCAGTACTCGACCGCGTCGTCCCAGTCCTGACCGGCCGGCGCATGCGGGCGGCCGTTCAAATATGCGAACGTCGTCTCGTCTGGCGCAACAAGGCCGGCCCGTGCACCCGCCTCGATCGACATGTTGCAGATCGTCATCCTGCCCTCCATCGAGAGCGCTCGGATGGCACTGCCGCGGTATTCGAGCACGTAGCCCTGCCCACCGCCCGTGCCGATCTTCGCGATGACGGCCAAGATGATGTCCTTTGCGGTCACACCGGGCTTCAGCTCACCTTCGACGGTGATCGCCATGGTCTTGAACGGCTTGAGCGGCAGCGTCTGGGTGGCCATCACGTGCTCGACCTCGCTCGTTCCGATGCCGAACGCCATCGCGCCGAACGCGCCGTGCGTCGACGTGTGCGAGTCGCCGCAGACGACGGTGATCCCTGGCATGGTCAACCCGAGCTGGGGGCCGACGACATGCACGATGCCTTGCTCGATGTCGCCGAGTGAGTGCAGACGGATGCCGAACTCCTCGCAGTTCTTGCGCAGCGTGTCGATCTGTGTGCGACTGGTCAGGTCTGCGATCGGCTTGTCGATGCCGAGCGTTGGAGTGTTGTGATCCTCGGTTGCGATCGTGAGGTCTGGGCGACGCACAGGACGACCCGCCATGCGAAGACCGTCGAACGCCTGCGGGCTCGTGACCTCGTGAACGAGGTGCAGATCGATGTAGATCAGGTCAGGATTGCCGTCTTCACCTTTGACGACCAGGTGGTCGTCCCAGATCTTCTCTGCCAGGGTTTTGCCGTTGCTCATGGGAGCAAGGCTACCTCAACTTTCAGATTTGGTCGACCAAGATGGTATACCGACCGAAATCTACCCGGGCACCCGCTGGTACGCGCATCGATTCTCCTGGCCCGACGGCGATTTCTTGCGAACCTCGCGACACAATGAACACGCCGTTCGTCGAGTGCAGATCTGTCACCGTGAGGCCCTGAGAGTCCACCTCGATCGCGGCATGAGTCTTTGAAACAGACTTAGCAGGGTCGTCGAGCTTCACGATTTTTGCCTGCGACCAGGCTTCGAATTGCACCGGGTCCCTGCCAAGAAGCAGTGCGCCGTCGACCGCCACTGTGCTGCCGTCAGGGAGCGTCAGCCGCCACTGCTGACGCCTTGGCGCCGACGATTCGGTGGCAATCGCAGCACCGGGCGCCGCCGGGCGAAATGCCGGGAGTTCGCGCTTGCGCGCGGGTGCACGCTGTGTGTGCGTTCCCGTGTCGTGCCGCGGTGGAATCAGGTTCGGCGGCGGAGTGATGAATCCTGGCTTGTCCACCCCAACACTATAGATCTGGCGCTATAGATCTGGCGCCGGACGAACCGTAGCGCGCAGCCGACGTCCCAAAGCCGCCTTCTTCCTCCGGTGATACCGGAATGCTGCGATGCGCTGCCGTAACCAACCGGCATCCGCGTTCGCGGCGGCAAAGGCGGCGTCAGCCTCGGCCCACAGCACGTCGACACGCTCTTGATCGGCGGAGTCCGAGGCGAAAACGGCCTCGTCGACGCGTTGCGCCAGCGGGTCGAGACCGCCCTCCGGTACGCCGAGTCGCTGCTCGGCGGCCTGTGCATCGATCGCGCTTGCGGTCTGTCGTCGTGTAGCACGTTCTGGCAAGCTCATGCCCAGCTCGGTGTATTCATCGATGAGCTCGTCCCACGCTCCAGCTGCGCGACGATCCGGTGGACCGACGTTCTGTCTCCTGCGTCGTCGCCGGCGCTTGAGCGCCGCGATGATCAACAACGGCACAAAGTAGATGATCAGCGGAATTCCGATGATCGCGGCAACGATATACGCCCATCCTGGGATGGCGAATGCGTCGTCCTTCTTCTTCGGATCGTTGTCTTTCGTCTTGACCGGGGTGAGCAACTCGTCGGCTTTCGGATTCGTGCGCGGCGGTTGGCGGACCTGCGGCTGCGGCTCAAGCTTCGGCTTCGTGGTCTGGTCTTTTGGCGCATCAGTCTTCGTCGGGGTCGGGAAGAACGGTATCCAGCCGACGCCGTCGAACGCGACCTCCGCCCATGCCGTCACATCGTCGCCGGTGATCGTCGCCGTCGATGCTCCCTTCGCGACCTTCGGTTTGAACCCCATGACGACGCGTGCAGGATAGCCGAGGTGGCGCGCCATCAGCGCGAACGCCGACGAATACTGCTCCTGGTCACCGACCATCGGTTGCTTCGAGAACAGATCACTCATCCGGTCGGCGCCTTCACCCGCCCGCGAGGGAACGGGGTCGGACGCGCGACCGTGGCTGAGGTACCCGATCGTCTTCAGCGATCGCTCAATATTGCGCAGCTTCTGGATGGCGCTGGTCGCGGAACCCGCATACTCCTCGGCCTTTGCCGCCACCACATCCGGAACCCCTGACACCGGCGGCATCGTGAGCCTCGCAGGGGCGACGTGCGCGAGTGCCTTGTCACCGTAGGTCTTTTGCGCTGTGACGCCGACAGCATACTTGAGCCCATTGCTGACCCCGCTGGTCACAGCGGTCGTCCCCGTCATCGTGTTCACACGCACCGTTGTCGTCGGGTCAGTGCCTGTGTACGCGTTGAATGTCAGATCACTGACATAGCCGGGCTCTGGCAGCCACACGTCGTCGTAGCCCGTGATCGAAATGGAGGCTTTCGAACGGGTGCCCGGCGTGAAAAGCGCGGGTGCCGGGATGCTCTGACCGAGCAGCTCGAACGTGCCAGAGCCGTCTGTCTGGGTCTGCGGGCCGGTCACACTCCACACAACGCCGTCGTAGCTGTCCATCGTTGCCAGCCGAATGAGTTCGCCCTTTTTCAGGCCATTCACCGTGAACAGCTTTGTCTTCTGCAAGTCCTTCGTGTATTTGCGGAATCCGGCGAGCGGGCTCGGGTAGTCCAGCGGATCGAACGGTGGTGTCACTTCTTGACGCAGCACATACCGCGCCGCCGGCGCCGGTGCCAATGCGGCGCCGGCGAGTCCTCCGACCAGCACCGCCGCGAGAACAACAACTGCCGTCCCAACGATTTTGCGGCGCAGAAGACCCGCGTCGCTCGACACGGCAAGCCCACCGCGGGCAACGCGTCGCCAGCCGAGCCAGATCAAGGCGATGCCGGCGAACACGACACCGCGTACGCCTGCGAAGTATGCGTCGCGGGTACCGAGCAGAATCGCTGCAAGGAACAGAAGCACGGGGCCGATCAGCAGGATGCTCGACCGAAGCACGGTTCTGCGCTTGCGTGGCAACCAACGAGTTGCGAGCAGTACGGTGACGAACGCGACGACCCATGCAGCAAAATACGGGACAACGGCGATGTACGGCGGCGCCTCAACCGGGGCCTGCAGAGTGATGGCGTCTGACCAGCCGAAAACAGCGCCGAACACCAGTCCAGACAGCCCGTCCAGTGACGGCAGCACGCCGTACAACGCTTGTGCGGGCATGGTCAGTGCCGTACCGAACACGAAATACGCTGCGATCGCCAGCGCGATGGTTGTCAGCACCGAGAACCTGAGTAGATTGCCGATCAGTGCGACACCACATCCGACAACGAGGCCGCCGATGGCCGCTGTCAAGTATCCGAAATGACCGAATGCCGGCTCGAAACCGACCACGGCAACGGTGCTGAGCACCATGACGACGGCGATGTCCACCCACATCATCGCGGTCGGACGGGTCGCCGATTGGTTCGCGCCGATCATCGGCCGGCCCGATCCAGGATGGCGGGCAGATCGGCCAAGCGGCCGACCGTCGCGATGACAACCTTCCCGACTTTGCTCAACCGCGAGTCTGCGCCGACCTTGACCTGCACTGCCACCATCTCGGTGTCCGGACCGTACAGGGTCGAAACGGCACGCACATCGTGGGCTTCCGCAAGCGATCCAACCACCAGGATGACGACACTCGGAGAGGCCAGCTTGGCCCCCTTGATTCGGGCGAACTCGCGAAGGTTGGGGTACACGCCGGCGACGGGTTCGATGCGGCACGAGTCGTCGAGCAGCGCTGTGACGGTTCGATCGCGCAGCACCGCTTTCTCCCAGACGACATTGAGTTCGCTTTCCTCGCGTATCACCTGGCAGCCGATCGACGCCATGACAGATACGCCGAGCTCGAACTCGTCG
>Ga0164242_10008108_pt1 | contig 11412 bp, 11 predicted proteins | sample OricomgcompostMG_FD_108783 | JGI IMG/M metagenome (GOLD analysis project Ga0164242, IMG submission 108783) | Miracle-Growth compost microbial communities from Emeryville, California, USA - Original compost - Miracle growth compost (MG) ...
TTAACGTGGCACCCTACAGCTGGTAGAGCACCCAGCGCCCAAGCCTCGTGGGAACTTGAATGCGGGGGTTCTGACAAGAGCCAGTTACGTTCCTGGGCGACAGCCATCCGAATAGATGACTGTTTTGGTTGATGCCCAACAACTCGCCTCAAGTGAAGTGGTAATTACTGCGGAATGATGGAACAGGATTGATCGAGAGGCTCTAGAACGAGGCCTCGATATCAACACCGCGACGACCTGGCCACCACCTGTCTTGGGACTGCATGTTTCAACTTTCCTTTGGACTAGTACCCTCCGATCCAACCTATCGGCTACAAGCCACCTACATCTTCAACCTCGACGATGGCAACGCGCTCTGCTGATGGCCTCCAGGCCCTACTTGGCTCGGTGGGAGCTGATGGACCAGTGCCGCAATTTCCATTGGCCGATGTGTTGACTAGTCCTATGACCATCTACCTGTCGTACCTATCCGACATCTTGGTAAGGCTCACTGGCTGTGAACCGGAACATGCATACGACTCGATCCAGTGGCCCAATGACGTCGGCGACTTGGTCGTCGTTGTACCGCGGCTGAAGCTGAAGGACTCTAACTCGAACGACCTTGCTATCGAGCTTCAGAAGACAGTACGTCGAAGATCTTTCTCTGCGCTACGGGGCGAGTACTGATCTATGCTCCGATTATAGTTCCCCGCTAGCTCTCTTTTTGACCATCCGTTCGAGGATGGGATTAACCTGAGAGTCCTACTCACGCCGGGAACTCTTGCACGTGTTCTATTACCCTACATCATTGACCGCGGGCCTTCCTATGGCACGGATCCGGCCAATGGGCTGATCGATCACGGTTCGGCCGACTCCGGCCGTAAGAAAGTGGTTGTAGAGTTTTCGTCTCCCAATATCGGGAAGGAGTTTGACGGCCTGCACCTGCGAAGTACTCTTATTGGAATGTACATCGCGTCCACCTACGGCAGTATGGGGTGGGACGTTGTCAAGATCAACTACCTTGGAGACTGGGGTAAACACATCGGCCTGCTCGCCGCAGGCTGGGCCAGGTTTGGGTCAGAAGAGCTTTTCGAGGCCGATCCCATTGCGCACCTTCTAGATGTCTTCACAAAGGTCAACGGGCTGTTCAAACTTGAGCAGGATGATATCAAGGCACTCAAGGCCGAGGACCCGAACGCGGCGGCAGCCAAGGAGATGGAAGGAGTTACTGGAGAAAAGGACGCCTTTTTCAAAAAGATGGAAGACCGCGATGCCGATGCCCTTGCACTATGGCAGCGCTTCCGTGATGTTTGCATAGCAGGTTATACGGACCTCTACTCGCGGCTCAATATCACGTTCGACGAGTACTCGGGAGAATCCCAGGTCACACCGGACACTATCGCGGAGGTGGAATCCGTCCTGAAGGAGAAGGGCGTGTACCACGAGAGCGAGGGCGCCTGGGTGATCGACCTCCAGAGCTGTGGCGCCAAGGGTGGTCTGGGCATGGCAATCGCGCGGTTCCGCAACGGCACCACTAGCTACCTACTACGCGACGTTGCCACGGTCCTTGAGAGGAGCCGAAAGCATAGTTTCGACAAGATGGTCTACGTCGTTTCCTCCAGGCAGGACTTGCATTTTCAACAGCTGTTCGCCTCCCTCGAATTGATGGGCCACGCGGATCTTGCCGGCCGCCTCCAGCACGTCAGCTTCGGTAAGGCGAAAGGCCTAGCGCCGATGCAGGATAGCAGTGGCCTCCTGCTCGGCCATATCCTTGATCGGTGCCAAGTTGCCGTCGGCGCAGCCCTAGAGGCCGAGCCGGATGCCTGCGAGGAGTTTCCGAAGGGAGACGCCGAGGTTTCAGGAGCGCTCGCTGCGAGTGTGCTGATGACGCAGGAGCTCGTCCATCGGCGCTCGACAGCCGTCAATTTCGAGACTGAGAAGTTGAAGGTTACAGACGCGCACACCGGACTCGCCCTGCAGCAGTGGTACACGGCCCTGAACCGGAAGCTGGAGGGCTCGGTCGTCGATCCGAACGAGCTCGGAGACGGTGGCGCTTGCATCGCCGAGAAAGACGAGCACGTAGATGTCCTGCGACTGCTGATCCAGTTCCCGGACATTGTCAAGACGTCGTTCCGATCTCTCGAGTCACCAATCATCCTTACGTACTTGTTCCGACTTACCGATGTTTTAGGTACTGTCTGGGAGGACGGGGATGACGGCGAAGTGGTGGACGGAGAGAGTGGGGTGGAGGAAAAAGAAGAAGGGGTCGACAAGCACCCGGATATGGGTAGATTGGCACTGTTCCATTGCGTTCGCCAGGTTCTAGAGAATGGCATGAAGATGGTAGGATTGGTACCCTTACAAGTGTAGGGCACTACGGAGATTTGTCAACGTGATATCGTTTGGATCGGCGTGTTTTCAAAGAGAGATTGGCCCGAAACGACTGTTATGCTTGGACGAGCTATCTGTTACGACCTTTATGATTGTTATGTCTCTCATTTCCCGCTTTTTGGCGCAGGAAACTTAAGATTGTATGTACCACCTGACGATTCCCACCGAGCAGTTTGGCTTTATGAGGATGGAACTATACCGGCAGGGTCACGATATTGCGAGGATGGCCTAGAGTTTACAAACTGATACAAAGATGCCCAATCATGTATAAATATCGTGCCAGATCTTATCGAGTGCGGTGTATAAACTGCAGTTGTTGCTACACCAATCCCTGCCTACCAATGGCGTATCTATCCCATAAGTTTATTAAATCAGCGACGGTAGAGTTAGATGAAAGATGTAACCAGTCCAGTAACAAGGTTGGCATAGAAGTAGTATCTTGAAGGATGTCTCTACATTTCAATGCAACGCATCAGGATCGGGGATGTTTTGCAACACTGAACAACGCTGAAAGCTTACATAGCGAGAGGGATATGTAGTCTATAATCACCCTCATAGCCTTGTTTACTGGCAGAATAGGGCATTAATGATACTGCTGCGGCTCCACGCTAGTCGTTTTCTGTCGTTTCTCAGCGTGCAGTATCGTAGATGGCCGAGTTACAACCAGAAGTAAACTATAGACACGACTAGCATCGCCCGTCAAAACAGAGTATTGAAATTATATGTAGCCGCAAAACCGGCGCACGGATTCCGCTGCAATTGTTCGTCCTACGCCTTTCTCGCTAAGATAGACACAGTTCATTTCCAATCGTTGACTAGGACATAGCGATACCGTGCCTTCCCAGCGTCCAAGTCCACGATAGCTTGGTTTGCCTCGCTCATAGGCCTCTCCTCAATCCACGGCCGGATATTCTTGTCTGCTGCAAGCTGCAACATTTCGCGGATCTCACCGGGTGACCCAATGCACGACCCGGTGATACGGAGCCTCTTCGCAATAATCGCGCCCTGCGGCATGACGAGGTCCCCGTCATCTGGATTACCCACCTGGCAGAAAGTGCCGTCTCTCCGGAGGAGCGAAAGATACTCCCCCATGGAGACGGCCGCCAGCGACGATATAGTCGACACGATCAAATCTAACGTCCCGGCGTGTGGTACGGCCCATCCCGAGCCCTCCCCTGTAGCGACATATTCGTCGCACCCGAGCCGTAGCGCGTCCGATCGCTTGTCCCCGCGCCTCGATAGACCGACTACGCGCTTCGCGCCGAGCGCTTTCGAAAACTGCACCGCCATGTGGCCCAGGCCACCTAGTCCGACGACCCCTACGCTTACGCCTTCGAGGTTCCCGCAACCGCCGCCGCCGAACCGCACCAGTGGGGAATACACAGTCACGCCGCCGCATAGCATCGGTGCGGCGGCGGCGGAGTCTACCCCGGCAGGGATGGGGATCACAAAATGGCCCGGCACGCGAGAGTATCGTGCGAACCCCCCCGCGGTCTTGGCGCCCGTGCCGTCGTACCGGAAGGTGTCCGCGTAGGTGACCACCATGCCGCTACAGTAGTTCTCCTCGCCAGACGCGCACTCGGCGCATTCTTCTCCGTCACGGCCGCGGCAGCTGTCGCTCTGGGCGCCGACGCCGACGCGGTCTCCTGGCCGGATGGTTGGGGCCACCTCGGAGCCGACACGGACGGCTACGCCGACGATTTCGTGGCCGACTACGACGGGGTAGGGAGTCGGCCCCCACCCCGAGCGGAGGGTGTGGCTGTCGGTACCGCAGACACCGCAGTGGGTTATGCGGATGTCCACATCAGTCTCGCGCCATGGTTTTGGTTCGTACTCACCCCACACCATCTTGCCCTCGGCGGCGGAGGTGTCGTGGCCAACCCATCCTTCGAATTTGTAGTCGTGGTGTGGTGCGGCGGCCATGTTAGGGGATGAAGGCCTCTGTCCGCAAGGGCTGTAGCCGGCGATGTTTCGTCTCAGAGACGGGAGTGAGTGACTGGCGCTGTTCCGCGCGGTTGTTGACTCAAGCAAGGGATCGGGGTTATAACGGGGCTAGGTGGATGAGTATCTCTTCAAGATGGAGTGCAAGGAAGGGCTGGCGGTAGAAGTAATTCTTCCCAGCTTGGCTTGCAGGCACTAGCAGCTTGAATCTTTGTGGACCTTTGGTTTGAGAGGGAACTAAGCGTCCTTATCACAAGTCCTGATGGCGTTGAGTCGTCGGCCACGGTCGGACCTTGCCCTTATCACCCCTATCACTGGAGTTGTGGTCGTCGTTTGCAAAACTGCGATACCTTCGCCAGTCATACATTTCCTTCCTATTGTCGGAACTAAGCGGAAGGAAAACATGTTTAATGCATTGGGTCTCGCTAGGCCATCTCCTATTTCGTTGCTCAACCGGATTTCGATACCCTCTCCCCACGCACTCCACGTGTCTTAGCGTGGCCGTTACCTGCTGCGAGTCAACGACGGCGGCAAAAGACTTGGCAAGTGCGTCAGCACCGAGGTAAAACTACCTTAGCCAGTCCACCGAGCTGCACCCACGCTGTACAACACGCAGATGCCGTCTGCCCTGTTAAGCCGCAGCTGGAGAAAGAAGGTCACACTCTCAGTGCAGCGCAGAATAGGGAGGTTTGTGCCTGTTTAATGCAGATACCACATATACTGTGCCAGGGTACTGGACCAATTATTGGTTGGCGGAGGAAATATGCTCAGATTTCCGGAGAGCGGGATTCGAGTGGGGGCCTCAACCACTCCTGGTCGGAAAATTCTTGTCAAATTTTGATCCAAAGATTCGAACAGCCCTAAAAAAAGCCGTAAAGTGGACATTGTGGATTTGATCCATGAAAACCTCCCTCCTACGCCGTCTCCAAAGGGCGTACCTCGGAAGGTCGGGGATCGCCCGTCCTAGACCCCTACCGGGTGGCTGATGCCCGCAAGCAGGACCAGCGTTACATTACATCACATCAATGACCCCGATTCTGTTGCCGCTGCACCTCTTCTCTGAATACGTTCCGCCCCTGCGCCCCGCCGCCGCCCGTCGGTGACCAGCTGTCCCGGTCCGTCAGCTGGATCCCGGCGTCGGGCCTATTCTTGTCGCTGGTCACGCCGTCGCCGACGCCGTTGCCGCCGACGCGCTGCGACCTACTCTGACGGATGCCGTACCCCTGGCTGCCGGATGTTCGCCTCTGCCGCCGCCCCAGGGATCCCACCAGCGGCAGCGTGCCGTGCCGCCTCCACGACCAGAAGCACATACCGCCCAAGATGAGCAAGACCGCGACGATCACGACCGGTACGGCTACGGTTACAGCCGAAACGCCACCCCCACCCCCTCCACCATCCCCACCGGTACTTTTCGTCTCGGTTATAGTGATGGATGGGCCGTCAACGCGGTTCTCGAGTTCGTCCTTGCCTTCGTCAGAATAGGCGAGCGATAGTGATGCGACCAGGGAGCTGTGGCCCTGCTTGGCGAGGAAATCGGATCTGATGCTCCACACGTAGTATTCCTGACTAGCCGGCACGCGGTCACCGACGAACCCGTCGCCGTCGCCGTCGTCGTAGCTGACCTGGACCCGGACTGGGGTGCTAGAATTGGCACCGAAGTAGGAGCTTGCCCAGGTGACTATTATAGTGATTTTGGCCCTTAGTCAAAGTGTTCCACCGGATGTGACCGGGGTTGGGAGTACGTGTGTTGGACTTACTGTAGTATGACTTGCCCGGATTTAACAAGCTGCCTTCCCTCGGCTGGCAGAACGGAGCACCCTCTCCTTGGTAGACCTGGCAGGCTACAAACGTCCCCTCGCCGCTGCTGTCCTTTGCCGTTGCCACTGGCGGGGCCCCCGTCAGCGTCGAGGCTTGCCCGCTCGGCGAGAGGGTATAGGTCGCCGTCTTGGTCAGGCTGGACGGCGGTGCCGAGATGGTCGTCGATGCGCCATTGGCCTCGGTCACGACGGGCGTGATGGTGTGGGCTGCGCCGTCCGACCCGACACTCACCCAGACACTCGGAGCGGGAGCGACCACTTCTTGCCTCCGTGCCATGCCGGGTTCATTCGGTAGGGCAAAGACCGGCTGGCATAGCAGGAGACTGGCCGCTAATGTCACCGCCGTGGCCGCGGCTCGAAGTGGTCTGAGAGGTTGGCCCGCCATTTTCCTCGCTAGGGTCGATGTCTCGCGGGATCCCTTTTTGTGACTGGCGTTTTTGTATGTACTCTCAGGAGCTTCAAGGTGAAGGAGCGAGAGAGCACTCTTATTTTAAGATGTCGCCTCGACACAGTCGCATGAAGTAACAAATATAACGACGAATGAGATCAGCCTGCAAGAGGATAAAGAGGGGTTGGGGGGACGGGTGTGGCAGGCGGCCAACGAAGCTGCCCTCTCCTGCAGTTGTATCCGTATGCGCCTCCGGATTGACTCGATGGCGGGAACTGGGGGTATTGGCTTCTGTAGATGGCGGCACACGGGCGATCCGGTACTATTTCAAAGTCTGGGCCAGGTTTAAGAACGATGTAACTTACAAAGTCTACCTGCCGTCCTCTTTACTCTCTCTCTGTGTAAGCTTGACTAGGACAGCCTGGGTTGATCTCTCCGCGTGGCAGGTCGGCTTCATCCAGTCATGCCCATCTCCTCTCCCCCTCCCCACGTGCTCTGCCATGTCCCACCCCCCCTCCTTCACGGACGAGCGAGTTTAGCACTTTAGCCTGCAGAGCCAAGACTTTCTAACCCCCACCTCTCAACTTTTTCTTTTGGAGCTAACACCCACGACCTGGCCTTCTTATTCTGGCTGGTGCGTTGGGATGGCCCGAAGGCGGGGCACACCAGTAGCGCGCGCCGGCCAACGTTTTCGCCGACCCCCCTCGCCGCCTACTCGCACGAAGTCGCCCACCCAAGAGTGGTTCCGGTTCGCTGTCCACCTGCTGGTTCAGGGCTGAGGATGCCATGATTGGTCTGAATGTGGAGGCCTGTGGAGTTGCGTCGACGAGCAAGGCAAGCGAAGGGTACCGAGCCCACCCATTATCGACTCTAGCGGTTGAGTAATAATCAATTGCTCTGGAGCCAATGCGGTTACTTACAATGTAGACATGGCGTCGAGAGGATGTCCTGCTCCTATTCTCGGCCCCCGTGCCGTGTGGGCTGGGGATTGATGCCACCCTCCCAGGCAGGGCCCGTGTCCATAGAGTTCGACATCTCGCACAGTAAAGACGCCGTCGATAGATGACCCCACCACCTTGTGCGCTATCTGCCCCTTCCTTGCCCCCGTCCTGTCGGGGGCCACCTTAAGACATTGCCATCCTCTCCACCGCTATCCACGTATCCAGAGTCCCGGGCCACCCTGTCTCCTGGGATCAAGTGAAACAAACCACTCACGCTTGCCTCGCCTCGCCTTGCATCGTATATCGCAACGAGTCTCCAAGTATTCGAAGCCGGCTCGGACATCATGAAGACCAACGGTGTTGTTACCAAGGCGGCTCTTGCTGCGGGGTTCTACTCGTCCGCCGTACTCGCGGCGTCGGGTTGTCCGTCGGTCCTTGTTCCCACTTACAACGCACCGTCCGTCGCCAGTGGATGGCAGGCACAGCTCGTCGCCGCCGGCCTCAAGAAACCCCGGAGCATCCAGTTCGATAGTACCGGTGCGCTCCTCGTCGTTGAGAGTGGAAAGGGTGTTTCGCGGTACACTTTTACCGACAACGGCGGCACCTGTCTCCAGGTCGCCAAGTCAAGTCTCGTCATCGACGAGACGGCGGTACGCACAGCTCGCCAATGCTTTTAACTCGGAGGATGTGTGGCTTCGGACGAATACTGACGCCCTTCCCTAGCTGAACCATGGGCTCGCCATTTCCAATGACGGCAAGACCATCTATGCCTCAAGTGTCGAGGCCGTCTCCGCTTGGGAGTATGACGCAAAGGCCGGGACTGTTGGCTCGACTTCGCGCGTAGTCATTGACGGTATGAGCAACAGCGACCTCCTGACTAGGACGCTCCTCGTCTCGAAGAAGAAGGACGGGTACATTATTGTCTCCCGCGGTGGTAGTGACGACCTGGCCGATGCTACTGTTCTCTCATCTGGTCTCTCCCAGATCCGCGCCTTTGACCTCTCCAAGCTCACTTCCACTTCGAAACCCTACAACTTTGACAGCACTGGCCGTGTTCTTGGCTGGGGGCTTCGCAATTCGGTAGGTGTTGCCGAGCACCCGACCTCCGGTGGCATCTATAGCGTGGAGAACTCGATCGACGATGTTACACGCCAGGGTGTCGATATCCACCAGAACAACCCCGGCGAAGAGCTTAACTTCCACGGCACCCTCGACTCGACCGCGGACCAGGGAGGCAACTACGGATATCCCAACTGTTTTGCCGTCTGGGACACCGCTGAGATTCCCGACAATGACGGATTGGCTGTCGGCAAGCAATTCGCAATGACCGAGAACAGCACCATGACCGACGAGATCTGCGCCAAGAACTTCGTCCCACCTCGCCTTACCTTCCCCCCGCATGAAGCCCCTCTGGACATCAAGTTCAACAACGAAGGGAGTGTTGCATACGTATCATTCCATGGGAGCTGTACGTTCTTGACTAACTCACAAACCCTGGACCCCTCGGGGTATTAAACCGGTGGCAGTATGCTAACTCAACACGTAGTCAACAAGAAATCCCCCGTCGGCTACCGCGTGTCCGCCGTCTCCTTCGACCCTAAGACTGGCAAGCCCACGGCCGACCTCGGCAGCACTGACGCGCTCTCAGACATCATGAGCAATAGCCCAGACAACAGTGCGTGCCCTGACAACTGCTTCCGCCCTGCCGGCCTCGCCTGGGACGCTGCCGGCCGCCTGTGGATGACGTCGGACACCACCGGTGAGATCTACGTGTTGCAAAAGAGCGCAGGTACACCGACTTCCACGTCCAGCGGCACCATCGTCACCTCCACCAACGCGCCAGGCAACGGAGCCGGTACCCTATGGGACAAGTCGACCGCCGCCTTCTGCTACGGCGCGGCCGCACTTGTCGGTGCGTTCTTCATGGCTGTGTAGATGAACCCTGCGACACATCGCGGAATACCTAGAACGCGCTGGTGAGCCTGTGTCAAGGATTGTGGTCCTTTAGTATGCATCTGGTTTCTCAATCCTGGATGGAGCTCTATTGGATCCACGGTTTGGCTGTACTAAGGCCAAGGTAACGGACGGTAGGCTGCAGGAGGGAGTTACGTGACTGAGGGGGCTGGAAATGTATCAAGCTAGTTTTGAGTTTACCCTCCTTTATGGCGCTGGGTTTAGCGACCACTTTCTGTCAGGCCCGCAAGCCGGTACAGTATGATATGTTGGGGCCGTTTGCCCTTTCTGTGAAAGATGTCGGCGGACATAAAATGTCGTTTCCAACTGTAGTAGCATTCATTACCATAACCGTTAAGAGACAATGTGGCAACCAGGTATTAGCGAAATTTGTCCCTATCTCGAACCCGACGAATCTACATCGCACCCTGTTGGCCGCGATACTTGTCAACCACCTAAGTGGAGATGCAGTGCTGAACCTCCGTGGGGTGAGAGGGCGTCAGAGACGCGGGACGGGTCCGGGGATCCAGGTTTGGTGGTCCCAGATGTCTTCGCTTAGCAGAAGACGGCCGAGAGACTGGGAATGGTAAGCTTGTTGGTTGGTTAGAGTGGGAGGAGAGGCTGGCTGTGCCGGCTTCGGCGGGACTCGGCAGATAGTCATGGGCCCAGCTCGGCTGGGTGCAATATTCTCGCAAGACGCGGCAATTTGGGACCCTCTGTGGTCTGACAGGCCGGGTGCGTGGCAAGAGATAGGATCGAGTTTATTGCCGGGGAGGTGGGACCCCCGGGTTGGTGGTGTCGCGTGTGGGTGCCAATTTTGGAAAGACGGCAGGAAACACTCCACAGTGCATGCGGACGAGCCGTGTGTGGAGGGAAAATAACACCACCATCCCGGACTGGGCTTCCAATAAATGGCTCGGTTCCAGGCTCGAGGTCCCGGAGTTTGGGAGGCTGCCCAGCTGACAGGAGAGCCAAGGGGTTGACGCGGGGTTGGTTGAAGGGCAAGTTTGGGGGTTCGGTTTGGCCTCTGCCATTGCAGGGCGTGATGGAACGCATGATTTGTCTTGGAAATCACGTGATGGCCTAGCAATTCGGTACCTGGTAACCTGGTAGCTGAAAATTGTTATTCCGTCCAGCTTCAACCTAACCAGTTCCATAGATACGTACCCACAAAATCCGAGTGCCGTTTGCTCCAACATGTCAAACCCGATGGTCATCCTGCCTCGTGGGTCCGTTCAGCTGGTTCGATTCATTGGCGGCAAGGTTTCGTGGCCGAAACGGAGGACCGCCGACTTAGCTAGCTCTATAGAGCGCCGGGGGTTCAATTAGGCATGAAATAAGGTGATTCTGAGAGGGATCAGTTGGTGATTCATCACCTCTGGCCTGTCAGGCGCAGTTGGTGGAGGTCGACGCGCCAAGCTCCAGCAGAGAAACTCCGATCCCCCGAGCCGATCGCTGCGGTTGACGCCCCGCACAGCTGCCGGATCTTCGGGCAACGCACGGATTTGCAATTGAGGCCAACAAATCAAGATTCCGCCTTCACTCCGTTCACACCAACACCTCTTGCAGACAATCGTGGCACACCCGCTTCGCCCCGCGGCAAACAAACAATGTACACAGAAGTGCAACTCGACCAGTACTTCCGCCACATTGGCTTCTCCAACAACGATGACAGGAACACCCTCGCGCGGCTTGCCGAGCTGCAGAAGCGTCACCTCGCCCGGGTACCATTTGAGAATATAACGTTGCACTACTCGAAGCACCGCCGCCTCTCCCTCGATTTGGATGACTTATTTCAGAAAATCGTGCTCGACAGCCGCGGGGGGTACTGCATGGAAGTGAATACCTTCTTTGCCGCTGTCCTCCGGAGCCTGGGATACACTCTCATCAGCGCTGGCGGAAGGGTCAGAGCGCCGGACGGCCTTACGGGGTGGTAAGTGTCCCCTTCTCAGAGGGCAAGACGATAAGCCGGTTTTTTCCTCGTTGCTCACGGCGTGGCAAA
>Ga0164242_10008109_pt1 | contig 11411 bp, 6 predicted proteins | sample OricomgcompostMG_FD_108783 | JGI IMG/M metagenome (GOLD analysis project Ga0164242, IMG submission 108783) | Miracle-Growth compost microbial communities from Emeryville, California, USA - Original compost - Miracle growth compost (MG) ...
GCGAAGGCCAAGATCCGCGCGGCCGGGATTCCTTACCGGGTGCCGCCCGCTGACGCGTTGCCCGAACGCATCGAGGCGGTGCTCGCCGTCGTGTACCTGCTGTTCAACGAGGGATATGGCGCGACCTCCGGAGCCGAACTGGTCAGGAGAAATCTGGCCGGCGAAGCAATCCGGCTCGGCCGGCTGGTCGTGCGGCTGATGCCCAGCGAGCCCGAGCCACTCGGGCTCGTTGCGCTGATGCTGCTGCACAACTCGCGCCGCGACGCCCGTCTCGACGACGCGGGTGAGTTCGTGACGCTGGAGGAGCAGGACAGAAACCGTTGGTACCACGGGGAAATCCGGGAGGGCCTCGAACTGCTCGACGCCGCATCGCAACTCGGCCGGCCCGGTGGCTACCAGGTGCAGGCCGCGATCGCGGCATGCCACGCGACGGCCACCGAGCCGGGCACCACCGATTGGCGCGAGATCGCCCTGCTCTACGGACAGTTGGCGCGTTTTTCGCCGTCCGCGGTGGTCGAACTCAATCGGGCGGTCGCGGTCGCGATGGCCGACGGACTGCCCGCTGGGCTAGACCTCGTAGACCGGCTCGACGCCTCGGGGGCGCTGCGCGGTTACTACCTGCTGCCGGCCACCCGTGCCGACTTGCTCCGGCGGATGCGGCGTTTCGGTGAATCCGCCGTCAGCTACCGGGCCGCACTCGAGTTGGCCACCACCGATCCCGAACGCCGTTACCTGGCGCGCCGGCTGGCCGAGGTCGACCGCTAGGACGGTCGGCCGAGGTTCACTCTTGACGCCGCGTCGGGTGCCGAGCTTTCGCGATCGCCGCCGTATGCTCGGCCAGACCGGAAGGCGTCGCTGTGATCAAGTACCTCGGCTCGAAACGGGTGCTCGTGCCCGTGCTCGGCGAGATCATGTCGGCCGTCCATGCCCGCACCGCGGTCGATCTTTTCACCGGCACGACGCGGGTCGCGCAGGAATTCAAGCGCCGCGGCGCGCAGGTGATCGCGGTCGATTCGGCCAGCTACTCAGGCGTTCTGGCGAACTGCTACATCGCCACCGATGCTATTTCCGTCGACAAGGATGCGCTGGCCGACGCTCTTGCCGAACTCGACGCGCTGCCCGGCGCGCCCGGCTATTTCACCGAAACATTCTGCACGAAGTCGAGATACTTCCAGCCGAAGAACGGCGCCCGTGTCGACGCGATTCGAAACCGGATACAGGCCGATTTAGCCGATTCGCCGATGTTTCCCATTCTGCTCACGGCGTTGATGCTGGCCGCCGATCGAGTAGATTCGACGGCCGGCCTGCAAATGGCCTACCTGAAGCAGTGGGCGCCCCGTGCGCACAACGACCTGCGGCTTCGACTGCCAGAACTGCTTGCGGGCCACGGTGAATCGCGCTGCGGTGACGCGACCCGCGTGGTGGCAGACCTGCCACCGGTCGACCTCGCCTACCTCGATCCGCCCTACAACCAGCACCGCTACTTCACGAACTACCACGTGTGGGAATCGCTGGTGCGCTGGGACGAGCCGGAGCACTACGGCGTCGCCTGCAAGCGAATCGACGCCCGCGCGCCCGAGTCGAGGTCGAGTTTCGACAGCAAGAAAACCATGCCCGCGGCGCTGCAATCGGTGATTTCCCAGGTGCGCGCCGAGGTCGTGGTCGTCTCGTACAACAACGAGTCGTGGGTTGCCCCGGCTGATATTTCGCGCTGGTTGCGAGAGGCGGGGCACGGCGACGTCCGCATGCTCTCTTTCGACTTCAAGCGGTATGTCGGAGCTCAGATCGGGATCCACAACCCGGCCGGCATCAAAGTCGGTGAGGTCTCGCACCTGCGCAATACCGAGCACGTCTTCATCGCGGGTCAGACCGAACTGGTCGAGGCGGCCGTCGCTGCGGCCACGAAAGTGCGGTGAGTGGCTCAGTTCTCGCGGTCGCCGCGCTGACGCCGGGTGTGGTCGGCCAGGAAGCGCTCGAGCTCGGCGCCAAGTTCTTCGGCGGTGGGAAGATCGTTCGCGCTGGGTGCGAGCAGGTCGCCGCCGCGCCCGCGCAGGTAGGCGTCGTACTGCTGCTCCAGCGAACTGACCAACGCCATCGCGTCGGGTGATTCGCCGACCTGTTTGTCGATCTCGTCGCGGGCAGCCGTGGCCGCATTGTGCAGCGCGTCCACCGGCAGCACCAGGCCGGACGCTCGCGCAATCGCGTCGACCAGCCGCTCGGCGGCGTCAGGGAATTCGGTCTGCGCGACGTAATGCGGGACGTGGACGGCGAACCCGATCGCGTCGAGCCCGCGCTGCTTCAACCGGTACTCGAGCAGGTGGTTGGCACTGGCCGGCACCTGCACGCGCTGCAGCCACGGCTCGTTGTCGGGGATGAGCTCTTTGCGTGACGCGTGCGAGGTGATGCCGACCGGCCGGGTGTGCGGAACGGCCATCGGGATCGCGTTGAGCCCGATCGTCAGCCGCACCCCGAAATGCTCGATCAGCTGCTCGACCGCCGCGACGTAACGCTCCCATTGGACGTCGGGCTCCGGGCCGGTCATCACCAGGAAACGAGCGCCGGCGGCGTCGGTGACCGCGTGCAGCGCCAGCTCGGGCTCGGCGTAGCTCTCCCAGTGGTCGGCGTCGAAGATCATGGGCGGCCGCCGGGCCCGATAGTCGTGCAGCTGATCGACGTCGAAACGCGCGACGACCTGGTGGTCGAACCGAGCGAGCAGGTGCTCGTGCGCGAGCCGCACGGCCTCGCCGGCGTCGATGTAGCCGCTGAGCGCATGGATCAACACCGGCGCGTCGAGAGCGGGCGCATCGGCGTCCAGCGTGTAGAGCTCTCGCGGATCGAGCACGGTCCGGCCTTTCAGATCGTGGACGACGTGTTGTCCTGTCATTGTTCCGCAACACCTAAGGGGCCCACGGTAGTCCGTCGTCCCGCGCGTCGGTCGGGTCCGCATCCGGCGGTGCCACGCGGGAAGATGAACGGCAAGGAGGTGCTTCGTTGCGCGCGACGTCCAGGTTGCTTGATCGGCGTAAGGCGATCCGCACCTCGCTCGAACGAGGCGGCTTCGATCTCGTCGTCGTCGGCGGCGGGATCATCGGCCTGTCGACCGCGTGGCAGGCGGCGCGCGCGGGCCTTCGGGTCGCGGTGATCGAGCGTGGCGACTTCGCCGGGGCCACCTCCAGCGCCTCCACCAAGCTCGTGCACGGCGGCTTGCGCTACCTCGCGATGGGCGACGTCCGCCTGGTCTATGAGAACCACGCCGAGCGGCGCGCGCTGGCCGACACGGTGGCGCCGAACCTCGTGCGGCCCGTGCCGTTCTTGGTGCCGCTCTACGAAGGTGGGCCGCACGGGCGCGTCAAGATCGGCGCGGGGATGCTCGTCTACTCGGCGCTGTCGAAGTTCGAAGACGGGCCGGGGCGCCTGATGTCGGCCAAGAAGGCCGCCGCGATGGTGCCCGCCTTGCGGGTCGAGGGGCTGCGCGGCTGCGGGCTGTACTCCGACCACCAGATGAACGACAGCCGGCTGGCGCTGATGGTCGCGCACGCGGCGGCCGACGCCGGCGCGGTGCTCGCGAACCATCTCGAGGTGGTCGCGTTTCGCGATCGAGGCGGCCGGATCTCCGGGGCCGACGTGCGCGATCGCATCGACGGCAGCGAGTACGGCGTCGACGCCCAGGTGGTCGTCAACGCCACGGGGCCATGGGTCGATCACCTGCGGGCGATGGAAGATCCGGGCGCTGCTCCGAGCGTGCGGTTGGCGAAGGGCGCGCATCTCGTGCTGCGTCAGCACGAACCTTGGCAGGCGGCGCTCACGATCCCGCTCGACGGTGGTCGGGTGTCGTTCGCGATCCCGTGGGAGGAGCAGTTGCTGCTCGGCACCACCGATGAGCCCTACGACGCAGACCCTGCCGATGTGGCGTGCACCGACGCCGACGTCGAGCAAATTCTCGCCGAGGCGGGCCATGCGGTGGCGGCCGACCAACTCGTGCCCGAGAACATCGTGTACCGGTTCGCGGGCCTGCGTGTCCTGCCGCTGGGCGAAGGCGACACCCAGCACGCGAAACGCGAGACCGTCGTGACGATCGGCCCGCGCGGGCTGGTGAGCGTCGCCGGCGGCAAGTGGACGACGTTTCGCCGCATCGGCTTCGACGTGCTCCACAAAGCGCGCGAATTCTTGCCGGACGTCGAGCTCGGGCGTGCCGATGTCGTGTTGCCGGGCGCGGCCGACCCCGACGCGGTGGCGCGGGTGTTGCGAGCGTCGACTCCCGACCTGCCCGACGACGTCGTCGCTCACCTGGCCAGCCACTATGGCACCCACGCGCACGCGCTGGCCACGCTGATGGCCACGGATCCGGCGCTCGCGCGACGTATCCACCCCGACGGCCCTGACGTGTGGGCGCAGGTTGTGTACGCCGTGACCGACGAGTGGGCCTTCACGGTCGACGACGTGCTACGCCGGCGTACGACGGTCGAGGTGCGCGGCTTGGTGACGCCGCAGATTCGTGCGGACGTAGCGAAAACGTTGACGGCGACACTGCCGCCACTCTCGTCGGCGAGGAGCGAGCCGCCACGGAGTTGGCTCGGGCGCTGGTCGCGCCGCCGTCAGGCAGCGGGCGCCTGACCCGAAGCCCGCGCCCGCACCCGTATCGTTGGCGACGGCGCCGGATGTCTCCGGTGCCTCTCGTCGTCCGCCGAACTGCTGCGTGAGGGGCAACGTGTCGACAGTTTCCGTGCCGGTCGCTCCCCATCTGACGTTCGTGCAGTCGATCACGATCGGCGTGCTCCAGGGGGTCACCGAGCTGTTTCCGGTCTCCAGCCTCGGGCACTCGGTGATTTTGCCCGCTCTCGTCGGCGGCTCGTGGAAGACGTTGGTGACTCAGGAGCACGAGGCGGAATCGCCGTACCTCGCGTTCATCGTCGGCCTGCACGTCGCGACCGCGCTGGCGCTGTTGTGTTTCTTCTGGCGTGACTGGGTTCGCATCGTTCGCGGCTTCTTCACCTCGATCAGGCATCGGCGCCTGCAGACCGTGCACGAGAAGATGGCGTGGCTCATCGTCGTGGCGTCGATCCCGGCCGGCATTTTGGGCCTCACCCTCGAGCACGTGTTTCGCACGATCTTCGCGAAGCCCGAGGCGGCCGCTATTTTCTTGACGATCAACGGTGGGATTCTCTACGCGGGCGAGCGTTTGCGCCGTCGTGCGGTCGCGCGTCGCAGCGCCGGCGCCGCGTCGTCCGAGCGTGTTTTGACCGTCGAGACCGATCCGGCGATCGATCCGGTCGCCGAACCCGAGCATGATCCGGCCAACGACGCCGCCGTCACTCAGCGGGTCAGCTTTCGTGACGCAGGATTTATCGGTGTTTTCCAGAGCCTGGCGTTGCTCGCCGGGATTTCGAGATCGGGCATCACGATGGTGGCCGGGCTGTTGCGTGGCCTCGACCACGAGCAGGCCGTACGATTCTCCTTCTTGCTTGCGACTCCGGTCATCTTCGCCGCGGGCGTCTACAAGCTTCCCGATCTTTTCGGCCCGCTCGGTCAGGGAATCCACGGCCAGGTGCTTGCCGGCAGCGGTGCTGCCTTCGTCGCGGCGCTCGCATCGACGAAGTTCCTCACCCGATGGTTTCGCACTCGCACGCTTACGCCGTTCGCCATCTATTGCGGCGGCTTCGGTGTGTTCTGTATCGCGTGGTTCGCATGATCGCGTCGAAACGCTCTGCCGCGTTGACGCTTGGTGGCCGGTGATTGCCGGCGTCGTGCAGCTATATAGATCGCGGAGCTTGCGTTCGATCTTGTAGTCTCTGCCCGCTCGCGGCGTTCCCGTGGGCCAGTCGACGTCTTAGCGGTCGGGAGATGGCCATGCGCCACCGGTGGGATGCATATTGGGCAGATGCGATCGAGCCGCGCATCTTCGTCATCCAACAGTTGCCGGTCAGCGGTCGGGCCATGCTTGCGGCGTTTGCCTTGGTCAATGTCGCGCTCGGCGTCTTGCCCATCGTGTTCGTCATCGCCACGAGCGTGTTGGTCGGTCGCGCCCCGGCAGCGGTGCAGCATGGCGTGGGGTCGCCACAATGGGGCGCGCTCGTGGTGGCGTTTCTGGTCGCTTCGGCAGTGTTTTTGTTTCAGCAGTTTCTTGCGCCCGTGCAGCTTGCGCTCTCGGAATTGATGCGGGATCGGGTTAACGGGCACTTTCACCAGCGGCTCATCTCGGTTTCCTTGCGCAGCACCGGCATCGGGCCGCTCGAAGACGACGCCACGCTCAGCAAGCTTCGGCAGGCGAGCGAGATGCTCGAGACAGGTTTTCGCACGCCGGGTCATGCTGCGTCGGGCATGGTGGCCTACCTGGCTCGTTACACCCGTCTGATCGGCCTGTGCGTCATCATCGGAATCGTCGGCTCGTCGTGGGGCGCGCTCGCCGTGTTCGCCTCGACAATGTGTTTTCGTTACGGTCAGCGCGGCAGCGGAATGCGCGTCTACATGCGGATATTCCCTATGGTGGCTCCTCACCGCCGCAAGCGCGATTACTTCCGCAATATCGGCATCGAGGCCGTCGCCGCGAAAGAGGTGCGTGTCTTCGGATTGACCGATTGGGTTGTCGGCCGCTACCGCGCGAGCGCAATCGCGACGCTCGAACCCATGTGGAGAGAACGCCGCAAATATATGGTGTACCGATTTCTCTGGTTCACCGCTATCGGGCTGCTTGTCGATTGCGGCGTTCTCGCGTTGCTTGTGCGCTCGGCCTCCCAAGGCAGCACGACGTTGACGGAGCTTGCCCTCGGCATGCAGGCGACCATCGCCGCGATCCTGCTCGGCGAGCATTATCACGAGTCTGACGCCAACACCCAGTTCGGCATGAACGCCGCCCGGGCGCTCGACGACTTCAAGCATCTGGTCGACGAATACGCCGAAAAGGACGTCGGCAGGGACGGCGCCCTCGCCGACGCGGCCGGCCTGCCAGCGCAGAGCATTCGGTTCGACAACGTGTCGTTCGTCTACGACGGCAGCGCCCGGACGGTGCTTGACGGCCTCGACCTCACCCTGCGGGCAGGCGAGTGCACCGCCATCGTCGGCCTCAATGGCGCGGGCAAGACGACCCTCGTGAAGCTGCTCGCCCGGCTGTACGAGCCGACCGGTGGCGCCCTGCGCGTCGACGGTCGTGACGCCCGCGACTACGACGTCGACTCGTGGCGTCGGCAGATCGGCGTCATCTTTCAAGACTTCAACCGCTACGAGCTGTCGGTGTACGACAACATCGCATTGGGCGCGGTCGAGCGCGCCGCCAACCCGGACGCCGTGCGCGCGGCGGCCACCAAAGTCGGCCTCGCCGCGGCGATCGACGAGTTGCCGCGCGGCTTCGACACGCTGCTCGCCCGTCAGTACGACCAGGGCGCGGAGCTTTCGGGCGGGCAATGGCAGCGGGTCGCGATCGCGCGAGCGCTCTACGCCGTCGACGCGGGCGCCCGCGTGCTGGTTCTCGACGAACCCACGGCCGCGCTCGATGTGCGAGCCGAAGCGGAATTCTTCGACGAGTTCGCCGAGCTGACCCGAGGGGTCACGACGTTGCTCATCTCGCACCGATTCTCCAGCGTCCGCCATGCCGACCGCATCGTCGTCATTGAGCATGGCCGGGTGATCGAAGACGGCACGCACGACAGTCTCGTCGCGAGCGGCGGTCGTTACGCCGAATTGTTCCGGCTGCAAGCCGAGCGCTTCGCCGCTGGCCTCGATCCCGATGGCGAGCCTCTCGAAGAACAGGAGATCGTGCTGTGAAAGACGCGATCATGAGCTTCCTGACGATGTTTCGGGTGGCGTGGGCCCACGGCAAGGTCAAGATCGTCACGTCTGTCGTGCTCACCCTGCTCTCCGGCGCGGCCTGGCCGTTGCTCGCGCTCGCGCTCAAAGGGGCCACCAACGCGGCGCTAGCGCACGACGTCACGACGGCGACGGTCGACGGCGCGCTGATCGGCGTCGGCGCCATCGCGGTGCTGATCCTGCAGCACTTCGCCTACTTTCCCTACACCGAGCTCGCCGAGATCGGCGCCGTCTCGCTCGAGGCCGAGCTGATTCAGCTGGCGAACGGTTCGGCCCGGCTCGAGCACCACGAGCGGCCCGAATACGCCGACAAGATTTCCGTTCTGCGCCGCGAGCTCGCGCAATTCCCGCAGGGCTTCGTCGGCCTGTTCACCTCGCTCTCGCTCGCGGTCTCGATGGCTGTCACGGCATATCTGCTCGCGAGCGTGAGCCCCTGGCTGCTGCTGTTGCCGATCGCGGCCGTGCCGCCCGTGCTCACCGGCCAGCGTGCGCAGCGGATCATCGAGAAATCCAAGGACGACTCCGCCGCCACCACCCGCCAGGCATGGCACTTGTTTCATCTCTCCACGAGCGCGGCGTCGGCGAAAGAGCTACGTGTCTTCCGCCTGCAAGGCGAAATCCGCCGCCGGCATGCCGCGCTGTGGCGCGACGCCGGGCTCACACTGTGGCGAGGCCAGCGGCGCGCGGCGGTCGTCACCGCGGCGGGTCAGATCGTCTTCGCGTTCGCCTACGTGGTGGCCGTGCTGCTCGTCGTCCGCCAGGCCGTCGCGGGGCACAGCCGCGTTGGCGACATCGTGCTGGTGATCACCTTGGCGGCGCAGGTCAACCAGCAGGTGAACAACGGGCTTCAGGTGTTGCAGCAGTTGCAGCGCAGCGCTCAGGGCCTCACCCGGTTGCGCTGGCTCAGGGAGCTGGTCCGCAGCCAGGAGCCGGCGCGCTCCGACGCGCCGATCCCCGAGCGCATCACCTCCGGCATCGAGCTGCGTGGCGTGTCGTTCAGCTATCCCGGCGCCGCCAAAGCGGTGCTCGGCGACGTCGACCTGCGCTTGCCTGCCGGCTCCACGGTCGCGCTCGTCGGAGAAAACGGCGCCGGCAAGACCACCCTGGTCAAGCTGCTGTGCCGCTTTTACGAGGCGACGAGCGGCGTGGTCACTCTCGACGGCGTCGACATCAACCGGTTCCCGTTGGCTCAGTGGCGTCAGCGGATAGCGGCCGGGTTCCAGGATTTCGCACGTTTCGAGCTGCTCGCCCACGAGACCGTCGGCGTCGGTGAGTTGCCGATGATCGATGACGAGGACGCCGTTCTCGCGGCGCTCGACCGGGCCCGCTCCACCGACGTGATCGACCGTCTGGAGGACGGCCTGCGAACACAGCTCGGCAAGAGCTACACCCAAGGCGCCGAGCTTTCTGGCGGCCAATGGCAGAAGCTGGCCCTTGGGCGGGCGATGATGCGCGAACTGCCGCTGTTGCTTGTGCTCGACGAGCCGACCTCGGCGCTCGACGCCGAAGCAGAGCACCAGCTCTTCGAGAGATACGCGGAGAACGCTCGCCGGGTCGGCCAGCAGACCGGCGCGATCACCGTGCTGGTGTCGCACCGCTTCTCCACCGTGCGCATGGCCGATGTGATCCTGGTCGTGGCAGGCGGCCGCATCGCCGAGGCGGGCGACCACGAGAGCCTGCTGGCCGAAGACGGTCTTTACGCCGAGCTGTACACGATGCAGGCCGCCGCTTACAAGTGATTCTTCCGAGCCGGCCGGGTCACCCGCTGTTCTCGGCGACGTGCGCAAGGTGTGTGACGAGAAATTCGCCGGCGTCGCCCAACGCCTTGATTTCGTTTGCCCGCTTGGTGAAGCCGTGGCCCTCGTCGTCATAGACGTCGTAGCGCACGTCGACGCCACGTGCTCGCAGCCGCTCGACGATCTGGTCACTTTCTGCTTTCACCACGCGCGGATCGTTGGCGCCCTGGACCACGAAGAGCGGCGCCGTGATGTCGTCGGCGTACGTCACCGGTGAGCGGGCCATCAGGAATTCCTGTTCGGTGTCGGCGTCGCCCACCCACGCGGCCATCAGCCGGCGCCAGGTGGGCGGCACCGCCTTCACGAAGGTGAGCAGGTTCGACGGCCCGACGATGGAGACGCCCGCTGCCCACAGCGACGGGAGCCGCGATACGCACGAGAGCGTCGCGAACCCTCCGAAGGAGGCTCCGAAAACCGCGATCCGATCAGGATCGACCCAATCGAGCGTGCGCAGGTGGCGCGCCGCGCTCTCGAAGTCGCCGAGTTCGGCGCCGCCCCAGTCATGGTGGATGAGCTTCTGGTAGGTCGAGCCGTAGCCGGTCGAGCCACGCACGTTAGGCGCGAGAATGCCGACGCCGTGCGCGAGCAAGTACTGATAGAAGCCGCCGTACATGTACATCGGCCGCTCTTGCGCCTCGGGCCCGCCGTGAATCGACAGCACGACCGGAAACCGGTCGGCGTCTCCGGTCAGCGTGCCGGCCTCGGGGCGGTACAAGAATGCCGGCACGTCCCGACCGTCATGGGTGGGATAGCGGATCAGCTCGGGCTCGACCGGTGTCACGCGAAGCAGCGCGGGCGGCAGGCTGTCGGTCAGCACCTGCACGGTGGCCGCGGCGATGTCGAGCACGTAGACCTCGGTCGGCCGGGTGGCGGTCGCGAGCAGAAACGCGAGCCGGCGGCCGTCGTCGGTGATGCGTAACGCCGAGATGGCGCCGCCGGGCACATCGGGCAGCGGCAACTCGCGGCCGGTCGCGAGATCGCGCGCATGCAGCCGGGAGTAGCCGTCCTCGTTGACAGACCATGCGAGCAGCGCGCCGTCGCCGCTGACGACAACCTGCTCGACATCCCATGCGGGCCGCTCGACCCATCGCGGCGCTCCCGGCGTCAGCGAGAATTCGGCTAGGCCGGTGAACTCGCCGGCTTGATCCGTGACGGCGTAAACCCCGCTGCCGTCTGGTTTCCACGGCCCCGGGTCATGCTTGGCGTCGCCCTCGTGCGGATTGAGCACGATCGGGTTGTTCGGATCGGTGACACCTATCTCGACGAGCAGGATGTCGGCGTCACTGTTGGAGTTGAGCCGGGTGACCGCGACGAAACGCTGGTCGGGCGAAAAGCCGTTCGCATAGTGCAATCCGTCGGTGGTGACGAGGCGCTCGGCCGCTCCGGTCTGGAGATCGAGGAGAATAGCGTCTTGGCTGGTCTGGTCGCGATCGTTGGCGCCGTAGAGCAGGTAGCGGCCGTCGGCGGAAAACGGGTCGATCGTGGCGAGGTGATGTTGCGCCTTCGGCGCGTCGGTGAGGGCGCGCGGCTCGCCGCCGTCGGCGTCCATGATGAAGATTTGATGAAACTCGTCGCCGCCCTGGTCGGCCGTGAAGACCAGTTTGCTGCCGTCGGGCGACCACGCGACGTCGCGTGCCGCTCGATCGGTGAAATGCGTGAGCTGGGTGGCGTTGTCGCTGCCGATCTCTTGCCGCCAGAGATTCGATTGGCCGGAGGCGTTCGACGAGTAGACGATGCTGGCGCCGTCGGGAGACAGGGCCAGCGTGGGCTGGAAGCGGCGCACTGGGGCGAATTCGCTGAACGGGAGGCGCGGCA
>Ga0164242_10008110_pt1 | contig 11411 bp, 11 predicted proteins | sample OricomgcompostMG_FD_108783 | JGI IMG/M metagenome (GOLD analysis project Ga0164242, IMG submission 108783) | Miracle-Growth compost microbial communities from Emeryville, California, USA - Original compost - Miracle growth compost (MG) ...
CAGGATCGTCGAGACGTGCAGCTCGGGGTTCAGGTGCGCCCGGATGAGTTCGATGTTCTTCAGCAACTGACTCAAGCCCTCCAGGGCGTAGTACTCACACTGGATCGGGATGAAGACCTCGCGCGCGGCCACGAAGGCGTTCACGGTGAGCAGGCCAAGACTCGGCGGGCAGTCGATCAGGACGAAGTCGAAGACTCCCGCCGGCCCGGGGTGCTCCTGGTAGTGCTCGATCGCGCGCTTCAGCCGAGACTCGCGAGCAACCAGGGAGACCAGCTCCAGCTCCGCGCCTGCCAGGTCGATCGTCGCCGGCGCGCACCACAGCCCGGGGATGTCCGGGCACTCCTGCAGGACACCGGCGAGTTCCTCGTCCTCCACCACCACGTCATAGACGCTGGGAACCTCGGCATGGTGCGGGATCCCCAGTGCCGTGCTCGCATTGCCCTGCGGATCGATGTCGATCACGAGCACTCGCATCCCGAACTGCGCGAGCGCTGCGGCGACATTGACGGTCGTGGTGGTTTTTCCGACGCCGCCCTTCTGATTGGAGATCGTCAAGACTCGAGGCTGCGCCGGCTTGCGCGGGTTACTGCCGTTGAGCATCTCACGCCGTCGGGCGCGATCGACCAACTCGTCGGCGAGCGGAGCGGAGGACGTCGGTGGGATCGGCTCGGCCGGCGTCTGTGGCGCCGGCACGGTTTCACGGGAAACCGGCTCCCCGTCCGTTTCCCGTGAAACGGTGCCGGCCGCGTCATCGGCCGGCACCAACGGCAGCGCGCCGATCCGGGTCGTCGGCTGCAACCGTGCGGCGTTGCGCCAGCCAACCGGTTCGGCGGACGGTGCCGTCGTCGGGGTGGGCTGTTGCCACCCGGTGGGCAGTGGACTCGTCGTCACCCGTTCGCCTCTTCCCTGTCGTGCCGGTCGGACGCCATCATCTCGTGCCCGGACCCGGGCTCGACCTTCGTCATCCGTTGTCGGGGCGAGCTGTGCGTGCGCGTTGCCGACGCCCCGCCTTCTTGGCCGCCGACGGGCCCAACCGCCGTGGTGTCCCCACGGCCAATCGCGCCACCGTGGTCGGCTCCTCCAACAGTCCCACGCCGCATTCACTGATCTCGATCGACGTCACACCGACGGCACTGAGCAACGGACGGCACCCGTCGATCTCCTCGGCCACGGACGCGCCCTTCATCGGCAGCCACCATCCGCCCGGCCGCACGTGGGGCACCGACCACACTGCCAGATTCTCCAGTGCGGACACGGCGCGGGAGGTGACGACATCCGCTGCCGGTACCTCGCCCCACAGCGCTTCCGCGCGACCGCGTGCGATCGTCACGTTCGACAGCTCCAGCGTTTCGACAACCTCCTGCAGCCACCGCACCCGGCGCAGCAGGGGCTCGACCAGGGTCACCTGGAGGTCCGGGCGGCGGATCGCGATCACCAGTCCGGGCAGGCCCGCGCCGCTACCGACGTCGATGACCGTCTTGCCCGGATCGATCAACTCCGTGATGACTGCGCAGTTGAGGATGTGCCGCTCCCACAGACGCGGCGTCTCGCGAGGCCCGAGCAGGCCGCGGATCACTCCGGATCCTGCCAGCACCTCGGCGTATCGCACCGCGAGTGGCAACCGGGCGGCGAAGATTCGCGCAGCGACCGGTGGCGCCGCTGGAACCTCCGCGGTCTCGAGTCCCTCGGGGGGCCGCGCGGAATCGGGTTTCACGTGGAACGTCCTAGTCCGCTGCGGGCAGGACCACCACGAAGCGCCGCGGCTCGGCGCCCTCGGACTCCGAGCGCAACCCACCGGCCAGCACCGCATCGTGGACGACCTTGCGCTCGAAGGCCGACATCGGGTCGAGTGCGATGCGCTCACCGTCCGCCTTGACGGCGGCGACGGCGTCCTCGGCGACCTTCACCAGCTCGGCGCGCCGGTCGGCGCGGAAGCCGGCGATGTCCAGCATCAATCGGCTGCGATTGCCGGTCTCGGCCTGCACCGCGAGGCGGGTCAGTTCCTGCAATGCGTCCAGCACCTTGCCGTTCGGGCCGACCAACCGGCGTGGCACCCGCCCTTCCTCCGAGTCGACGATCGAGACCGATGCCCGGTCTCCATCGACATCCACGTCGATGTCCCCGTCCATGTCGACGATGTCGAGCAGGGTCTCCAGGAAATCAGCGGCAACCTCGCCCTCACGGTCCAGGTCGATGCCCTTGCTCGGCGGGGACACCACGGCCTGCTCCTCCTCGGAGGGTGCATCGTGGGTGCTCACGTCAGTCATTCTTCGCTCCAGTGCAGTTGGTCAAATGGGCTGTGTGACGGCGGCTCGATCCACGGTCTCGGCGCCCGTCACGGCGCGGTGGATCGGCGTCTGAGCGCTCGGCGCTACCGCTTGCGTTTCTTGTTGCGTTTGGGCTGGACACGCTGGCCACCCGCCTTGCCGGCGGTGCCGCCGTCCGCGGTGACCAGACCCGGGGTCCCCGCGGGGGTCTTGGACTTGGCCAGTTCCACCGCGGACGTGTCCGCGGACTCGTCGTCGCTGGAGTGCAGCCCGGGAATGCTGAGCTTGGTGATCGGCTTGCCCTTGGCGCGACGGCGCTCCTCCAGTGCCTTCTCGGCCGCCGAACCGGGGGCCGGCATCCGGCGGATCGTGTAGAACTGCTGGCCCATGGTCCACAGGTTGGTGGTCACCCAGTAGAGCAGGACACCGATCGGGAAGTTCACACCGGTGATCGCGAAGAACACCGGCATGATGTACATGATGTACTTCTGCTGCTTCGCCAGCGGGTTGTCGAGCGCGGACGCCGGCATGTTCTTGCGCATCAGCTGATGCTGGGTCGTGAAGACCGTCACCGACATGATGATGATCAGCGCGACGGTCAGGACGCGGGTGGAGCCCACCGGAGAGCCGGCCGGGTGCAGGAACGCGGAGGACAGCTTGACCCCGAAAAGGGTGGAACTCTCCGCCTGCGCAGCCAGGCTCTTGGTCATCACGCCGATCGGGTGATGGGTGCCGTGCCCGATGTCCTTCAGCCGGTCCAGCACGCGGAAGAGCGCGAAGAAGAAGGGTGACTGCAGCAGGATCGGCATACAGGACGAGAAGGGGTTGGTACCCGTCTTCTTGTACAGCTCCATCGTCTCCTCAGTCATCTTCTGACGAGACTCGGCGTCCTTCTTGCCCTTGTATTTCTTCTGGATCTTCTGGATCTCGGGCTGGATCAACTGCATCCGTCGCGAGGACTTGATCTGCTTGACGAACAGCGGGATCAACAGGATGCGCAGCACGATCACCAGGCCGACGACCGAGAGCGCCCAGGTCCAGCCATTGGCCGCCGGCATGCCGATCAGCGTGAACGCCTTGTGGAAACCCACCATGACGAAGGCGACGAACCATTCGAGGGGGTACAGGATCGTGTCGAAGAAGTCGTAGATGGCGCAGTCCTTTAGTTCAGCGGAGCCGGCGTCGGTCTGCCGGAGCGGTCCGCAGTGTCAAGAGGCGGAACGTGGTCGACACCGCCGGGGTTCCACGGGTGGCAGCGCGCCAACCGGCGAACGGTCAGCAGGCTGCCCCGGAAGACCCCGAATCGGGTCAGCGCGGTGATCGCGTAGGTCGAACAACAGGGAGTGAAGCGGCAACTCGGCGGGAGCAACGGAGAAATGGCCAGCTGATAGAGCCGGACCAGCCAGATCAGCGGCTTCGCGAGCACGTGGCGCACGGACATCGGGTCACCCACGCCTGCGTTGCACCGCTGATGCCAGTAATCGGTCCAGGTCCGCACGCAGCACGTCCGCAGCGGCGCCCCCGGCCTGCGGTGTCGCCCGGATCACGATGTCCAGATCGGCCGGCAGCGACGGCAACAACGCCGCGATCTCGTGGCGCAACACTCGCTTGGTGCGATTGCGGACCACCGCGTTGCCGACCGACTTGGACACGACCATCCCGACCCGGCTGGCAGCACTGCGTGGCGGCGCCACCGTGACGACCAGCCGCGGTCCGGCGGCGCGCCCGGAACGACGACTGCGCAACACTGCGGTGAAGTCCGCACTGTCGCGCAGTCGATGCTTCGTCGGCAACACGTTGCCTGACCCAGCGCCGAAGCCCCGGGGGTCGCTCAGGCCGAGATCTTGGCGCGGCCCTTGCCGCGACGAGCCGACAGGATGGCGCGGCCCGCGCGGGTGCGCATGCGCAGGCGGAATCCGTGCGTCTTGGCGCGGTGGCGGTTGTTCGGCTGGAAGGTGCGCTTGCTCACTGTCGTCTCCGTCGAAATGTGCGGACCGGAGTCGGTCCGGGTCGTGCTTCGGTCATGGGGTCTTCGCTGCACTGAGCGCATGCCGCCCACCTACCGGAAGCAACCGAACTGGTCGAGGCAGGTACGCGCGAAGATGGTTCCGATCTACGATACGGGCCCCCGGCGGACAGGGTCAAACCGAGCACCGGCGGCACCCGACGACGGCCGAACCCACCAGCCAACCGGTGATCCGCCGGGCGCACCAGCCACCACGCCGAGCCCGCGAAAAATTCTGCGGTCGCGGCTTGCCGGACCGCTGTCCAAGTTGTTAGCGTCAGCGTCTTCCCGGTCAGTTCACCACCGCGGACCTGCAGCAGACCCCTCTTCATTCACAGCCTGTGGATAACTATGTGGATGACGGGCGTAGCATGTCCGCAACTGAACATTGCTGGACCACCGTGAAAAGCACGTTATTCGTCAGGGAGGGCGCATCCGTCGTGAGCGAACCGGACATCGATCTCGCTCACGTCTGGCACGGTGCGATGCTCGGCATCGAGGACTCCGGGATCCCGGCACGTGACCGCGCCTACCTGCGCCTGGCACGCCTGGCCGGCCTCGTCGGCGACACGGCCTTGCTGGCCGTGCCGTTCGATCACACCAAGATCTTCGTCGAGACCACGCTGAAGGACCCGATCTGCGCAGCGCTCGGCGAGCAGCTGGGCGCCGACATCCGGCTCGCGGTCACCGTGGACGAAAGCCTGCGACCGCTCGAGGAGGAGGCCACCGAGCCGGCCACGCACCCGGTCGCGCCGGCGCTGTCCGATGCCGACGAGGACCTGTTCACCGCGGCGGCCGCCCGCGACGGTGCACCGGCGCCGGCGACCACCGAGCCGGTCCCCGATGCCCGGCTCAACCCGAAATACACGTTCGAGACGTTCGTCATCGGGGCCGGCAACCGCTTCGCCTGCGCCGCCGCACAAGCAGTCGCCGAGACACCGGCACGCTCCTACAACCCGTTGTTCGTCTACGGCGACAGTGGGCTGGGCAAGACGCATCTGCTGCACGCGATCGGCAATTACGTGCGCAACTACTACCCACACATGCGGGTGCGCTACGTGAACTCCGAGGAGTTCACCAATGACTTCATCAACTCCATCCGCGACGACAAGGCATCCAGTTTCCAGAAGCGCTACCGCGACAACGTCGACGTGCTGCTGATCGACGACGTGCAGTTCCTCCAGGGCAAGGACGGCACGCAGGAGGAGTTCTTCCACACGTTCAACGCGCTGCACAACAGCGAGAAGCAGATCGTGCTGACCTCCGATCAGCCGCCGAAGATGCTCTCCGGACTGGAGGACCGCATGCGGTCGCGCTTCGAATGGGGCCTGACCACCGATGTGAAGCCGCCGGATCTGGAGACACGCATCGCCATCCTGCGCAAGAAGGCGGTCGCGGACTCGATGAAGTTGCCCGACGAGGTGCTCAGCCTGATCGCGAGCAAGGTGCCCAGCAACATCCGCGAGCTCGAGGGTGCGCTCATCCGGGTCACCGCCTACGCATCGGTGTCCAATCAACGGGTGACCGAGGAACTTGCCGGACGCGTCCTGAAGGATCTGATGCCCTCCTCCGGGTCCGGTCAGATCAGCGCCACCGCGATCATGCGGCAGACCGCGAAATACTTCGGCCTCTCGGTCGAGGAACTGTGCGGCTCCTCGCGCTCGCGGACCCTGGTCAACGCCCGCCAGATCGCGATGTACCTGTGCCGCGAGCTCACCGACCTGTCGCTACCGAAGATCGGCCAGCAGTTCGGCGGCCGCGATCACACGACGGTCATGCACGCCGACCGCAAGATCCGTCAACTGATGGGTGAGCGTGCGCATCTCTACGAGCAGATCAGCGAGCTGACCACCCAGATCCGCCGCGCCACCTCCTGAGCCGCCTCCCGGAGACACCACTGTCCACAGGCACCTGTGGACACACCGGCCGCCCAGCGCAGCTCCAGTACCCGGGCCACGCCGCCTCGGACCACCTCAGCCGACGTCCGACACCGCCCTACCACGCGCGTCGTCCACACCCTGTGGATAACGCTGTGGGTATTGGGACTGGTGTGGTCCGTGTGGCACGGCTGTTCTCCACATTCCCTGGTGGGTAACACCTCGAAAGCTGTGGACAACCGCGCCGGCGTGGCCACCCGCGCTGCGGACGGACTGTGGAAAACTCAGGTTGTCCACAGGGCCGGGCAGTTTTCCACCGGCGCCGGCAACATGTTGTCCACAGCGCGGTCGATTGGTATGCCGCCCGCGCCGACGGTTTTCCACAGTATCCACAGATGCGACTACTACGACGAACCAGAGAACAACCACGATTTCGCCATTGCGCGCTGGGGATACCGCGCGACCAGCAGCGGCCACCCTCGACAAGCAGGCCCGGAATGTCGCCGAACGAAGATCGCGTTCGGCGATCCGGCCGCGGCCGGATCGACCCGGCCGGGTCGACGGGATCCTGCACCCGGCGTTCCCGTGGGTGCAGATCCGCGTCGAGGTCACTTCAGGGCGTCGCGCGCCGCCGTCGTGAAGGCGTTGCTCACCTCGGTCACGAAGGACGCGTGCGCCTTCGCGAGGGCGTTGACGAAGTCCAGCTGCGAGGCGCTGCCGGCCTTCTCCTCGAAATCGACCAGGCCCTGCAGCGTCTTCTCGTAGGCGTCCAGGGACAGGTTGCCGCTCTTCTTGGCCGCCTCGATCATCTTCTCGTTCAGTTCACGCACGCGGGCCGCAGCGGCCTCGAAGTCCGGGGTGAACGCCGCGGCTGCATCGGCGGGGTCGCTCTTGGAAGTAGCCATGATCTCGTGTTTCCTCTCGCGTCGTGATCGGCCCGATGCCGGGCCGATCGTCCACACAAAGTTAGCAAGATCTAGCTAACTATGCAAAGAGATGGTCAGCTGCGCACGTAGGTGCCCGGCGCGTCCTCCAGCGGCTGGTACGTGCGGTTGCCGAGCGTGGTGGGTGCCGGCACGAGGTCGCCGGCACGTGCGGTCGACCACTCGATCCAGTCGTGCCACCAGGAGCCTTCGTGGCGGGTCGCCGCGTCGCGCCACTGCAACGGGTCCTCGGGGTTCGCGCTGCCGTCCGACAGCGCTTCGAACCACGCCTGCGGCGACGGCGGATTGACCACTCCGGCGATGTGCCCACCGGAGCTGAGCACGTAGCGCACGTCGCCGGAGAACAGCTGGGTGGCGCTGTATGACGTCGTCCACAAGACGATGTGGTCGTTGACCGCGCCCACCACGTAGACCTCCGAGTCGACGTCGCCCAGGTGCAGGTGCTCACCGCCCAACTCCATCCGGTCCTGGGCCAGGCGGTTCTCGCCGTACAACAACCGCAGGTAGCTGGAGTGCATCGCCGCAGGCATCCGGGTGGCGTCGCCGTTCCAGGCGAGGATGTCGAACGGCTGGGACGCATTGCCCAGCAGCCAGCGCTCGGGGATGTAGCGGAAGATCAGGTCCCGCGCGCGCAACAGGTCGAACGCGAGCGCCATGTCGTGCTCGTCGAGGAAACCGCTCTCGTGCATGCGGATGTCGATGCGATCCAGTGAGTCCGGGTCGACGAACGCCGCCAGCTCGCCCGGCTCGGAGTAGTCCAGGATCGTGTTGAGCAGGGTCAGGGTGCCCAACCGGGCGTCCTGTCGGGCGGCCAGGTGGGCAGCAGCCATCGACGCCATCGCGCCCCCGAGGCACAGCGACAGCACGTCGATCGTGTCGCTGCCGGTCACTGCCCGGACGACGTCCATCGCCTGCAGGACGCCCTGTTCGAGATAGTCGTCCATCGTGACGTCGGCCATCGAACGGTCCGGATTCCGGTAGCTGATCATGAACACGGTCCGGCCGTGCTGCACCGCCCACTCGATCAGGCTGCGGCCCGGGGCCAGGTCCATGACGTAGTACTTGTTGATCCACGGCGGACTGGCCAGCAACGGAACCTGGTGCACCTGCTCGGTCTGCGGGGCGTACTGGATCAGCTCCATCAGGTCGTTGCGGTAGATGACCGACCCGGCGGTGGCGGCCAGGTCCGTGCCGAGCGTGAAGGCCGACGCGTCCACTTTCTCCGGCATACCCTTGCGGTCCACCAGGTCCGACAACGCCAGCTTGGCGCCGTCGATCAGCGAACGGCCGGCGGTGTCCAGCGCCTTGCGCATGGCCACCGGGTTGGTCAGCAGGAAGTTGGTGGGTGCCGCCGCGTCGGTGAGCAGGTGCGTGGTCAGGGCCGCCTTGAGATCGGTGAGGTCGTCGGTGTGACCGGCCGCGAGGACCTCGTCGACGTAGCGGCACACCAGGTCGTAGAACTGCCGCACCGCGAAGTAGTAGGCGCTCTCGTCCCACGACGGGTCCGCGAAACGCCGGTCCTTCGGGTCGGGCTCGATCGGCGGTGACACCGGCACCGAGAAGGCCTTCCCGGCCGCCGCGAACGGCAAGGTCGCCAGGCCGGTCATCAATCTGACCCCGGCGACCGCCATCGGCGCAGGATTGCGTGCCGCCTGACCGAGCGCGGAAGCCGTCGCGGTCGTCCAGCCCAGGGGGTCCAACTTCGCCTGGATCCTGGTCAGCAGGTCCGGTTGCTGCTTGTCCGTCGCCATCACTGCTCCTGCTCGTCGCGGAAGAGCCCCTCGGCCACGCGGGCCGCACGCTGGGTCTCCGAAGTTGTCAGCGCGGTGCCGTCCTCGTGTGGGGATGAATCGATCGTGCGCCGGAAACCCGCGGATGCCAAGGGTTCACGGGGATCAATTCAGCCCGGCGTGCTCGCCGGGGACGAAGCCGACGGCGACTAGATTGGGGGCCGTGCCCGCGAAAGATCCGGTCGACGACCTTCCGTCCAGCCTCGGTGAGCTGATCCGCAGACAGCGGCAACTCGCCGAGTTGCCGATGCGGCAGCTCGCGAGCATGGTCGGCATCTCCAACCCCTATCTGTCCCAGATCGAGAACGGCCTGCGCGCACCCAGCGAGCAGGTGCTCGACGGCATCGCCCGCTCCCTCGGGCTCTCCCCGGAGGATCTGCGCGTGGAGGACGACGAGGATGCCGAGCCCGACCTGCGGGCGGCGATCAGGGCCGACCGGTCGCTCACCGCAGCCCAGCGCCGGGCACTCGTCGAGGTGTATGACGCGATGCTCGCCGCCAACAGGGCGAAGTCCGACGGCTGAGGTGCGCTGCGGCACGCCTCACCCGCGGGTGGCGGACGCTTCGGCGCGGCGACTAGGGTCTTGCTGCGCGCTTCGCGGTGCTCGATCCAGACGGTCCGGGCCCTTGGACGCACAGCACAGCCACGGAAGGTGTCTGGTCATACCTACGACCGACCCCTGAGAACAAGGATGGTTTGTACGTGAAGCTCATCGTCGATCGCGATGTCCTGGCCGAGGCCGTGACCTGGGCCGTCCGCGGCCTGTCCAACAGGCCGCCCGTGCCGGTGTTGGCCGGTGTGCTCCTGGACGCGAGCAACGACGGGCTTACCCTCAGTGCGTTCGACTACGAGGTGTCGGCCAAGGTCACCGTGGACGCGCAGGTCGACGAGACCGGTCAGGTGCTGGTCCTCGGCCGGCTGCTGGCGGAGATCTCCCGGTCGCTGCCGAACAAGCCGGTCACGATCACCGCCGATGAGCACAAGGTCGAGCTCACCTGCGGATCCAGCCGCTTCTCGCTGCAGCAGATGCCGACGGCCGACTACCCCACCCTGCCGACCTCGCCGGACCCGACGGGTTCGATCGCCGGCGACGTCTTCACCGAGGCCGTGTCGCAGGTGGCGATCGCCGCGGACCGCAGCGACACTCTGCCGATCCTGACCGGTGTGCGACTGCAGATCGAGGGCGACAAGCTCAGCCTGCTGGCGACCGACCGCTACCGGCTCGCGCTGCGGGAACTCACCTGGAACCCCACCGACGCCGACGTCGAGCAGACCGCGCTCATCCCGGCCCGCACCCTGCTCGACACCGCCAAGGCGCTCGGCGCGGCCGGCGCGGTCCAGGTGGCACTCGGCAACTCCGCCGGCGGTGACGGCCTCGTGGGCTTCGAGGCCGGCCAGCGGCGTGCCACCACGCGATTGCTCGACGGCGAATACCCCAAGGTGTCCTCGATCTTCCCCAGCAGCGTCGACTCCGTCGCCGTCATCGAGACCGCGTCACTGACCGAGGCCGTCAAGCGTGTCTCGCTGGTCGCCGAACGCAACACCCCGGTGCGGCTGCGTTTCTCCGACGGTCAGGTCGGGATCGAAGCCGGTCAGGGTGACGACGCCCAGGCTTCCGAAGCGGTCGAGTCGACGCTCACCGGGCCGGAGATCGAGATCGCCTTCAACCCGCAGTTCCTGCTCGACGGACTGGGCGCACTCGGCACCAAGTTCGCCCGGATGTCCTTCACCCAGCCCAAGAGCCCCGCAGTCCTGTCCGGACAGCCGGAGGCGGACGGCGAGGCCGACGAGTCCTACCGCTATGTCCTGATGCCCGTCCGTTTTGCGAGCTGACGGCGCGGAGTAGCGTCAAGAGCGACTTCCGACATACATCGACGAAAGGCGTGGCATGCAACTCGGTTTGATCGGCCTGGGCAAGATGGGCGGCAACATGCGCGACCGCTTGGAGGCCGCCGGGCACGACGTGGTCGGCTATGACACCAACCCCGAGGTCTCGGACGTCAAGGACCTGAAGGAACTCGTCGGCAAACTCGACGCACCCCGCACCGTGTGGTGCATGGTGCCCGCCGGCAAGGTCACCCAGGCGGTCATCGACGAGCTGAAGGGGCTGCTCGACGAGGGTGACCTGATCATCGACGGCGGCAACAGCAAGTTCACCGATGACGGCAAGCACGAGAAGGAGCTCGCCGAGAAGGGCATCGAATTCGTCGACTGCGGTGTCTCCGGCGGCGTCTGGGGCAAGGAGAACGGCTACGCCCTCATGGCCGGCGGCAGCCCGGAGAACATCGAGCGGGTGATGCCGATCTTCGACGCGCTGCGTCCGGAGGGTCCGCGCGACGAGGGCTTCGTGCACGCCGGGGACGTCGGTGCGGGGCACTACGTGAAGATGGTCCACAACGGCATCGAGTACGGCATGATGCAGGCCTACGCGGAAGGCTACGAGCTGCTCGAGGCCAAGGAGATCGTCAAGGACGTCCCGGCGGCGTTCAAGGCGTGGACCCGGGGCACCGTCATCCGGTCCTGGCTGC
>Ga0164242_10008111_pt1 | contig 11410 bp, 11 predicted proteins | sample OricomgcompostMG_FD_108783 | JGI IMG/M metagenome (GOLD analysis project Ga0164242, IMG submission 108783) | Miracle-Growth compost microbial communities from Emeryville, California, USA - Original compost - Miracle growth compost (MG) ...
AGGAGAGCTGATGTTTTTAATTATCATGACGAAGATGGAGTTTTTTGTACTCCTTTTCTCTTATCCTTAACAAAAGTTAGTCCTCTTGAACCGAAGTAAAGCTTCGGCGAATCAACCAATGAGATTAAAATAAATTATAACATATAGGAAAAGGCAAAGATTCCGGTATTCTTTAGGACAATTATCTTGGTGAATATAATCTGCAAAAATGGCAGTCTGTCCCAAAGGGATTATAAAGTTGGAGGGTGGCCAAGTAATTTGAGAAGGCGGCCAAGTGTTGTGATATTATACACCAAAAGTCAAGAAAAGGGAAAATCTGACCCGCAATAGAATCCTGGCCACGAGTATATGCGCAAATATCGAGATGCTCACCCTGAGTACGTTTCCCGTAACCGAGAACAACAGCAAGTACGTAATCAAAAGCGTATAACCTCCCTACCTGTCATTTTAAAACTAACTGGATCCCTTGTACTCCAACGCGACACCGATGGAAGCTGCTCTTTGGTAAAAGTCGAACACCTGGGCAGCGTAAAAGGGTACGCGTCACCTTCATAACTACTTGATTTATAATAAGCGGTGTTTGCTGAAAATTGTAAAAGGATACGCGTAACCTCTATAATGAATTGATATACAGATAGTAACGTCATGCCTATCATAGGCGCAAAGATTGTAAAGGTGTACGCGTAACCCCACAAGTAATTGATATATAGTAGATAGTGCGGGTTTGCGAATATATAATCAAAAGATTGTAAAGGTGTACGCGTAACCTCTGCAAATATTTGATATACAAGAGATAAGGGGCAATTTTTGGATAAAATCAACCAGTATTGTAAAGGTGTACGCGATTGTTCAGGGCGGGCCCATTAAAAATGATATTGGGTGGCCCGTTGGCGTAGATTATCCACTACGCCCATTTGATAAAAATGAGGTTATTTAGGGTTAACAAAATTGTATTTTATTGACCTTTGCCACTGTCCTAATTGCGGAAAAAGAAACGGGGTTAAATGCCCGTTTTTACTGCATTTAACCCCGTTTTTATCCCTTTTAAACAGATGGAATTACCTTACAAATTAATAATTATACAAATATGGTATTTTCTTACTCAAAATGTCGATTCGTTTTATTTGCACTAGTTAATCATTTTTCCGTAAAATGTACTATTTATGGCACTTTTCGCACATTTTTATACTCTATCCCTTTTGTTGTTTTGTTTTATCCCCCATAGATCTTGTGCAAATTTCGCACTCACAGCCGTAAAATTAAATTATTTTACCGACCTACAAGCCAATAAAATCATATATTTTAGCTATCCGCTGAATTGCTGATATTTATGTTACCTTTTTTTAAATTCAAATTACATCCTCAGCCGAGTTAGATATTAATGGTAGATCATTAAAAAATTTATATTGAGCTTTTGTATCTGGATTGATAATAGCCCAGGCAGTGAGTATAATTATTAAGAAATCCACCTTAAGACTTTTATTTTTATTATACCATATTTCTAAAGCCCCTTTATATGGCATAATTACTTTCTGATAATATTCATGTTTGTCCATTTTAGTAGCAGAAACCAATGCCTCTTCGTCTCTAAATATCAAAGAACCAATCCCTGTAATTCCAGGTTTAGAATTGTAAATTTTTCCCCTTATTTCAGGAGAATACATTTCAAAACTAACTTTCATTAATGGTCTTGGCCCAACAATACTCATATTACCTTTAATGACATTTAAAATTTGTGGCAATTCATTTATTTTTGTGATCCTTAAAAATTTACCCAATGGTAAAAGCCTAGGATCATTTCTGACAGTCACACTACCAGTCCCCATGTTAGGACTATTTTTTAGCATAGTGGCGAACTTCAATATTTTGAAAGTCTTATTTTTATATCCAACCCTTTCCTGTTTATAAAATATATAATGTTCACCAGTTAAAAGTAAAATAATAACTATTGGAATCATAAAGGGGAAAAGGATAATAAATGCTAATATAGAAATAATTAAATCGAATGATCTCTTTAAAAGAGTATACATATTTTTTACGAATAAGGTTATATAATTTTACATTTTTTGGTCGAGGCTTAAACCTGTTTCTATATGTTGAAAATTTGGAATCATTTTATTCAACAATTCAACGATATCCCTTTTTGTGAACTCTTCTTTTGTAAATAATCTTTTGATTTCAGCTATTATATTATTAAGTTCATCTTTGCTTCTTTTCGGTGCATTTTTAACTATGCCTAAGTTTATACATTTATCTAAATCAAGGGTTTCTTCCGCTGTGTAGAATTCTTCATAAAGCTTTTCGCCACTTGTGTTACTATTAAAGAAATAAATAGGGTAGGTGCCTGCGTCAATTTCTTTTGCGCTTTGCTTTGCTTCAATTTCAGAAGTACACTCTTTTACCTTAAATCCATTTTCTTGTACAAATTCTTTTGCGATATTTGCAAAATTTATCATGGTATCATTACCTAATTTAGGGAAAAAGATATCACCACTTTGGCCTAAAATGCAGGCGCAAAGACATATTTGCCCTGATTCCTCGGGAGACACAAAAAATCTTTTGACATCACTTGGGCAAGATAATGGTTGATGCTTTAACATTCTATCAATAAAACCAGCAGGAAGACTTCCATTTGAAAAGGCTACATTTGCAAATCTTGCCGTTGTTATTTTCATCTCGTTGGAATAGGCCAGGATTACTTCCTCCATAAGTTTTTTGCTGGCCCCCATTACATTAACAGGATTTGCCGCCTTGTCCGTCGAGACACAAAAAAAATGTTTAGCAGGATTTGCCAACAAGAAGTCTAAAAAGTTTTTTGCTTTAAGGACATTATTGTCGATCATTGCCTCAATTGAAAATTCGTCTTTTTCGCTTCTGACATGCTTATGTGCAGCAAAATTTGCAATGATGTCAAATGGACCTTCTTTTTTAAATATTTTATAAAAGACTGGATCACTGAAATTAATTGGGTAAGTAATAAAATTATCTGGCAGTTCTATATCATTTCTACTACGACAATCTCTGACTAATTCAGTAAGACCATTCTCATTAATATCAATAACAACTAATTTTCCAGGGTTATATTTAACTAAAGCTCTTATGTATGAAGATCCAATTGTCCCAGCTCCTCCAATTACTAAAACTGATTTTCCTTTTATCTCCCGTTCTAATTCATTATTGAATTTCTTGAGATCTGCGGTTAATAAACTGGTTGGGCGATGAGTTATATTATTTTTTATAAATTTTTCTACGTTAAAATTTAAATTCATTTTTATTTTACTTTATTATTTATTAGCCTTTAATTATTTCATTTATTGCTGTTATTACCCTATTGATTTGGTCTTCTGTTAAAGAAGAACTTGATGGCAGACACAAACCATTTTCAAACAATTTATCAGAAACTCCTGATCCATAATATGGAGAAGAATTAAAAATGGGTTGTTGATGCATTGGTTTCCATAAAGGACGTGATTCTATATTCAATTTTTGGAGACCAAGCCTTATATCTTCTCTAGTGGTTCCATTTGACTTCACTGGATCAATTAATAGTGAAGTTAGCCATCTATTGCTAAACATACCTTCTTGTTCTAATTGGAATGAGATGCCAGCTGTATTTGAAAGCTCTTGATGATATTTTTTGAAATTTTCCCTTCTTTTCTCGACCCATTTATCAAGGACTTCCATTTGTCCTCTACCAAGACCAGCTACTAGATTGCTCATACGATAATTGTAACCGATGTTGGTGTGTTGATAATGCGGTGCGTCGTCCTTTGCTTGTGTAGCAAAAAATTTTGCCCTTTTACTTAATGATTCTGTCTTTGTTACCAATGCACCACCACCTGAGGTCGTAATAATTTTGTTCCCATTAAAAGACAGGCAAGCCATTTCGCCAATTGTCCCACATTTTTTATTATCATAAGAAGATCCCAATGCTTCCGCTGCATCCTCCAAAACAGGAATTTCATATTTATTGGCTATTGCCATTATTTCATTTATTTTTGCGGGCATACCATATAAGTGGACCGGAATGATTGCTTTGGGCTTTTTTCCTTTTTCGATTCTATCCAATATGGCCTCTTCTAAATGTTTTGGACAAATATTCCAAGTATCTGGTTCGCTATCTACAAATACAGGTGTTGCTCCTTGGTATATGATAGGGTTGGCGGAGGCAGAAAAGGTCATCGATTGACATATTACTTCATCTCCCTTAGTAACCCCTAATAAAATTAATCCTAGATGTAATGCAGCAGTTCCTGAACTAAGAGCTGCAATTTTAACTTCACCTCCTAAATATGATTCGATTGCTTTTTCAAATGCATCAACATTAGGACCAAGTGGAACAACCCATCCAGATTCAATAGCCTCGTTTACAAATTTTTGTTCATTTCCCCCTAAATGAGGAAGAGATAATGCAATTCTTTCGTTATTCATTATTAGATTGATTTTATTATTTTTCCCGGATTTCCCACAACTACACAATTGTCTGGAACATCCTTTATGATTATGGCACCTGCACCAATAGTACACCATTCTCCAATGGTTACACCAGGAATAATTGTTGCACCTGCGCCAATATGAGTTCCTTCCTTGATAGTAACCTGCCCACATAATGTCGCATTAGGAGAAATATGCACAAAATCTCCAATATTACAATCATGGTCGACAGAACAATTCGTATTTAAAATACAATTTTCTCCAATGGAGGTCATTGCATTTACCGTTACGCCAGGCATAATTACTGTACCGCGGGCAACTTTTGCACGGATGGATATACTACTAAATTTAGCTATAATTGTTGATAAATTATTTAGATGACATTCTAAAGATACCTTTTTCCTTATTTTGTTATTTCCAATCCCTATAATTAATTCGTTGTCAAAAGGTATTTTATCTTGTGATTTAATTTTATAGCCAAATACTTCTGAACCAATATTTTCTATGTCAATGATTCCCTTAATGGATAAATTTCCGGCTTGTTCTATGATATCAATTATCACTTTAGCATGCCCTCCGCTACCATAAACATAAATGTCCTTCATGCTGCAAAGTTACAATTCGATTTGATGCAAATAAAAATAAAATGTTTCTTAAATAGATTGATAGCCAATAATAGAAAATAAAATACCAAACTATTAATTATCAAATAATTTATAATATTTTTAGTCTTTTGACGTTTAGCATTTGAATCAGTATCAGAATGTGAAAAAGTAAATGGCATTAACACTAATAATTATGGGGAAATGTATTTTTATATTTGTTATATATTTCACTTTATTTTCAATTATATTATTTAAATTTACAAGGAATTTAAAACTACGAATAAACCCTTTAGCATGGAATGTGGCTTTTATGTTTAAATTGTTAGTGGGAACATTTTATGCGTTAAGTTTTAAGAATTTGTCCCCGACGGCGGATACTTGGTTATATTTTCAAAATGGGATTAATATTATCGACCATCATTTTAGTCCAAACAATAATATTGTTTATAAAAACTTAAATATTTTAGACTCAAATAGTTATTTTAATCAATACCGATATTTATTGATGGATTATTTGTCGGCTTTTCTAAGTATTTTATCTGGAAAATCATATTATATTAATTTAATATTTTATAACTTCTTAGTCCTTTTGGGGATAATTAAGTTGTATCAAGCAACTTTAAAAATTGATATTCGATATGAATACATTTTTTTTATAATTCTTTGTTTTTTTCCCCCTTTTGTATTTTGGACCAGTGGATATCACCGTGATGGGCTTTGTATAGCGACATTAGGAATTTATCTTTTTTATTTTCAACAGTTTTTAAGTAATCATCATTGGAAACCATTAGTATTTTCTCTTATTGCTATTTGTCTTTTGCTTTTTATGCGTAGTTTTTGGGGCTTTTCTGCTTTTATTGTGGGTCTATTATGGTTTCTGAGTGCCAAACTTAATAATTCGAAACCATTTTGGGTATTTAGTTTGGGTGCCTTATTTTTAATAGGCTTATTTATATTATCGGCTTTTGCACCTCCAAATCTTAATTTTGCTCAAAGCCTGGTGTATAAGCAACATGCTTTCCTAGATTTGCAAGGTAGTTCAGAACTTCCCATAACGAAATTGGCTCTAAATGTTAAGGCTTATTGCAAAGCGTTGTTGGATGGATTTAATCACTTAACGGTCAGACCTTATCCGGATGAAATAGGTACCTTATTTTATTTACTAGCATTTCTTGAGAATTTCTTAATTTGGATCCTTATAGGTTTAGCATGCTATTTTGCTTTTAAAGGGAAAAATAGAAGAGTATTTTCTAAGCCAGAGAATAATGTATTATTATTTTTAGTTATAATAAGTTATGCAGTAATTGGTTTAACCGTTCCGTTTTTAGGGGCCATTGTCAGATACAAAGCACCATTCGAACTATTATTAATTCTTTTACTAGTTCAATTTATACCTCTAAAATTTCTCTGTAAATTATGTCCCAAACGATTCAAATCTGCGATCTAGAATTATACTAAATATTACACTAAATATTATATTAAATAATTATATTAATCTAATGCGTGAATTTATTACCAAAATGGTGGTTCATTTAAATCAGAAAAAGCGTGGGTTAATTTATTTATTTTGTTTATTTGTTGCGTATGGACTGCTTAAATCAATTGTTTATTTTGCCCCGTTGTTTTTAAATCACATTTTAAATAATGTCAACAAATTTGGGGAATTTGAGTATTCTTTAAACCTAGGACAAACATTTTCCACCATATTTGCAATGGGGCTTCCCAATGCATTTGCTTATTTTGTTTTCAAAGAAAAAGAGGAAAACTTAAATGTAATTTTTCATAATATTTATTTTTCTGTATTAATTCTATTGTTGCTTGTTGGTCTATGTAAACCAACTGTTTTTAATAATTTATATTTTAATGCTGTTATTATTGGTATAGCTTTGTCCAACCAACTGTTTATATCTACTTATTATAAACTGAAGGGGAAAAACTTGCTTGCGATTGTTGTAGATTGTGGTGTATACATTCTGCTTTTGATTTATAGTTGCTTGCTTTTTGAGAAGAAATTATCTTACCATTTATCTAATTGGTCCATCATCATCCTTGCTTATACGGCCCTCATGGTCATAAAATTCCATTTCCGAAAAATTGGTAATTTTTCGACCATAAAAAAGGTAGATTGGTGGAGGGTACTTAAATATGGAATCCAAATCGTCATTACCTTATTTTTGACTTCTTTACTTACTACTAGTACTAGAATTTATATTGAATACTTTACTGATTTTAGGTCAGTGGGTATTTATTCATTATTTATCAGAATTGCATCCGCTATTATCATTTTCCATAGGGTAGTGGTCATTCTTTTGTACAGAAAGATTTATGGTGACGAGCATTCCATACTGGACAACTATTTCTCCATCCTTATTATATTTGCTTTGATAGGTGGTGCTATTTTGTATTTTGTTGTTCCACATATTGCGTCATTACTAATGCCTTCTTTTGTGGAAGCGAATAAAAGTGCCAGCAATATATTCTTATGGACTATCTTGCAGGCTGTTTCCTGGACCTCAGTAGCCGTTTTGGAACTTGTTATTTACAGAGAAAATATCCTGGCTAGGTATATTCCATTATTGATATCTATTCTGGCCCTATTGGGATTTTCATTTTTTATTTATAATCACTTTTTATCCTTGTCTGCCTTACAGATCCTCAAAATTAATGTTTTAGCTGTACTTGCAATTGCCTTTGGACAAATCATGATTATAAAAAGCCGATCCTATTATTACAAAAAGACCCTATTAGCACACGTGATATTGAGCATGGTAGCAATAACTTGTTTAATTTATTAATCAAATAAAGTGCAATTAAAGGATTCACAGATGAAAGAGGAGAATAAAATCAAATCAATAATAGCGATTAGAGCAGTAGCTGTTCTTTTGGTGATGCTTTGTCATTTTTTCAGTGAAACTGCATTGGATGTACATTCGGATCAATTAAAAGAAATTACTAGCACTTTGGGGCATATTGGAGTGACCTTATTTTTTATTGTATCGGGATTTGTGTTGCCTTATTCGATGTATAAAGTTGATTTTGAATTCAGAACAATTCCCCGGTACTTGTTTAGGCGCGCTGTCCGGATTGAACCACCTTATATTGCTTCCATTGTCCTTGTTTTAATATGCATGTGCGCCAAGGACCTGATTGGACAGACTGTAAATTATACTAGTAATGCGGAAGCAGTATTTACACAATTACTGTACTTGAATGATATCTTAGGTTTACCATGGCTAAATGTGGTCTACTGGACTTTGGCTTTGGAGTTTCAGTTTTATTTGTTGATTGGGTTGTTATTTCCCTTAATTAAAAAATTTGCATCAAGTAAGCTAAGTCTGGCACTCTTAATGCTCTGTTCTTTAAAGATTTTGGCTACTGATAATATTTGGATCACTTATTACCTTCCTTTTTTTGTAATTGGTTTTTCGGCTTGTAGTTTTAAATTGAATAAAATTAAACTAAATCAACTTATTATTTTAGGTGGGTGTTGCATAGTAATTAATTTTTACAATAATAACGGATTGTATTCCATCATGGATATATTGACGGTAATTATTTTTATGGTGATGTATGGTTTTGAAAATAAAAGGTTTTCAAGGTCATTATTATTTATAGGTGAAATTTCGTACTCGATTTATTTAATACATAATATTATAGTTGCTGGTATATGTATATTAAATCCACTTAATATTGGGTTAAAATGGCGGGTAGTTTTGAGTGCAATTTCGTTGGTGGGGGCAGTATACCCAAGCTATCTCTTTTATAAATTTGTAGAAAAACCTTTTCATAAAGAGGCTAAGAAAATTAAATATCGCAGAACCCATAAATTAAAGGCAATTGGATATTTTAAAATTGAGAATTAAGGGTAATCTTAATATTTGATCCATTAGGTGATTTGTTATGGTTGAATCCAAATAACCTATATTGCTTTTGATTAAAAGACTCCTAGTCCTCATTTTCAAAATCAAAATTTACATCCAATAAATTTTTCGGATGAATATTAAGACCATATGCAATTTCTATCAAGGTCGTTATGTAATGATTTGCAGTGGCATTTTCAATTTTACTTATTTTAGCACGTTCCACCGTGCATCGGGAAGCTAAGTCCTCTTGGCTATACTCCATACTTTCCCTTATTTTGCGAAGATTGTCACCAATTTTGACTAATCTTTTCTTTTCTTTTTCCGTCATTTTTTAATATGATGGCGGAAATTCCGATATAAAGCCAAAAAAACATGTGTCAGTACTGCCACAATTTGAATAGTTTCATTATCTTTGTAAAGAAATCCATGGGAATTGGTTTTAATTAGGAGGTTTTATAGTTGATATTTGGATTTATTTAATAATTGCACAATTCAGAACAGAGAATGACAATTATGATGCTCTAATGGTTGTTATGAATATAAAATGTAACTTAATGAATATTCAATTGTATTAATTTAATAACAAATTAAAGACTGAAGTGAGTGTAATAAAGGACTTTAAATATCTGAAATAATCAAGGCCCCAAAATAATATTCAATAATTTAATATGGATCTGAAACGATTGTTACGAATGCCTAACATAACCATTATAAATGGCCTTTTATTGCAATATTTAAAATTGGTAACATCTTTATGGTTACTTCAATGGCTTTGTCAGTTTGATTTTAGTCATATTCTATTCGCTTCCAAACCAAAGAATCCCGTTTAGTTGTTATCTGAATTAGAACGGATTCTGCATGCATTTCTTTTATTTTCTGAAATTTGTAACTATTTAAATTAAAATTGTCAAGACATATGAAAAAGCTTTTATGCCTTATAGGCGGAGCCATGCTCACCATGAGCGTTCAATCCCAAAAAATCAGTATTAAACCGTTCGACATCAACGACCGAATCCCTGATTTACCGTTAACCAACGTAATCAACTATCAGGACACAGTTGCCAGTTTATCGTCCTTCAGTAATAAACTTATCATTCTAGATTTCTGGGAAACCCACTGCAGTTCTTGCATTGCCATGTTCCCTAAAGAAGAAGCACTTCAGCAAGCGAATAATGATAGGATACAATTCATTCTGGTAACTTATGATCTAGAATCAAAGGTCAATAAATTCTTCCATACCTGGGACAGTACTCACAATATGCACCTCTCCATGCCAATTGTCACCCATGATCGGCTACTACGTAGGCTATTCAAGTTTAAATACATACCCCATTACGTATGGATTTCACCAAATGGTAAGGTATTGGCCCAAACCAGTGATAAATTTATTAATCAGGCTACCATTACAGATATACTAAACCAAATAGATACCGAGCATGCCCGTATGAAAAAGCAAAACTGGCCGGCAAATATGTATGGATTCCCTAAACCAAAGTTTGATTTCCTTAAAATACTTAAAATAGCAGAGTAGGAGGGAATTAAGAATCCAAGGTAAACAATAGGCAGCCTATTTAAGAATACTGCCAATACATGTATAACGATATGTGTAAGCCAATAAACTATTGCCAGCAGAAGATCATTCTTTTGGCAAATCGAAGTCTTCTAAAACTTGTTTTATAAATTAAATTAATTTAAATATTCATATGAAAATACTGCTATTCGTACTATTAAATTTATTGGGCATGGCCACTTTAATTGCCCAGTCAAAAGTCACCATTAAAGGCCAGGTGTCAGATTCAAAAGGGCATATTTTAACTGGAGCCAATATTCATGAGGCCTCAGGCTATGCATACACCGTAAACCAGGAGTCAGGCTTTACTATTAAGGTTAATCACCTGCCGGATACGCTTATCATAACTTATACTGGGTATTTGACCCAAAAGATACCTGTAAGCAAAAGTACAGGCTATTTAAAAATCGTATTAGAACAGTCCATTAATGGTCTCCATGATGTAGAAGTCAATACAGGGTACCAGCAGGTACCCAAAGAAAGATCCACAGGAGCTTATGACTTCATTGACAATAAAACCCTCAATTTACAGGCGGGTTCCAATATTTTGCAACGCCTAAATGGCGTTGCAAGTGGGGTACTGGTGAATCCGCCTATAACAACCACCCTTACTGTCAGAGGTATCAGCACCATCAGCGCCTCCAAGGACGTACTAATTGTGGTGGACAATTTCATTTATGAAGGGGATATCAACAATATCAACCCCAATGACGTCCAAAATATCACCGTTTTGAAGGATGCGGCTGCTACCAGTATCTGGGGAGCCCGCGCCGGCAATGGCGTGATCGTTATTACCACCAAAAAAGGCCATTTAGGACAAAAATTAAAAATTGAGGCTGGAGTCAATGCTATTATCGTCCCTAAACCAGACATCTACGCACAACCAACCATTTCCTCTTCGGATTATATAGACGTAGAGCAATTTTTGTACAGACATG
>Ga0164242_10008112_pt1 | contig 11409 bp, 12 predicted proteins | sample OricomgcompostMG_FD_108783 | JGI IMG/M metagenome (GOLD analysis project Ga0164242, IMG submission 108783) | Miracle-Growth compost microbial communities from Emeryville, California, USA - Original compost - Miracle growth compost (MG) ...
CTGACCAACTGCCACGCCTCCAACTCGATGTTCTCTATTACTCCTCCTGGGAAACTTGACCCTCTCCCGCTCCCGTGGCGAGAGAGCGAGTTTGAAATTGGCAGATCCGACAGTGCGCCAGTGACGTTTGGTTCGGGTTCAACCAATGGCGGAATATACAGCGAGCTAATCAGAGCCATGACCCACTGGTTGGTGTTTTTTTACGTCTCATATATCGATGAATCGTATGCTAAATCATTTTCCAGGTCTTCGGTGGACTCCTTGATGAAAACCGCTGGTTCCAACCACCAGGCTCGCATAACTACCATACACCAGCTCGACGCAGAGATCCGGAAGTGGTGGGTGCAACTTCCGCCAAATCTGCAGTTGAATCCGACTACCCTTCCAACCTTCCAGCGGGTCGACTTGACGAAAGTACTGCTCGTCCACGTTATATATCACCAATGTCTCTGCGCATTACACGCTTCCATAGTTCCCCTATTCACCTGGGGTCCGGATCTACTGAACCAAGCATTGGCGCAAGAGTTTTCCGCTCAACTAGCGTACGAGAATGCCTGCGCGACGTCACGCCTCTTCAAGATGATGCTGGACTACAGCCAGGACATGTCCGACTTTCCGAGCTTCTTGGGCTATGCAGCGTACTGCAGTTTTGCTGTACAAGTCCCATTCAGGTGGTGCCTAGACGCTTCAGTGAGGGAGACTGCCCAAAATAACACTGCTATAAACCTTCGTGTCATTCAAGTCATGGGTGGGTATTGGAAATTCATCGCTTTGCTGGTCAGCTCCGCCTCCCCCCCCAAAAGAAATGCGTCTGCAGTTTGCTCTAACATATAGTCATAGGGTAAGTATGCTCAATACCTCACCGAGATGCACTCCCGGCATCAACTCGGCCTGGATGGCGAACCCAAAAGGCTGAGTCCTGATAAGCTAAGTGGCTTTCGCATAACCGCTGCAAGCGCCAGGGCTTCAATCCTTAGCATGAATGGGATCCTCTGGAAGGACGACGGTTGCGCCGCCCAGGACGACGAGCTCACCGATATCGGGGTTGACGGTGGTAATAAGCGTACTTCTTCACCACAAACTCCCGTCTGGGGCGCTAGATCCCGCCTACCGGATACAAGAGAAGGTACGATGGTGCGTTCTTCTTGCAAGTTGCATTTATTGGGGCTAATTGTCCGGTTTTAGATGCAGTCTTCGCGGACGAAAATGCCTCTGCCACGACTCTGTATGACTGTCGGGAGCCAACCATCCCTGCGGGATTACAAGATTTCTCCGATGAGCAGCCTCTGGCATTATTCCACCCGCTCCTGTACCCGTCTGACCTGTTGGATTCAATACCGGATAATCTTGGCTTGATGGATTACGATGGGATGAATGTATCCAATCCCTGGGATGACGCGCGGATGGGTGGCAACGTGAACGGAGTATGACATTACATGTCTCGAATATAAATGTAGTCGTCGCCTATGGGCTTTCGTCCAGTGCTAAACGCAATTTTGGGACTGTTGAATATTCTGAGGACGTCGCATGACCTAATAATCCCCACTGTCATACTCATTCCGAAGAAGGACAATGGAGGCAGGGGGAGCGTGGGTGTCCACGCAAGTCTAAGCGCCTGGGAAGCCTGGGAAGCCTGGGAAACCTAGTCAGGGGTTCCCAAGAGCGGCCCATCGGCATGACGTGCAACTCTTGTTTACCAGGTTTACCCCAACAAATGCCGTGGCTTGTCTTCGCACAACGGAAAACCAAACGGGAATTATGTAATATCTCGAGAGAGGGGGGGTTGGAATCGAACATGATCCACTCGTCAGACCACCGCTGGTCCCGACGCCCTGGACTCCGCCCGCACCCCGTACTCTGCATCATGCACCATGCACCCAGCATCCTCCGCACGTCGACAGACCTTGACCCGGTCCATCGCGGAGTTTTCCGACACGTCTAAGTGTAAAACCCGCCATGGGCTATTAGTACGTACATACCAATAATCACGAGTACTCCACAGCAATTATATACCTCGTCTCCCTCTCCCTTTCTCCGTCGCTTACGAGTAGCCAACCTGGTCAGCAGCAGATTCTCGCCGAGGTCCCGCACGCAAGTACACAACGCACGACATACCCGATATGGAAAACAGTTACTTGATCAAAGGAGGGACGGTGGTCTCTATCGACCACAAGATCGGCACTCAGTCAAACTGCGATATCCTCGTGGAAAACGGAACCATCACTGCCGTGGGGAAGGCTTTGCGCGGTCCCGAGGGAATTCCGACCATTGATGCGACTGACTGCATCGTCTCGCCCGGGTTCGTCGACACCCACCGTCATGCCTGGCAATCCCAGCTCAAAAACCTCACCTCGGATATGCTTTTGACCGGGTACTTCCAACACATCCGGAACGTGTACGGATCATGCTATACCGCTCACGACGCCTACCTCGGGGAACTGATGGGTGCGCTGGAGTCCGTCGATGCCGGGATAACCTGCATGGTTGACCACTCTCACATCATGAACTCCCCGGCGCATTCTGATGCCGTGGTAAAAGCCCTCAAAGATTCCAATATCCGAGCAGTCTTCTGCTATGGGTTATTCGTCAACCCGGACTGGGAAGGCGTCGCCCCGGGGACCGTCACGGCTCCTACGAACCCCGACTGGAGATTCGAAGACGCGAGGCGCGTTCGAGAGCTACATTTCAGCACCCAGAATGGCCCTACAGATCTTGTGAGATTCGGCTTTGCTCCTGCCGAGATAGAGCGATATTCCCCCGCCCAGTCCATCAGCGAGGTCGAGTTTGGGCGCCAACTCGGGGCTGCCATCATCACCGGCCACCTTTCCATGGGCAAAATGGACCGCGGCTACCACTTCATTCGAAAGCTGAACGAAAAGAAACTCCTGGGCCCAGATCTGCTCTTCAGCCACTGTGCCGCTCTTGCGGATGACGAATTGCAGATGGTGAAGAATGCCGGTGTCCATATCTCGGTGACCCCCGAGACCGAGCTGCAGATGGGAATGGGTCCCTGCCTCTCCTTCAAGGCCGAAGCGGTCGGATGCAAGCACAGCCTCGGGGTCGACGTGGCTTGCAACAACCCGATCGACATGTTTCAACAGATGCGTTTGCTATTGCAGTCGGAGCGAAACAGCAAACATGTTGCCGCGGAAAGAATGCCAACCGCCATTTCGCACAAATGTGAGGAGGTACTAAGGTTTGCGACCATGGGAGGCGCTGAGTGCGTCGGCTTGAAGAATGTGGTTGGGAGCATCACGCCTGGCAAGAGGGCGGATCTGGTCATTACTCGGACGACCTCTCCTCGACTCACCCCTGTACACGACCCCGTGGTTGCCTTGGTACTTTACGCCAACGTGTCTGATGTCGACACTGTCCTGATCGATGGGAGAATCGTCAAGAAGGATGGTAAGTTTGCTGACTTCGACTGGACGAAATTGAGGAAGGAATTCCTTCAGTCAGCGAAGGATATCATTGAACGTTCGGAGGTTGCGCCAATGGAGGACATTCTGAATAGGATCATTACAGAGCAAACTTGGAAACAGTACGAAGAATAGCGTTTGTAGTATATGTTATATACCTACTCTAGTTCAACTGTTTGAACCAGAAAACCGTCAAATGCTTCCTACCCCACCCCAACATCACAATGCGGGCCATTTAGACGTCGCAGCCGGGATAAGGGTAGTAACAATAAAAAAATATACGAGTACGCGCGGGTGGACTCCTTGGCCACATTTCCCTCAATATCTCTCTATGTCCTAATCACTATTATTACTGTGAGGGAATGGGGTCTCCCCATCCCCGAGAGATTCCTTGAAAACATTCCCGCCAATATGAAGAGGTTGACTGTCAAGTAGAACGAACAACATCCTTGCCCACGCCGTTGCGCTGGGGTTCTTCCACGCGTGCATCGTCCCCCGTTGAACAGCCACATCGCCTCGTTTCAAAGTCACAACCTCTCCAGAGTCCAGTATCATTTCCATCTCGCCTTCCAACACGACGCCGTAATCTAGACTTTTGGTGCGGTGCATGAACGGATCGTTGCCGGGTGAGAAGTCGCATATGCGGCAGACACTACCTCCTCGATTTACAAGACCAGGACTGGCTTGGGAGACCCTCTCATGGGTCTTGATATCTTGGTCGCTGTTCATTTGACAGGGGAATTCAGACGTAGTGTAGAGTAGGTTTAACCCCACTTCGTCGTCCCGTACTCCTTGCCAACGGGGTTTTTCCGAGGAGTGGATAATGGCTTTTCCGTCTTCGCGGTGTGTTGTGATGAATCGAGTAACTGGCCTCAGGTTGGAGACTGGCTCTTCATGAAAAGTCGGTTGGGGAGCCATAGCGGGGGGTGGTACTGTATACTAGATTTGGTTGCGGGCGGTATTGGCGTAATTAGTTCGAGAGCAGGTTGCCGGGTCTGCCGGTGTGGCAGGTGGACGTTCAGGATACACCGTGTGTCTGAGAAGGTTGGGACAAGATTCAAAGACGACCCAAGAGGCTGTATAAATTCAACACACTCTTACTACCAAGAAAGGACTCTTGGGATTCGGGAAATTGGTGGTGGGGATAGGCCAAATGGAGAAGGTATGTACGTAGTTTCGGAACGATACTTAACGGGAAATCTGTGGGGCCGGTTTATACTACATCGGAGAAGAAGAGACCCTGGCCGACGTGCCCCGTTGGGCTGGGCGTCGCGATTTCATTCAGATGACTGACTGTGTACGAACGCGTTTCGACCCAAGTACCCCGTCCTACTCATGGCGAGATGAGGCGGGTGTTCGCCTTGCCTGATTGGGGTCAATCGACTTGGCGACTCCACCCATTTTCCGATCCGACGCTGGGATCCACTCGTTCTCCGATGCGCTTTCTTGGCCGGACACATGCCACAGGCATTGGGTTACCCCTGTTTTCCGATGGTTAGTTAGCAAGGACGTCGTTCCTGAGAACAATGAGCTGCAACTAACTAACATTCCCCATTCATGACAGAAGTCAAAATTCTCCTGATCCTTGTATTAGGTTGCCCCCCGTGAAGAGAGATATAAAGTCCTGTCGGGCACAACGCGGAGAGGAGTAGTGTGTGGTTCTAAGTCACTTCACCTTCTTTCTTCCCGCCCGTCAGGCTCACCTACTCTGCCAGCAAACAAAGCAAAAAAAGTCTCGGCAAAGACCTGCAGCATGGATCCCCATCACGCCGACAACGAGAAACAAGACCAAGCCGAGGAGCATGAATATCCACCGGGAGCCAGCGATGGGGCCTCGGCGGCAGAATGGTCGCCTCTCGACAGCAAGATTGTGCTCAAGCTGGACTGTCTGATCGTCCCTATCGTCACAATGGTCTATCTTCTGGCATTCCTGGACCGCGCGAACGTTGGAAATGCTCGTGTTGTAAGTGCTTTAACTAAGTTCGTCCCTACAATGCATTTGGCTGACTATTCTAAATAACAGGCTGGTCTCCAAGACGATCTAGGGTTGACCGACACACAATATCAAATTGGTAAGCCTACCAACCTAATACAGCGCTGTCTTCACATTGATGGCCGCCACTAAGAGGCCGTCTTCAGCAATTACAATCACATACATACCGTACATATTAACCGAGATCCCGTCGAACCTGGTCATCAAAAAAGTCGGCGCGCGCACTTACATACCACTTTTATGCTTCACATGGGGCGTCGTATCGACTCTCCAGTGTCTGGTGAACAACTACGCCGGTTTCCTCGCCTGCAGATTCTTCCTTGGCATGATGGAGGGCGGCCTGTTCCCCGGAATCATTCTATACCTAAGCACATTCTATCGGCGCCAGGAGCTTTCTCTTCGAATCGCGTTGTTCTGGTCAGCTGCCTCCCTCAGTGGAGCCTTCTCCGGCTTATTAGCCGCGGCTATCTCCAAGATGGATGGCATCGGCGGAATGGAAGGATGGCGGTGGATATTTTGCATTGAGGGCTTGTTTACGGTTTGCTGGGCCGTTTTCACCTATTGCTACCTCCCAAATAATCCTCATGGTGTCAAATTCTTCAGCGGCGAGGAGACAGCTCGCTGTGTTGAACGCCTCCGACTCGACGTCGATCTCGAGGAGACCGAAAAGGTCAAGATCGGCCGCGTTTTCTCCGTCTTCAGAGATCCTCATCTCATCTTCCCCTGGCTGTGCTCCTTCTGCTCTGGATGCGCCATCTTCGGCCTGGCCTACTTCTCCCCGTCAATCGTCAGCGATATGGGCTTCGACCCCATCCGAACGCAGCTGATGACTGTCCCCCCATACGCATGGGCCTTCGTGTTGACGATTATCACGGCATACTATTCCGACAAGCTCGCGATGCGGGGGATCCCGATACTGATCACCTACTTTATTGCCTTGGCCGGATGTATCATGTTCCTGGTCGGTCGCAGCTTAGGAGTTCGATACACAGGGCTCTTCCTCCTCCTGGGAGGAGTCTACGCGAACGCGCCCATCATCATCGCATGGGTCCCCAACAACTGTGCCTCACACACACGCCGCGCAACTTCGGTCGCTATGACCTGTATAGCCGTCAACCTCGGTGGAATCATCAGCAGCTGGATTTTCCCTCGGTCCGATGCCCCCTATTATCCCTTAGCTGCAAAGTTTCTGCTATCCATGAATGTAATCGCCATTGCGTCGGCTGGGTTGGCGATGTTTGTGTGTGACCGCGCCAATAAGAAGAAGGGCGACTTGAAATACAGGCAGCAGCTGCTCGCTAATGTGAGCAACCTCAGCCCTCTGCAGCAGCTTGAGAGACTTGGAGACCATCACCCAGACTTTAAATATATGTTATAGCTAGTTAGGTAAGTAATTTACTTTACAGTACTAACTGTATGTAAATCATCTGTAAAAGATAGTACCTTAGTCTGTTAGACTTTTTTTTCTCTCTCTTTTTCCTACCCCTTTCTGCTTCTGCATTAGGTAACCCATATTGGGCCAGTTCTGGTATCGCTGCGGGCCCGCGTCGCAACCGACAAAATGGAAGAGCTTCGACAGGCACGAGATGCCAACATTACCCGCGGGTATAGGTCGCTTGTCGACCATGTTGGCCAACACACCAATGCCCAAAAAAAAACCCCCCCTGGCGACACCCGCTGCTGCAGATTCAGAGCGGCAGCGGTGCGGGGAAGATAAAACTCGCCTCAGGGTTAAGGCTGCGTTGTAGTTTAATGGTGGAGTGCCTGGAGCCATTTATGACACCCCTGTGATCCTGGTGTCCGTTTTCTGCTCCCCTGTGCGGCGTGCTTAGCGCCAGTGCGGGTCAGCGGCAAAGCCGATATGAGCCGTCTAGGTTAACGTAGGCAAACAGCTCCAGAATATTTATCAAAGTTGAAAACGGACAAGGGGAAGTGGTCTGCCAAGGAGTGCAAAATCCGAATTGTGGTATATGGGACGAAAGATGACAAGTCCGCGGTCGGACGACTACTATCGGATGCGGATATCTATCGGCAACATCCATCAGCTTTGGAATGCACCTCCACCGAATACTGTAATCCACACTACCTTCGCTGCCCGGATTCTGAGATGCCGAAGCATCTCGAGTCCTTGAAACAAGGTCATGTAGAGGAGAAAATGCAGTGTTGGCATGGATCGCGGCTGCGAGCCTGAGAAGGTGGCGGTTGCCTTAAATGATGCGGTTACAGCCACCGCCACAGGGATTGGGCAGCCACTACATAAAAACAGATCTAAAAGTTCCTTAGATGTAAGTACCAGAGTTTTTAGTGCTTTCAGCTCCCTAAACTACCCTTAGATTTGCTTAATCCAATTGCCATGGTTGGATGGCACGTGTGGGGTGATGGGGTTGGGATATAGGTGGGAGCAGTGTGCCAGCAGTGTGTGAGTGACGAAGTCTAAACTCAGCCTCCTTTTTCCTCTCTCCTCGGTGCCAGTCCTGTATTTCAGTGATGTGCGTATATATATGCCTCCCCGGCCAAAAATCGACACGGAAAACTTCGAGTGGAATATCTTGACTCTCACGGCGCAAGGGGATTGCATCCCGGTCGCCAATTTCTCCTTCCATCCCCCCCCTTCCCTGACATGCATCGCATCCAGAGAAGAAGAAAAGAAATATGTCAATGTGCAGAAGTCACAAAACGCCCTCAAACGTTACTGGCCATCAACCTAGGTTTGTTACTGGAAGGATGCCCCGCCTCACATGCGGAGAGTGGGTTGTCCAACCTATCATGGCGTGGTTCGCGAACCACACCGCCGAACGCGCCACCGCAGAGCCTGAGAATGCCTCTAAAGCATACGTTATAAGGCAATCTTGCATATGAGCACCTTGGTAATCAGAGGCCGCCACCAGCCTTGCCGAGAACCGTCTGCGAGCCCAGAGTCTTAGCAAGACCCGACTTCCCTCCTTCATCGCCTGGCCATAAATCGCCATCATCACTATGGCCGACCCCATCTCGGCCTTTGGCGTTGCCGCCAGCGCCATCCAGACTGCGGGTGCCGCGCTGACACTGAGCCGCCAGATGTATGACTTCCTCAACGAGTTGCGCAGCAGTAGAGAAGACATTAGGACCCTACGTAGTGGTGAGACCCCCGATCGCTGCCAGTGTTCTAGAAGATATGTGTAGAAAATGCAGTACCATAGGAAGAAGTCGTCTTAGCTACTTAGGTCAATTTCTAATTTCTCACTCTCGTGCCAAACCAACGTCGACGAGGTGTAAGCGGAAACAGTCGCTAACGAGGCTGCAGTGCTGCACGAAACGGATGACCTAGTACGGAACGTCGTCGCCTACATCATTAACTGGCGCGATTCGCCACGTATTAGGGATGAACACCGGAACCTTCCCCCTTCTCTTACCCGTACCGTCGAGTGGTTTGCCGAGGACATGGCATTACTCCGGCAGTGCCTGCCGGAGAAGCTGTCGCCTGCCTTCGTCGCTCGAGCTAGGTTCGTCTTCCAGAAGAGCAAGATTGAGGAAATCACGGTGAGGCTTCGGGAACGGAAAACAACTGCAAACTTAACTTTGAGTATAGTTGGAAGGTAGGTGCTACGTGGTCGAGGAGACTCGCTTCCTGTTATGAATACTGAGAGTGATGGCTATCCACTAACGTCTATTTAGGCAGAACGATTTAAGAGCTCTAGACGACCTTAGCTCGTTAAAAATCGCCCTCGACGACCTTCGAAATAAGAACAGCCAAGTTAGCCACCAACAGATCACAGCACTAACGTCAATCCAAGGCATCTCTACTGCACAACAACAAGTCCTAGTACGCCTCGACCAGCTACAGCAGGCCGCTTCAACACATAATTCAGATATCCTCGCCAAGCTACAATCCTATGCCACGGCTATCAGCAACCAATCGAATGTTGCATGTCCCTTACATTCTATCACGTCGAACAACCTACCCGACGATCTAGACTTGATGTCCAGGATCCTCCGTGCAGAGTTGAAGCAAGTACTTGAGCCGTTTTCCCTGCAAATCGATAGAAAACTAGACGTCGTGGTTGACTCTTTATCACAAGACGTATCAAAGCATGCCCAGGGACTTCTCGACGTCGAGGTAGAACCAAAGTCATCGCTTACCGGAAGATCGGGCCATGCGAAGGGTCCTCTGCTCCTTTCCACCATATCTACAAATTCCAACTTTGATACTAGAACCAGATTCTTAGAACGCAAAAGCATGGGGTGTCTATCAAGTGAAGTTAAACTATCCATGGTCTGGCACGAGTATGAATCGAGGTTCGGAGGTTTAACGGTGTTCGTCTCGAAATTCAGAGCGAGAGGCCACTGCATCGCCGGCCCCTCGAAGGAGTACTTTCGCATCCGGGTTGACTTTCGCCCCGCTCACTGGATCAGTTCACGCGGCCTTTCAGCTATATACTCTACTAGTCAAGACTCTTTCGGTTACTTCAGTATCTGCCCGAGTATGTTCACATTCCGCACCCTACCAGACAGTTCCGAGGTGTGGCATGTTGTTCAACTGGATGATGTTACTCGCCTTCGGCACATGCTCAGGTATGGGGAGGTTAATTGGAGGGATCAGGACGAGTGGGGCGAGTGCCTCCTTAATGTAAGTGAATTAGACACCGGGACAAAATCGTGGTTTAGACTATACTGATAAATTCTAGTGTGCCATTACCTTCCAATCCGCTGGGGTATGTCAGCTTTTGCTTCTTGACTCTGGTTTAGATTCATCCCGCCTGCTTGAGTATTCCAACCCAGACGTATGCGGAATCTTCAATGATCTCCCTCGAAACCCTCACGTCTACGACGGGATGTGGAGAATAATAACTCTCCTCGAAGTCCATCTTTACGACCAGGAAATTGACCCTCTCTGTTGGTTGCTTTCCGGAACCGTCTTCACGGAATGTCACAGACTTAGTGGCCTTGCACCAACAAGCACGGAATGCCTTCAACTCCCCGCTCTGATAGAAGTGGGCGGAACACAGCTATGGGCATTCCCATGGTACGAAATTTACGGAAGTGTAGGCATATCTATACTTAAGGACCGCCCCAGGGAGAAATGGTTTCTGGACTTGTTCTTAGCCACAGGATGTGATCCCAATCTTCGAAGACTAGTGGAAGGCAGGCGGCAGCTGCCTCTCGAGGTGGCACTTGTACTCACTGCCAGTTGTTCAAAGAGCAATGCCCTAAAGAAGAAGCGGTTCAACTTTAGACTGGCTGAATTTATCGCACGTGATATCCCTGATACTTCGACGCGGGATGGATATTTCTATTCTACGTATGTGCTTTATACGTGCATTGAATTTTTTTTTGGGGACGGCGAGGGGACGTGGTACTCCGACGAAGAACTGTCGGGTGGCGAGGAACTGCCAGATGAAGAGCGTTTGGATGAAGAGGAGAAAAGGGAGCAATATCTATTTGAGTTGCTGACTCCACTCATAAACGCTGGTGCGGATGTATATGGCACTGTGGAAGATGGTGACGGAGAAGCGCGGTGTTCTCTATCGGATTTTGCGTATGAGCTTGGGTTGGGGAATATTTGGGCTGCAGCTCTAAAGGAGAGTGGGTATTCCTTATCTGATGTCTGGGCGGAATCTACTCAACGACTAGCAACTATAAGAAAGTTGAAGGGGGCTAGCGCCAGTGGGGTTGACGTCGATGCTTTGCAAGTACCAGACGCCTCTGGATTAAGACATCGTGGTGGGGAGAGGGACGTAGATAGTGCCGAAAGGGGTTAATAAATTATGCGGCTGCAGACGAGGAAGGAACGGGGCAGGTATCACCATAATTCAAGTCGAGCGTTAGGCGCGGGAGGTTGAGTGAGCGGTTCTCCCCACCGATAGAGAGTGGCTCCAACCCTATCAGGAGAGGGCCGGACACTGGGGAGTTAGTAGAAAACTTCTTACATAATTTGGAGAGATAAATAGGCATGCTTGTAGCGGGCTGATAAAGTTCATATTGCTGTATCATGCTTCCGCCGGGGTAACTATAGGTACA
>Ga0164242_10008113_pt1 | contig 11408 bp, 12 predicted proteins | sample OricomgcompostMG_FD_108783 | JGI IMG/M metagenome (GOLD analysis project Ga0164242, IMG submission 108783) | Miracle-Growth compost microbial communities from Emeryville, California, USA - Original compost - Miracle growth compost (MG) ...
CGCGCTGGTCAACGCGGCCGGCATTCTCCGCTCGGCGCATACCCACGAGATGCCGCTGGCGGACTGGAACCGCATCATCACCACCAACCTCACCGGCACCTTCCTGATGATCCGGGAATCGCTGCCGGCGCTGCTGGACAGCGGCCGCGGCGTCATCGTGAACTTCGCCTCCACGTCCACCTACTTCGCGCACCCGTATATGGCCGCCTATGCCGCGTCGAAGGGCGGCATCATGTCGATGACCCATGCGCTGGCCTCGGAGTACTCCAAGCAGAACCTGCGCGCGGTGGCCGTGGCGCCCGGCTCGATCTCGAGCGATATGACCGACGGCCGCGGCCCGGGCCTGCCCGAGGACGCCGACTTCTCGCTGTTCACCAAGCTCATGCCGATGCTCGGCCAGGGTTTCGCCTCGCCCGACACGGTCGCCGGCGTGGTGGCCATGCTCGCTTCCGACGACGGCGCCTTCATCACCGGCACCGAGGTGCGCATCGACGGCGGCACCCACGCCTGATGTGGCGAATCGGTCCGGGCCGTCCCGGTCATCGGGAAAGCCCGGACCGAAACAGAAACGTGTTCTATTGTGCTGGCGGGGCCGAAACCAGGAGGTGACCGCGATGGATCTGGTTGCGTTGGAAGAGATTCGTGCGTTGAAATACCGCTATCTGCGGACGCTGGATCTGCGGGAGTGGGACGAGTTCGCCGATACCCTCGCCGCGGACGCCGTGGCCGATTACGGCTCGCCGTCGGGCGGTAAGCCGCTGCAGTTCGAGGGCCGCGACGCCATCGTCGGCTATCTCAGCGGCGCGATGACCGGCACCATGATCACCTCGCATGTGTGCAGTCATCCCGAGATCGCGGTGGACGGCGATTCCGCCTCCGGCAGTTGGTGTCTCGAGGATACGGTCATCGTTCCCGAGCACGGGATCATGATTCGCGGCGCCGCGTACTACCGCGACACCTATCGCCGTGAATCCGACGGCCGCTGGCGCATTACGAAGACCGGCTATCAGCGCAACTACGAGGCGATGATGCCGCTGTCCTCGATCCAGGGATTCACCATCACCGCGAGCCGCTGGGACCCCAGCGTCACGCACTGATCCGGTCGGCCGCTCAGGCCCGGGCTGTGCGCCGGATCGCGGTGGGAGTGCTGTCCCACCAGCGGCGCGCGCAGCGGGTCAGGGTGGCCTGTTCCGCGAGGCCGAGCAGTGAGGCGATCTGGCTCATCGGCAGATCCGTTGTGGTCAGATAGCGTCGGGCCTCACCGCGGCGCACATCGTCGACGATGGCGGCGAAGGTCGTGTGCTCGGCCGCCAGGCGCCGCTGCAGGGTGCGCGGATGGATCGTCAAAAGCCTTGCCACCGAATCGATCTGCGGTGCGGTCGTGCCCAGCAGCTGCTGTACGGCGGCCCGCACCCCCGGCACCGTGGAGGCGCCGGTGTCACCGGCTTGTTCGGCCAGGAATGCCACCGCCAGCCGGCGCAGATTCGCATCGCCGCCCGCGATCGCCCGGCTCGTGAGGTTGCTCGGCAGCCGCAGCATGGCCGCCGGTCGCTCGAAGCGCACCGGGACGCCGAAGAAATTCTCGTAGGCCGCGCGCGGACCCGGCGGGCGGTACGGCAGCTCCACCGAGCGCAGGCCGTACGGGCCGTCCACCAGCCGGATCAGCGTGCGATGCAGAAATCCCAGGCCGAGATCGGTGCCCTGGACGGGTTGGGGGAACCCCGGTTCGACGCCGTAGCGCAGGGCCGTCACACCGCGGTCGCCGTAGGGATCCGGTTCGATGGTCAGGCTCAGCGAGCGCGCGTGCACGAACAGGTAGCGCGAGGTGCACTCCAGCGCATCGGCCAGGGTCGGCGAGCTGCGGATGGCCAGCGCGAGTGGTCCCAGCATGCCGAGGTCCTGCCGGGCGGCGATCCGGAGGCCCAGATCGGGACACCGCAGCCGGTCGGCGGCGATCTCCAGCACCAGCGCCATCGCCTCGTCCGACACCAGCAGGTCGTCCGCGTCCAGGGCGGCGATCGGGTAACCGGCCGCGGCCGCGTATTCCTCCGCATTTCCCCCGAGTTCGGCCACGGTCGCGCGAAAACCGCGCAAACCGGCCGAGCGGATCACCGACATGTCGTCCAGAATCAAATACTTGTCGCGCAAAGTCAAGAATGCCGCGGGCGGAACCAGGAGACTGGAACCATGACCGCAGCTGGTGAATATGTCGACGTCGTCATCGTGGGCGCTGGTCTGTCCGGAATCGGCGCCGGTTACCGCGTGCAGACCGAATTGCCCGGAAAGTCCTATGCGATTCTCGAGGCGCGCGAGTCGCTGGGCGGCACCTGGGACCTGTTCCGGTACCCCGGCATCCGCTCGGATTCGGATATGTTCACCCTCGGCTACCCGTTCGAGCCCTGGCGCGATGCCAAATCGATCGCCGACGGTCCCTCGATTCTGCGCTACATCACCGAGACGGCGCGCCGCTACGGGATCGACAAGCATATTCGCTACGGCACCAAAGTCGTTGCGGCACAATGGTCCAGCGCCGAGTCGCGATGGACGCTGACCCTGCGGCAGGGCGATGCGGAGCGCACGCTGAGCTGCCGCTTCCTCTACTCGTGCGCCGGCTACTACGACTACGACGAGGGCCACGCGCCCGAATTCCCGGGCGTGGAGACCTTTTCCGGCACCATGGTGCATCCGCAGTTCTGGCCGGAGGATCTCGACTACGCCGGCAAGAAGGTCGTGGTCGTCGGCAGCGGCGCCACCGCCGTGACGCTGGTTCCGGCGATGGCCGAGCAGGCCGAACTGGTGACCATGCTGCAGCGTTCACCGACCTGGATCTCCGCGGTGCCCGGTCGGGACAAGCAGGCCGACAAGATTCGGGAACTGCTGCCGGCGGGCTTGGCGCATCGTGTGATCCGCACGAAGAACATCCTGTTCAACGTCGGTTTCTATCAGTACTGCCGACGTCGTCCGCAGGCGGCGCGCAAGCTGCTCACCGGGCTGACCACTCGCATTCTCAAGGACGAGAAGCTGGTCGCCGAACACTTCACCCCGGAGTACAACCCGTGGGATCAGCGGCTGTGCGCGGTGCCGGACGCCGACTTCTTCAAGGCGATGCGCAAGGGTAAGGCCGAGGTGGTCACCGATCACATCGACACCTTCGTGCCCGAGGGCATCCGGCTGACATCGGGCCGGGTGCTCCCCGCCGACATCGTCATCTCGGCGACCGGCCTGAAGTTGCTGGCCTTCGGCGGTATCACGCTGGAGGTCGACGGTGAGCCGGTGAACCTGTCCGACCGGTTCGTCTGGCAGGGAACGATGCTCACCGGCGTCCCCAACTTCGCGGTCTGCATCGGCTACACGAATGCGTCCTGGACGCTGCGCGCCGACCTGACCTCACGGCTGGTCTGCAAGGTGATCGCCCATATGGACCGGCGTGGATACGACGCGGTGGTACCGCAACCGCAGGGCGAGCTCACCGAACATCCGCTGCTCGACCTCGCCTCCGGCTATATCCAGCGGTCCATCGGCGACTTCCCGCGGCAGGGCGATCGGCATCCGTGGAAGGTGCGGCAGAACTACCTGCTGGATTCGGCCACGACCATGCGCACGAATCTGGACAAGACGCTGCAGCCGGTCCGGCGCACGGCGGCGCTGTCGAACGCCTGAGTGCAGCGCCCGACCGGTCCGGTCAGCTCGCCCAGGGGCCGACGCCGCCGATCTTGTCGATCCGTACGCGGGTCAGCAGTCCCGGCGGTGCGTCGGCAGGAGGGAAGTTCAGACCCGGTGCGGCGAGCACGGCGGCCAGTTCCTTCAGCAGTTCGGGCGCCCCGCCCTCGACGATGCGCGCGGTGCCGGTGACCGACAGATACGGCCGCATGAACTCGCTGGGCTGATCCGAGACGATGGTCAGCGCCACTCGCGGATCGCGGCGCACGTTGCGCACCTTCAGATATTCGCCGAGATGTGCGCTGACCAGCTCGTCGCCCTCGGGAGTGGACTGCAACGCCACCCAGACGACGGAAATCTGCGGGCTGCCGTCGGCGTTCAGGGTGACCAGGGTCGCGTTGGCGCCGGCGCCGACGAATTCGCGCGCGGAATCGGGGAGTCGCATATCCGGTCCGACGCCTGCGCGAATCATTTCATTCCCGCAATGCGCGCACCCGCCGCGCGGTTCGGACGCGATGTCTGATTTCCGCCGGTATTCGATCCGGGGCTCCGGCAGATTGGGGAGCGTACGGATCGAATACCGAAAGGATCAGCAATGACGGTCTACACGACGACGGCGAGTCCGCTCGGTGAGCTCATGCTCGTCGGCGAGGTGCGCCCGGGTGGTGTCGCCCTCACCGCCCTGTCCATCGCGGACGGGAAAGGTGCTGTAGCGCAACCTGATTGGGCCGAGGATCGCGCACCGTTCGAATCGGTCGCCGATCAGCTCGACAGCTACTTCGCCGGGCGGCGCACCCGCTTCGAACTCGACTACGCGGTCGAGGGCAGCGAATTCCGGCGTCGGGTGTGGCAGGCGCTCGACGACATCCCGTACGGCCGCACGGTGACCTACGGTGACATCGCAGCCCGGGTCGGTGCGCCGCGGGCTGCGGTGCGGGCGGTCGGGGCCGCGATCGGTGCCAACCCGGTTCTGATCGTGCGACCGTGCCACCGGGTGATCGGCGCGAACGGCCGCCTGACCGGCTATGCGGGCGGACTCGAGCGCAAGCGGCAACTGCTGGAGCTCGAACATGCCGCGTGAAAACGGTCCGGCAGCGACCGGACCGGGGCTCACCGCGACGTTGTTCGGCGCTCGGGTGGATGCGCAGGACTGGACGCGGATGGCGGAGGACCTCGACGAGCACGGGTACGCGCTCAGCGGCAGCCTGCTGAGCGCGGACGAATGCCGCTCGCTCGCGGCCCTGTACGGCGAGGACCACCGCTTCCGCTCCACCATCGAGATGTCGCGCCACCGTTTCGGGTCCGGCGAATATCGCTACTTCACCCACGATCTGCCTCCGGTGGTCTCCGAGTTGCGCGCCGCGCTGTATCCGAAACTGCTGCCCATCGCGCGGATGTGGGCGCAACGACTGGGCCGCCCCGGTTCGTGGCCGGACGAGTTGGACGACTGGATCGCCCAGTGCCACCGGGCCGGGCAGAACCGCTCGGCGCAGATTCTGCTGCGCTACGGCCCGGGCGATTGGAACGCGCTGCACCGAGACCTCTTCGGCGACATGATCTTTCCGCTGCAGGTGGTGATCGGACTGGATGCCGCCGGCTCGGACTACACCGGCGGCGAATTCCTGATGGTCGAACAGCGCCCGCGCGCCCAATCCCGCGGCGCGGCAGTCACTCTGCCGCAGGGGCACGGGCTGGTCTTCACCACCCGCGAGCGCCCGGTACGGTCCGCCCGCGGCTGGTCGGCCGCGCCCATGCGCCACGGCGTGAGCGTGGTGCGCAGCGGGCACCGCCATACCCTCGGCCTGGTTTTCCACGATGCGTGAGGGCGGCGTCGACAGGGGTGTCGATGGATGACGGGGACCGTGCTCCGGCGCGGTATTACGTGCTGCTCGGCTCCGACGCCGTGCCGTACCGCAGCCCGACCGCGGGCACGGTCGGCGGGCATCGGCGTCAGCGCATCTACGGGCGGCTGGACTGCCCGGCGGCACTGCGCGCCCTGCGCCGCGGCAACTACGCCGCATACCGGGTGTTCTTCGCCGACGAGGCCACCGCCGTCGCCGCCGGATACCGGCCGTGCGCGCGGTGTCTGCCGGAGGCGTATCGGCGCTGGAAATCCGCGCGCTCAGATGCTGCGCTGCCGCCGCCGGATCGGCGGCCGGGGCGGACCGATGTGCCGGTGCACCAATTGCAGGGCGGCCAGCAGGATCAGCGAGAATCCGGTGGACAGGTAGTCCTCGGTCAGCACGCCGAGCACGGCCAGGCCGCCGAAGACCGGTAGTTCCAGCCAGGAGCACCCGGCCAGTAGTCGTAGCCGGGAGGCGTGGGAATCGAGCCAGGCCAGTCCGTCGTCGACGATGTCGGCGGCCGTGTCGAACTCGACCAAACCGTCGCCCACCTGCACGAACCGATGTACCGCCTGCTCGCGACTGATCCGCCCCAGCCACACCTCGTCGATGAGCCGCTTACCTTCGACCGCAACTTCCGTGACGACCGCGTCCATTCTGCGCCAGTCCCTTTCCAGTTGGTCTCGCAAAGTGTAAGCGCCGAGAGTCGCAATCACCCCGCAATCCGGCCCTCTCATGGCTGGGTGGCGCACACCACCCGGCCGGGACCGCCCCCGGTCCCCGGGCGATCGACGCGAATCGGACAGCGCCGCAACCCGTGCGGGTCCGGCCGGGAGGCATCGCCGAAAGTCCTGGCGACGAACGCAATTCGATATCCGGCGCAATAATCGGCGGAGTGTTCCGGCTTTTCGAAATAAGGTATGGAATACCTTCCTGTGCAATGGTTTACCTAAATTCGGGCAGCCTTTCTTTGCTGGCGAGGAAAAGGCGGCCGGGTTATTTTTGTCTGGTGCAAGCGGATACGGCGGTAATGGAGAGTGTGGTCCGGCCGGAAACTCACGGACCGGGTTTGTCGGTACGACTGAATTGGCTGCGGGCCGGGGTGCTGGGTGCCAACGACGGAATCGTCTCCGTCGCAGGGATTGTCGTGGGTGTGGCGGCCGCCACTACGTCGACGTCGGCGATCGTCACCGCGGGCGTCGCGGGACTCGCGGCGGGCGCGGTGTCGATGGCATTGGGCGAGTATGTGTCGGTGAGCACACAGCGCGACAGTGAGCGCGCGGTGCTGGACGTGGAACGGCGGGAACTCGCCGAGGACCCGGCGGGTGAACTCGCCGAGCTGGCCGCCATCTACGAGGGCAAGGGCCTGACGCCGGCCACCGCGTGGAAGGTCGCCGAGGAGTTGACGGCCAAGGACGCGTTCGCCGCCCATGCCGAGGCCGAATTGGGCATCGATCCGAGCGAACTGACCAACCCGCGGCATGCCGCGCTGTCGTCGGCCTCGGCGTTCACCATCGGGGCGCTGCTGCCGCTGCTGGCCATGCTGGTACCGGCGGCGATCCGGGTTCCGGTCACCGCGACGGCGGTTCTGGTGGCACTGGCCGCGACCGGCGCCATCGGCGCCCGTCTGGGGCAGGCGCCGGTGGGGCGCGCGACGATTCGCGTGCTGGCGGGCGGTGCGCTGGCGATGGCGACGACCTATGTGGTCGGCCACCTGGTCGGTATCGCGGTCTAGCGGGCGGTCGGGGCGGCAGGCGAAATCAGCGGTTCCGGAACCGGTTTCCCACGCGCAGCCGGTCCATGACCGCGCGCATCTTGGCTTGCCGGTGCGGATCGCCGATCCGGAATTCGACGTGCACGACGGGATGGGATGCGTCGATCAGCGCCACGGTTTCGCGGTCCGTGGAGTGAGCAGCGCGGGGTGAAGCGGTCATAACTCCCAGTGTGCACCCGCGGCTATTTTCTGGCAATGTGTTCTGCCGCTCTGTCGCTTTCGAAACCCAATCGAAATGCTCGGGGATGCAGTCGCTTACACCGCCGCGCTGCCGCCGCTCACGACCGGGAGCCCACCAGCTCCCGTTTGCGGGCCTCCCGGGCCAGCGCCCGGTCCCGCTGTTCTTCGAAACGTGCACAATCGTTTCGCAGTTTCTCCAGGAATTCCCCGAGGGTATTGCGGGCCCGGTCGCCGCGCGCGGTGAAGTCGTTGCGATCGAACACATTCCACTTGCGCAACACCGGCATCACCACTTCCTCCAGATGCTGGCGCAGATCGTAGATTCCGTGTTTTGCCATCAGCACGCCGTTGCGCCGCCAATCCGGCATTCCGGCGCCCGGCATCTGGAAATTGCACACGATATCGGAAATCGCCTCCAGCGCCTGGTCGGGCGCCAGATCCAAAGCCGCCGCGCACATATTGCGGTAGAAGATCATGTGCAGGTTCTCGTCCGCGGAGATGCGCGCCAGCATGCGGTCGGCGACCGGATCGTCACAGACCTTCCCGGTGTTGCGATGTGAGACGCGGGTGGCCAGTTCCTGGAAGGTCACATAGGCGACCGAGTGCAGGAATCCGGTGTCGGCCCGCTCCACCACGCTGGCCTTGTCGCTTTCGCGCACGAGTTTCATCGCGTCGTAACCGTTGGTCATGTGGACCATCCGGGCCCGTTCCAGGGCCACGGGGTCGACCGCGCGGGTCACGACCAGATAGTCGCGAATCACGATGCCGTGCCGGTTCTCCTCGGCCGTCCAGCGTCCCACCCAGGTTCCCCAGGCGCCGTCGGTGGAGAAGTTCTCGGCGATCTCGCGATGGTAGGACGGCAGATTGTCCTCGGTGAGAAGATTCGTGACCATCGCGGCGCGGGCGACCTCGCTCAGCCGTGACTGGGCGGGGTCCCAATCGGTTCCGCCGAGGGCCGCGAAATTGCGTCCCGCATCCCACGGGACGTAGTCGTGCGGATGCCACGTCTTCGCCATCGACAGATGCCGATGCACGTTGCTCTCCGCCACGGGCTCGAGTTCCAGTAGCAACTCGAGTTGGGTGAGATTCCTGACCACGGTGTTGCCCTTCCTCGTTGTGGATCGCCGTGCGACGCTGCGGGAGGAAACCGGTACAGTGCAGTCACGACCGGGTTGCCGGGTGGCACTCAGGGCTGTGCCGGTCGTGTTTCGTCTCGCTAATGTAGCCGCTCCACCGCCACCGTTGTCGCTCCAGCTTGTATTCGCCGCAGTGTTGCCCCTGTTCCGCAGTGTTGCCTGTCGAAAGTGAGCCGAGAATGACGGTTTCCAGCCGTATGCGCTACCGCGACGTCGTCGTCACCAGCCTGGCCGCGACCACGTCCATCGCCGGTGATGTCGACTCCACGTGGAAGGGACTGTTGAACGGTGAGAGCGGAATCGACGTACTCGACGACGGTTTCATCGACCAGTTCGAACTTCCGGTCCGCATCGGCGGTCATCTCAAGGTCGTTCCGTCCACCGTTCTGAGCCGTGAGGAGACCCGCAGGCTGTCCTACGTCGAGCAGATGGCATTGGTGCTGGGGCGCGAGGTGTGGCGCAACGCCGGTGCGCCCGAGGTCGATCCGGAGCGGCTCGGCGTCTCCATCGGCACCGGGCTCGGTGGTGTGGAGGCGCTCATCGACGTCAAGGACAAGATGGCCAACGGCGGATATCGCCGGGTCAGCCCGCTCGCGGTCCAGATGATCATGCCCAACGGCGCGGCCGCGGTGGTCGGGCTGGAATTGGGCGCCAAAGCCGGTATCGCGACCCCCGTTTCGGCGTGTTCCTCGGGGTCGGAGGCCATCGCCAACGCGTGGAAGATGATCGTGATGGGCGACGCCGACGTGGTCGTGACCGGCGGTGTGGAGGGGTCGATCCAGGCCGTGCCGATCGCCGCGTTCACCATGATGCGGGCGATGAGTACGCGCAACGACGATCCGAAACGCGCCTCGCGTCCCTTCGACACCGATCGTGACGGATTCGTCTTCGGTGAGGCCGGCGCGATGATGGTGCTCGAATCCGAGAAACACGCCCGGGCTCGCGGCGCCACCGTGCATGCCCGGCTGCTCGGCGCCGGCCTCACCTCCGACGGTTTCCACCTGGTGGCGCCGGATCCGGACGGCACGGGCGCGGCGCGGGCCATCACCCGCGCGCTGCAGACCGCCGGATTGTCGAAAACCGATGTGGGACATGTGAACGCGCATGCCACCGCCACCCCGATCGGCGACACCGCGGAGGCCCGTGCCATCGCCGCGGCGGTCGGCAATCACGCCTCGGTCTACGCGCCGAAATCGGCGCTGGGACATTCCATCGGCGCCGTCGGGGCACTGGAATCGGTGCTCACGGTGCTGTCCATTCGCGACTGCGTCGTCCCGCCCACCCTCAACCTGGACAACCAGGATCCGGATGTCGATCTGGACATCGTCAAGGGCCAGGCCCGGGCGGGGCGGATCGACTACGCGGTCAACAATTCCTTCGGATTCGGCGGCCACAACGTGTCGTTGACCTTCGGCCGGTATTGAGTTGCCCGCCGGAGCTCCGCCGAGTGCGGGCTCCGGGCTTTCGTTCCTGCGTGACTGTTCGTGCGTGACGTTCGTGCGTGAAAAGGATGAGGGAATGATCGGCGAGACCTTCGATGACTATCTGGACGAACACGGCAACATCAAGATCCTGGGCGATGCGACCCTGATCGAATTCGTCGACAAGCACAGTGCGGCGAACGGGGACGAGCTGGCCTACCGCTACATCGACTATTCGCGCGAGCGCGACGGTGAGTATCACGAGCTCACCTGGCGTCAGTTCGGTGCGCGGTTGCGGGCGGTGGCGGCCCGGTTGCAGCAGGTGACCCGGCCGCGGGATCGAGTGGCCATTCTGGCGCCGCAGGGCCTGGACTACGTGGTGGCGATGTTCGCGGCGGTGTACGCGGGCAATATCGCTGTACCGCTGTTCGATCCGGACGAACCCGGCCACACCGACCGGCTGCACGCCGTCCTCGGCGACTGCCGGCCGACCGCGATTCTGACCGCGAGTTCCGCGGCGGCCGGGGTACGCGAATTCTTCCGCGGCATGCCGACGGGGCAGCGTCCGCGCATCATCGCCGTCGACGCGATTCCCGACAGCGTCGGCGCGGGCTGGACCGAACCGGATATCAATATCGACAGCGTCGCGTATCTGCAGTACACCTCCGGTTCCACCCGCACGCCCGCCGGCGTGGAGATCACGCATCGCTCGGTCGGCACGAATCTGCTGCAGATGATCGACGCGCTCGGCATCGACGAAACCGCCCGCGGCGTCACCTGGTTGCCGCTGTTCCACGACATGGGCCTGCTGTGTGTGATTCTGCCGGCGATCGGCGGCAAGTTCATCACCATCATGTCGCCGAGTGCGTTCGTCCGGCGGCCCTATCGCTGGATCAAGGAGTTGGCCGCCGCCTCCGACGGCGCCGCAACCTATGCCGCCGCACCGAATTTCGCGTTCGAGCACGCCGCGACGCGCGGACGCCCGAAGGCGGGTGAGCACCTCGATCTGTCGAATGTGATCGGTCTGATCAACGGCAGTGAGCCGGTGTCGGTGTCGTCGATGGCGAAATTCAACGATGCCTTCATGCCCTACGGATTGCCGAAGACGGCGATCAAGCCGTGTTACGGGATGGCCGAGGCCACCCTGTTCGTGTCGGCCACCCGGCGTGAGGACGCCGCGCGGGTCGTCTACGCCGACCGCACCCGCCTCAATGCCGGAGACCTCGTCGAGGTCGCCCCGGATGCGGAAGACGCCGTGGCACAGGTGTCCTGCGGATATGTGGCGCGTTCCCAGTGGGCGGTGATCGTCGACGACAACGGCGCCGAACTGCCGGACGGCCGGGTGGGCGAGATCTGGTTGCACGGGGAGAACATGGGCATCGGCTACTGGGGC
>Ga0164242_10008114_pt1 | contig 11408 bp, 9 predicted proteins | sample OricomgcompostMG_FD_108783 | JGI IMG/M metagenome (GOLD analysis project Ga0164242, IMG submission 108783) | Miracle-Growth compost microbial communities from Emeryville, California, USA - Original compost - Miracle growth compost (MG) ...
GTCTCGTACGACAGGTTCTCGCCGATCGCTGCCGTGGACACCCACTGCAGCGCGTCCGCGACGTCGTCGCGCTGGAGGAAGAGCCGCAGCAGCCCGCGGACGTCGAGCCGCTCGAGCTCCTCGTGCGTGAGGTGGAGCAGGTCGAGGAAGGTGCGCGACGCGGTGGTGCGGTCGCGGGCGAGGTCGATCTCCCAGCTGCCGAGCTGGGCCATGTGCTGGGCCTGGTCGAGCAGGTCGCGTGAGCGCTGCAGCGCGTCGCGCACCGCGCCGACGCGCTCGAGCTCGAGGTTGACCCGCACCCGCGCGAGCAGCTCGCGCGCCGAGAACGGCTTGACGAGGTAGTCGTCGGCGCCGGCCTCGAGCCCCTCGAGCGTGCCTTCCTCGCCGGCGCGCGCCGACAGCATGATGACCGGCACGGCCGCCAGCTCGGCGCTCTCGCGCATCCGCGACAGCAGGCCGAAGCCGCCGAGCCGCGGCATCATCACGTCGGTGACGACGAGGTCGATCGCCCGGTTCCGCAGGCGCTCGAGCGCCTGCTCGCCGTCGCTCGCGGTGACGACGCCGTAGCCGTCGTCGGCGAGCAGGCCGGCGACGTACTCGCGCATGTCGGCGTTGTCGTCGACGACCAGGATCGTGGGGCGGCCCGCCGCCGCGCCGGTCTCCTCCGTCGCCGATGCCGCGGCGCGCGACTCCTCGATCCAGCTGAGCGCCTCGACGACGAGCCCCGGACGGGCGGTGCCGGTGGGGCCGGCGCTCGTGGCGCCGGGGGCGTCCAGCCGGACCTCCTGGTCGGGCAGGTGGTCGCGACCGAGCGGCACGCGCACGGTGAACGTGCTGCCGACGCCGACCGTGCTCTCGACGTCGATCTCGCCGCCGTGCAGCCGCACGAGCTCGGCCACCAGCGCGAGGCCGATGCCGGAGCCCTCGATGCTGCGCGAGTCGGCGCCGCGCACGCGGTGGAAGCGGTCGAACAGCAGCGGCAGCTCCTCCTCGGGGATGCCGGTGCCCGTGTCGATCACCCGCACGACCGCCTGCTCGGCGTCCTGGGAGACCCGCACGGTCACCGAGCCCTCGAAGGTGAACTTGAAGGCGTTGGAGAGCAGGTTGAGCACGATCTTGGCCCAGTGACTGCGGTCGACCCACGCCTCGACGGCGTCTCCCACGACCTGCAGCCGCAGCCCGACCCGCTCGATGGCGTCCTCGAACAGCTCGGCGAGCTCGGCGGTGTAGGCGAGCAGGTCGGTGCGCTCGAAGGTCGACTCCTGCTTGCCCGACTCGAGGTGGGAGAAGTCGAGCAGCGTGTTGACCATGCGCAGCATCCGGCTGCCGTTGCGGGCGATGACCTCGAGACGCCGCCGCTGGGTGTCGCCGAGCGGCTCGTCGGTGTCGGCGAGGGCGTCCTCGGCCGGGCCGAGCAGCAGCGTCAGCGGTGTCCGGAGCTCATGGCTGACGTTGGCGAGGAAGTCGGTCTTCGCCTGGTCGAGCCTGGCCAGCGCCTCCGACCGCTCCCGCTCCTGCTCCATCGCCCGCGCGTCGGTGATGGCGGCGGAGAAGTGCGCGGCGATGAGCTCGACGAACTCGAAGAACGTCTTGTCGACCGGCCGGTGGCGGTTGGCGCCGAAGACGAGGAAGCCGTACGGCGAGGGCGAGAGCGGCCGGGGGATCGGCACGAGCACCGCACGCTCCGGCGGCAGGGCCCAGGCGCCGGTCGGCAGGTTCGGGATGGTGTGGTCGATGCCGTCGACGACCACCTCCTCGCCGCCGAAGAGCCGGTGGGCGGGCCAGACGGCGTCGCGGTCGCCGTTGAGCAGGTACTGGGGCGCGGCCGCGTGGCCGGGGCTGATGCCGGCGGTGCCGGTGAGCTCGGCGTTGCCGTCCTCGTCGAACAGGTAGACGGCGACCCACGGGAGCGAGACGTTGTTGGAGGCGAGGTGGTCGCAGCCGGAGCGGACGGCGTCGACCACCGACTCGGCCGTCGAGACCCGGATGCCGAGGTGGCGCAGGGTGCTCATCCGGCGCTGGTTGACCATCTCCTCGGTGACCTCCGCGACCACGCACAGCAGGCCGGCGATGGCGCCGTCGTCGTCGCTGAGCGGGCTGTAGGAGAACGTGTGATAGGTCTCCTCCTGGTAGCCCGACCGCTCGAGGAAGAGCAGCAGGCCCTCGTCCCAGGTGGCCTCGCCGGTCGTCATCACGCGCTGGATGCGCGGGGCGATGTCGGGCCAGATCTCCGACCACACCTCACGCGCCGGACGCCCGAGCGCCGACGGGTACTTCGCCCCGAGCGTGTCGCGCCGGTAGGCGTCGTTGCAGAAGAACGTGAGCTCCTCGCCCCAGGCCATCCACATCGAGAACTTCGACGCCAGCATGATGCGCACGGCGTTGGCCAGGCTCAGGGGCCAGGTCTCGGGCGCGCCGAGGGGCGTGGCGGACCAGTCGACGGCCAGGAGGTCACGCCCGACGCGCCCGCTGTTCGCGAGCATGTCGCGCAGGGAGGAACTGGCCACGGCCGCTCAGCCGGCGAGCTCGCCGGCGAGAGCCTCCTCGCGAGTCGGGAAGATGGTCAGCACCTTGTCGAGGCCGGTGAGCTTGAGCACCCGCTGCACCACGCCCTCGCCACAGACGACGACCACGGACCCGCCCAGCGACTGCAGCCGCCGGCGCACCGCCACGAGCGCGGCGAGGCCCGAGGAGTCCATGAACCGCACCTGGGTGAGATCGAGCACGAGGTAGGTGGTGTGCAGGGTGTCGATCCCGTTGCGCAGGGACTGCACGGACGCCGCGTCGACCTCGCCCGCGACGACGACCACGGTGACGCGGTCGTCCTGGCGCTCCACCGTCACGGTCAGAGCGCCGCTGTCCAGCGGGTCATCGGCCTGGGTCATCACGCTGCCTCCTCGGGTCGATCAACCGGTGACTTCCCGAATATCGGTGAATCGTCACATTTTTCCCACCGACGTCAGCGCGACGTCGCCGTGGCCTCGTCGTCCTCGGTCTCCCGCTCGGCCTCCGCGACGTGCTCCTCGATCCTGGCGGTGGACAGGGCACGGTTCATCGCGAAGTAGTACACCGCCACCGAGAAGGCCGCGACGATGATGTTCGCGGGCCAGAACGTCACCCAGCCGCGGCCGTCGAAGTCGCCGACGTACGACATGACGGCGAGGCCGACGAGCCAGGGCAGCACCCAGGACGCCCCGGCCTTCAGGTCGAGCGGCGGCGTGTCCGAGGTCACGAGCTCGCGAATGCCGAGCAGGACGAACCCCAGCGCGATGGCGACGAAGAGCTTCCAGTTGGTGGTCCAGCCCGTCCAGTAGACGATCAGGTTGCTGGAGACGAACCCGAGGACCGGGATGAGATCGCCGCCCGGCACGCGGAACCCGCGCTGCTGCTCGGGCAGGCGCCGCCGCAGCGCACCGAGCACGAGCGGCCCGGGCCCGAACGACAGCACCGCGGCCGACGTGATGAACCCGACCAACTGCTGCCAGCTCGGGAACGGCAGGAAGGCGATCACGCCCACGACGAAGGCGACGAGAAGGCTCACCCAGGGCGCGCCGCGACGGGTCGTCTTGGCCAGCGCCCGAGGCGCGTTGCCGTTGCGGCCCATGGCGTAGGACATCCGCGAGGCGGTGGTCGTGAAGATGAGGCCGGTGTCGCCGGGGGAGACGACGGCGTCGACGTAGAGCGTCACGGCCAGCCAGCCGAGCCCGAGAGCGCTGGCCAGCGAGGCGAGCGGACCGGCGGGGTTGGCGAGCGTGTCGGCGACGCCGTCCCAGCCCTTGTTCGCGAGCTTGTCCGGGTCGACGGCGACGACGAAGGCGAGCTGGAGCAGCACGTAGACGATGCCGGTGATGAGCAGTGAGCCGATCACGGCCAAGGGGATGTCGCGCTTGGCGCGCGAGCCCTCGCCGGCCAGCTCGATGGCCTGGCGGAAGCCGAGGTAGGAGAACACGACGCCCGAGGTGGCGACGGCGCTGAAGACGCCCTGCGCGCCATGGGTGAAGAAGCCCTGGCTGCTGAGGTTGTCGGAGTGGAACGTCGTGGTCAGGAACGTGACGACGACCAGCACGATGATGACGAGCTTCCACGTCACCAGCACGTTGTTGACCCGCGCGAACCACGCGATGCCGATGTAGTTGATCACCACGAAGAACGCCATCAGCGCGATCGCGACGACGAACCCCAGCGTCGTCAGCGTGTGCACCTCCTGGCCGTCGACCGTCTTGGTGGTGGTGAAGTCGGCGTAGCGGGTGCCGTACTGCAGCGCGCCCTCGACCTCGATCGGCGCGGTGGTCGCCGCGGACACCCAGGTCGTCCAGCCGGCGAAGTAGCTCGCGAACGAGCCGAACGCCAGATGCGGGAAGCGCACCACGCCGCCCGCGATCGGGAACATCGAGCCCAGCTCGGCGAAGACGAGCCCGACGAACGCCACCATGACGGCGCCGATCGCCCACGACAGGATGGCCGACGGCCCGGTGGTCGAGGCGGCCTCCATGGCGCCGAAGAGCCACCCCGACCCGATGATCGAGCCGACGCTCGCGAAGAGCAGTCCGACGATGCCCAGCTTGCGGGTGAGATCCTGCCCGGAGCCGGTGTCCTCGTGTGGTGCCGCGGTCGTCGATGTCATCGAACCCTCCCTGGTCGGATGGGCCCCCTTTACCCGCTGTGGCCTCGCTCGATGCCGTCCGTAGGCTCGACGGGGTGAGCGAGCACGCACACCACCAGCACGAAGGTCACGACCAGCCGACCGGCCGTGAGCTGACCCGGATGGCCGCGATGGCCACCAGTCACTGCCTCGCCGGCTGCTCGATCGGCGAGGTGCTCGGCATGGTGCTGAGCACGTGGTGGGGCTGGGGCAACGTGGGCTCGATCGTGCTGTCGATCGTGCTCGCGTTCGTCTTCGGCTACAGCCTCACCATCCTCGGCCTGGCTCGGCAGGGCATCGGGCTCCGTGACGCCAGCCGGCTCGCGCTCGCCTCGGACAGCGTCTCGATCGCCACGATGGAGGTCGTCGACAACGTCGTCGAGCTGCTGGTGCCGGGTGCGATGTCGGCGGCTCTCTCGACGTGGCTGTTCTGGTGGTCGCTGGCGCTGAGCCTGGCGATCGCCTTCGTGGCCGCCCTGCCGGTCAACCGGCTGCTCATCGCCAAGGGCCGCGGGCACGCGGTGGTGCACGCCGCCCACTCGGGGGCGGCCGCGCATTGAGCCGCGGATGCCGGGTATCGCCTCTTCATGAGCGACGTCGAGACCGGAGAGATCACCACTGACATTCCCGGCCGGCTGGACCGGCTGCCGTGGGCCGCGTGGCACTGGCTCGTGGTGGTCGGGCTCGGCACCGTGTGGATCCTCGACGGGCTCGAGGTCACCATCGTCGGCTCGATGTCGTCGGCGCTGAAGCCGGACGGCAGCGGCCTCGGCATGAACAACTGGGACATCGGCTTCGCCGGCGCCATCTACGTGGCGGGCGCCTGCCTCGGCGCCCTGTTCTGGGGGCAGATGACCGACCGGTTCGGTCGCAAGAAGCTCTTCATGATCACGCTCGGCGTGTACCTCGTCGGGACGGTGCTCACGGCGTTCTCGATGAACCCGATGTGGTACTTCGCCTGCCGGTTCATCACCGGCACCGGCATCGGCGGCGAGTACGCCGCCATCAACTCGGCGATCGACGAGCTCATCCCCGCGAAGTACCGCGGCCGCGTCGACATCGCGATCAACGGCTCGTTCTGGGTCGGCGCCGCCGGCGGCGCGCTGCTGACGGTGCTGCTGCTCGACAAGTCGATCATCCCGGCCGAGGTCGGCTGGCGGCTCGCGTTCGGCCTCGGCGCCCTGCTCGCGCTGGGTGTGCTGTTCGTCCGCCGCAGCGTGCCCGAGAGCCCGCGCTGGCTGTTCATCCACGGCCGGGAGGACGAGGCCGACCAGGTCGTCCGCGACATCGAGGAGCACGTCAGCCGGAGCACGGGCGAAGACCTGCCGCACGTCGAGGACACGATCACGGTTCGCCAGCGACGCACCATCCCGCTGTGGGAGATCGCCCGCACGGTGGCCGCGCAGTACCCGAAGCGCACGGTGCTCTGCTTCTCCCTCTTCGTCGGCCAGGCGTTCCTCTACAACGCGTTCTTCTTCACGTACGGCGACACCCTGACGACCTTCCTGAACGTCGGCCAGACGGGCTGGTACATCGCCGTCTTCGCGGCCAGCAACTTCCTCGGCGCGCTCGTGCTCTCGCCGCTCTTCGACCGGCTCGGGCGGGTCAAGATGATCGCCGGCACCTACATCCTCTCCGGCGTCCTGCTCGCCGTGGCGGGCTTCGCGCTCGGTGGCCTGACCGCCGTGACGCTGACGATCATGGGCGCGGTCGTCTTCTTCTTCGCCTCGGCGGGCGCCAGCGCTGCCTACCTGACCGCCAGCGAGGTCTTCCCGATGGAGACCCGCGCCCTGTGCATCGCGTTCTTCTACGCCATCGGCACGGCCGTGGGCGGCATCACCGGCCCGCTGCTGTTCGGCGCGCTGATCGACCACGCGTCGGCGTCCGGCGACATCACCGCGATCGCGTCCGGCTACTTCCTGGGCGCCGTGCTGATGATCGGCGGCGGCCTCGTGGAGGCGTTCCTGGGCGTCAAGGCGGAGCAGCGTCCGCTGGAGCAGATCGCCAAGCCGCTGACCGCCACGGACGGCGGCTCGCCGCAGACCCAACGGCCGGTAACGGCCACCGCTCGTTAAAGAAACGCCCACGTTAACCGTTTCACAACGACCTGGACGGGTTACTCGGATTGCCGGGGGACGTCGACCACTCGGGCGGACGCCCCGGATCTCTAGGAGTACACGGTGAACAAAGTCCAGAAAGCCGGTGCGATGATCGCGGCTGCCGGCGTCGTGCTGGGCGGGGTCGTGCTCGTGTCGGAGTCGGCATCGGCCGACGCCCCGTGCTCGGCCGAGAACCAGCGGGTTGGTGCGACGCACGTCCGTGCCGTCAACCACCAGAAGCACGCGAAGGCGACCAACAAGAAGGTCAAGAAGGCCAAGAAGGCCTACAAGCACCACCACACCAAGGCCAACAAGAAGAAGCTCGCCAAGGCGAAGAGGGCCAACCACAAGGCGCAGAAGCAGAAGAAGATGTGGAACAAGCGGTACAAGAGCGCCCAGAGCGCCGCGGCCGCCTGTGCTGCGTCGAGCAGCCCGAGCCCGAGCGGTCTGCCCACCGGTCTTCCCACCGGCCTGCCGACCGGCCTTCCGACGGGGAACGGCTCGCCGATCACCACGCCTGAAGCCGTCAGCGCCCTCACCGACGCGCTCGGCAGCTCGCTGTCGCCGGCCACCATCACCGCGCTCGGCGACGCCCTGGGCGGCCAGGTGACGCCCGACCAGCTCAGCGCCTTCATCAGCGAGTTCCAGGGCCTGCTCAGCGGCGGCTTCGACCCGTCGCAGCTCCAGGACGCGATCAGCGGTCTGCAGGACAACCTGCCGGACGGCTCCTCGCTCGACCCGAGCCAGCTCCAGACGCTGCTCGCGGCCCTCAGCGACTCGGGCCTCTCGCCCGACCAGCTGAACCAGATCGAGGAGGCCCTCGAGTCGGCGGGCAGCGGCTCCGGCCTGACCGACAACCAGGTGGCCCAGCTGATCCAGGACACGCTGGCCTCGCTGGCGACGACGCCGCCGCCGTCGGGCTCCGACCTGGCCGCCGCGGTGCAGAACGTCGTCGAGTCGATCATCGGCTCCGGTTCGGCTTCGCCGTCGCCGGAGCAGACCGCGCTGCTCGAGGCCCTGGCCTCGGCGCTCAGCGGCCTGGGCTCGGCCTCGCCGCCGACGGGTCTGCCGACGGGTCTGCCGACCCTGCCGACGACGCTGCCGACCGGCGTGCCCACCTCGGGCGGCCTGCCGACCGACCTCACCAGTGGCCTGGCCGGCCTGACGAGCGAGATCCCGACCTCGCTTCCGACGGGCCTGCCGACCGGCCTGCCCACGAGCCTGGGCTAGTCAGTCAGTCACAGAACGAAGCCCCGCTCGGCATCGCCGGGCGGGGCTTCGTTCTGTGCGGTCGTGCTCAGTGTGCGGCGAGGGCGTCCTTCACCCGGTCGACGATCGAGAGGAACGGCGCGCTGGCGATCTGCTTGGCCGCGGAGTTGGCCACGCCCGGGTGGGGGTGGGTCGGCGCGATGGCCTCGGTGACCTTGAGCCGCTTGCCGAGCATCTGACGCTGCTCGGGCGTGCACTCGCGGACGATGCCGGGGAACTCCTCCTGCTCCTCCTTCTCCGCATGCTCGTCGACCGCCTTCTGGAAGGCGGTCAGCGCTTCGTCGAACTCGGCGCTGTTCACGTCGAGCGTCTCGAGCTCGAAGAGCACCTTGTTGGCCTCGAGCTCCTCGTTGTTCCGGGCCTCCATCTCGTCCTCGCCGATCGTCTCCTTCACGACGGGACGCAGAATGAGCTCCTCGGCCGTCTCGTGGACGGCGAGGAGGGCCCGCAGCTGGTTGAACAGGTCGGCCTTCGCCGGGCCGGTGGTGGTCGGAATCCGCTGGAACAGCTCCTTGATCTGCGCGTGCTGCTCCAGGAGAAGCCGGATGATGTCGCCTTCCGGCAGCTGCGCCGCCTGGGCTCGGTCCTGCTGAGCGTCTCCCATGACGCCTCCTTCGTGGGGTGGAGTGACTTCACCGACCCATACCCGGAGCCCCCGGTCGCATGTGTCGCGGCGTGAACTTGCTGGCGGCGGGGTACCCGCGACCCATGCAGCAGCTCCTCGAGCTCGGCGAGGTGACGGACTGCATCGCGGCGTGCAACGCGTGCGCCGAGGCCTGCCCGTCATGTGCCGACATCTGCACGACGACCGCGCGCGAGCTCGCGCGCCACGCCGGGCAGGACCTCGGTCTGGCCCGCGCCTTCGTCGTGGCGTGCGCGACCCGGTGCCGGCTCTGCAGCGCCGCCGCCCGCAAGCACGCCGACGTCTCCCGCGCGAGCGCCTGCCACCGCTGCGACGAAGCCTGTCGCCGAGTCCTGGCGTCGATCGCATGAGCGGGGGCACGTACCTGCGGGCGATGGCGCGCGGCGCGGTCGGGGCGATGGCGATGACCGGCATGCGCCAGCTCACGGCCAACGTCGGGCTGCTGCGCGAGGCGCCGCCGGAGTCGATGGTCGGCAAGGTGGCCCCGGACGAGCTCCGGCGGCTCAGCCGCGAGAAGCGCACGGCGCTCACCGAGGTCACGCACTGGACCTACGGGAGCCTCGCGGGGGCCGGCTTCGCGCTGCTGCCGGATGGCGTCCGTCGCTGGTGGCCGGCCGGGCCGCTGTACGGCGTGGCCGTGTGGCTCGGCTACGAGGTGGTCATCGCGCCGCTGCTCGGGCTGGACGCGCCGCACGGCAAGGTGCTGGGGCGCATCGCCGTGCTCGGCGACCACGTGCTCTACGGCGCCGTCGTCGGCGCCCGCGCGACGCAGGGAGCGGCCGGATGAGCCTCGGGCACGACGTGGCGGTGCGCCTCTGGCGGCGCGGCTACGACGCGCTCGGCCGGGAGCGCGACGCGCACGGCGGCGGTGACGTCTTCGCGTGCCGGCTGCTCGGGCGGCGGGCCGTGGTCGTGCGTGGAGCCGACGGCGCCCGCGCCTTCTACGACGAGGACGTCGTCGAGCGGCACGGCGCGGTGCCGGCTCCGCTGGCCGGCCTGCTCTTCGGCCGCGGCGCCGTGCACGGGCTCGACGGCGAGGCGCACCGCGAGCGGAAGCGGATCTTCCTCGGCGTGCTCACGCCGGACGCGGTGGCCGACATCGCGCAGCGGGTCCGGGCCGACCTCGAGCGCCGGGCAGGCGCCTGGCGCGGCCGCGACGTGGCGCTCTTCGACGAGCTGGCCGAGGCGTACGGCACGGCGATGGTGGCGTGGGCAGGCATCGACTGCCCGCCGGCGGAGGCGCGTGGGATGGCGCGGCGCATGGCGGCGATCGTCGACGGCTTCGGCGGGGCCCCAGCGGCCTACCCGAAGGCGTGGGTCGCGCGCCTGCGCGGCAACCGATGGGCGCGCCGGCTGGTCCAGGACGTCCGCGCCGGCCGCCGCAGCGCCGCGCCGGGCACGGCGGTGGCGAGGCTGGCGGCGTCGGACCTCCCGGCGACGGTGGCCGGCGTCGAGCTGCTCAACCTCGTCCGGCCGACCGTGGCGGTGGCGTGGCCGGCGACCTTCGCGGCGCTGGCGCTCGCCCAGCACCCCGAGTGGCGGGAGCGTCTGCGTCACGACGCCGACCAGCGCGTCGCGTTCGTGCACGAGGTCCGCCGGGTCTACCCGTTCGCCCCCGCGCTGGCAGGCAGGGCGCGACGCTCGGCCGAGGTCGGCGGCGAGCTGCTGGGCAGAGGGGAGCGGCTCGTCCTGGACATCGTCGGCACCAACCTCGACCCGGCCGCCTGGCCCGACCCGGAGGCGTTCCGCCCGGAGCGGTTCGCCGGCGGCGAGCCCGATCCGTTCGCGTTCGTGCCGCAGGGCGGCGGCGACCCGCGCACCGGCCATCGCTGCCCCGGTGAGCCGCTGACCGTGCGCCTGATGGCCGAGACCGTCGGCGTGCTCGCCGCTGTCGGCTACGACGTCTTCTCCAGCCCGGCGTACGACCGCGAGCGCATCCCCACCCGGCCGGCCGACGGGCTCGTGATCCGGGTGTCAACGAGCGAGGCCGCGGGTACCCGTCGCAGATGACCGCACAACAGGAAGCAGCACTCCAGAACGTCGACGCCCCGGTGGCGATCGTCACGGGCGCCTCCACCGGCATCGGCCAGGCGCTGGCGGGGGAGTTCGCCGACCACGGCTACCGAGTCGTCATGGCAGCCGAGGAGCCGCGCATCTACGACGCGGTGTCGGAGCTCGCGAAGGGCGGGGCCGGCGTGGCGGCCGTCCAGGCCGACCTCTCGACGCCCGAGGGCGTCGAGGAGCTCTACAGCCGCACGCGCGCGCTCGGGGTGCCGGCCGTGGCCGCGCTCAACGTCGGCATCGGCGTCAGCGGCCGCTTCGACGAGACCTCCCTCGACGACGACCTCCGCCTCGTCGACCTCAACGTCCGCTCGACCGTCCACCTCGCCAAGCTCGTGGTGCGCGACATGGTGGCGAAGGGCGACGGCAAGATCCTGGTGACCTCCTCGATCGCGGCGGTGGCGCCCGGCCCGTACCACTCCACCTACGCCGCCTCGAAGGCGTTCGTGCACTCGTTCGCCGAGGGTCTGCGCGAAGAGCTGAAGAACACCGGCGTCACCGTGACCTCGCTGATGCCCGGCCCGACCGACACCGAGTTCTTCGCCCGCGCCGACATGGAGGACACCAAGGTGGCGCAGGGCCCCAAGGACGATCCGCGCGCCGTGGCTCACGACGGCTACATGGCGCTCATGGCCGGCAAGGCCAGCGTGGTGGCCGGCTCGTTCAAGAACCGCGTGCAGGCCGAGCTCGGCAC
>Ga0164242_10008115_pt1 | contig 11406 bp, 10 predicted proteins | sample OricomgcompostMG_FD_108783 | JGI IMG/M metagenome (GOLD analysis project Ga0164242, IMG submission 108783) | Miracle-Growth compost microbial communities from Emeryville, California, USA - Original compost - Miracle growth compost (MG) ...
TCGACGCGTTCGATCCGCTGCCGCTGATCACCAGAAGCACATCCGTGGGCGCCAGCAGTCGCGCGGTGATCTGCTGGCCGATCACATCCATGGGCGCCTCCGCAGCGCGGCCGATGCTCGTGAAGCGGGCAGCGGCATCCATCGCAAGCGGCGCAGAAAGGCCGTTGCCGACCACCACGACGCGGCCGGCGCTTGCCAGCGCGTCGACGGCCTGTTCGACCTCGCTCTCGTCGAGCAGAGCGATCATCGACGTCACACCGGCAGCCACGTGACGGAACGCGTCGCCGACGATCCCGGCCGAACCGTCCGCGGCGGGGGCAGCGGCAGGTTGATAGCCCGCGTCGCGCGCCAGCAGAACCCTGAGCTGCTGATAGCCGGAAAAACCAAGGCTCTGACACGTGCGTACTACGGTGGCACGAGAGGCTCCGGCGAGTTCAGCGACCTGGCCGGAGCTGAGCTCGACGATCTCGGCTGACCGCTCGAGCAGCACGGTTGCGACGGCCTGTTCCGTCGGCAGCAACGACGGCAGCAGCGATCGGATGGTCGCGATCACCTCGCCCGGTTTGCTCGGCGTCATTGCGTCGCGCTTCTCGCTTGCGGCGTCGGTCGCTGCGCGGAGTGCGCGGCCGATTGCGCGACGGCATCCTGCGGCCCAGACGCTCGGGCAATGCGCTCGATGTCGCCTGCGCCCAGGTCGTAGATGCCGGTTCCGTCTTCTGGGGAGGGTGCGGAGACGAACGTGGTGCGTGGGGCGCCGTCGACCGGCAGGTCGATGATCGCGAAGCCGGCGCCGATGGTGGCGCGCTCGCTGCCTTCTGGAGCTGTGACATCGGTGGTGTTCGTGATACCAGGCGCGACGACGACAGGGATGCCTGCTGCCTGCGTCACGAGACTGTGGTGGTAGTGGCCGCAGAGGATGAGCCGCACGTCGGCTGCCGCGCAGATGTCGAGCACGGCGGAGGGGTTCTGCAGCTCGAGGGCCGTCAGAAGCGGAGTGCTGGCGGGCACCGGCGGGTGATGAAGAACAACGATGCTGCCGTTCGGCGCCGTGACGGCAAGCGTGGCACGCAGCCAGTCCAGTTGCTCTGGCTCGATCTCGCCATAGCCGAACCCGGGCACGGAGCTGTCGAGGCGCACGATGCGGCATCCGGCGATCGTGGTCACCCCGGTGCGCTCGCCGATGACGTGCTCGAATCCGTCGCGCAGGTCGTGGTTGCCCATCGCGTAGACGACGGCGGCGCCATGCGACGCAGCCCACCGATCGAGTTCGCCGCGCAGCCGGCGGTACGACTCGACACTGCCGTCATCGGAAAGGTCGCCGGATGCGACGACGACATCGACCGCGTCCAGGGTCTCGGCGCGCGCCAGCACGCGGCGCAGCGCAGCCATCGTGTCGACCACGCCGTAGTGCAGCGTGTCGTCGCCGAACAGATGGGTATCCGACAGGTGCAGGATGCGCAGTTCGCGCTCATTCGTCGTCACGCGCCCACCCTACCGACCGCCGTCGCCGCCACGTTCGTGATCTCATCGCAGCGACCCGTCGTCTTCTCGCACGGTCGGCGATGCGAGTGCGCGCGCCCTGCGTGCCGAGCGGCGGCGGAGGGCAGAGGCGATGGGCACCTCCCAGCGGCCGGTGATGATGCGCGCACGCACGGTGCCGGAGATCTGATCGATGAGCATGGTCACCACGACCACGACGATCATCAGCATGCCGACGACATCCCACACCCTGAACTGGATGTTGTCGATCAGCATCTTGCCGATGCCGCCCGCGCCGATCAGGCCGAGAATCGCGGACGCGCGCACGCTGATCTCGAACCGGTACAACCAGAACGCCAGCACATCCGGTTTCGCATTCGGCCAGACGCCCCAGCGCATGATCTGCACCTTGGATGCGCCTGCCGCCGTGGCGGCCTCGATCGCGCCGCGGTCCACGGACTCGAAGCTCTCGTAGCCCCATTTGCCGAGTGTTCCGATCGAACCGATCGCGATCGCCAGCGCGCCGGTGAACGCTGTGAGCCCGGTGACCGACAGCATCAGAACGGCGATCACCACTTCTGGCACCGCCCGAAGCACGGCGAACACCCCGCGCAATGGCCAGCGGACCACTGCAGGCATCAGTCCGCGCGCGGCCAGCAGGCTGAGCGGGAACGAAATGATGATGCCGATCACCGTGCCGAACCACGCCATCGCAACAGACAGCATGGTCGCGCCGAGCGCATCCGGGAACTTCGCCCATGCCGGCGGCAGGAACATGAGGCCGAGGTAGTGCACGAGCTTCTGCGGGAAAGTCAGCAGCGCATCCCACGAGATGTCGACGCTCCAGAACGCGGCGAGCACGATCAGCGTGATGAGAATCCAGATCGCCTTCCGCAGCATATTGTGCGGCTTGCGCGGGCGGCCGGCGCCAGGCAGCCCGCTTTCCGGTGCCGTCGGCCGTGATGCCGGCCGGCTCGTCACGGCGGTCACCGCGCCAACCGCTTCCGCGCGAACGAGCTGAGCAGCTCGAGCAGCACGACGAGCACCAGAATCTCCAGAATGACCATGCTGAGGTAGTGATATTCGTAGAAGGTGCGCACCTTGTCGATGAGCATGCCGAGGCCGCCTGCGCCCACCAGGCCGATCACGGTCGATGCGCGGATGTTCAACTCGAGCACGTAGATCGCCTGCGAGATGTAGCTCGGCGCGACTTCGGGGAGCATCGCGGCTCGGTTGGCCTTGGTCCAGTTGGCACCCGCCGCCAGCGCAGCCTCCTGGCCGCCACGATCGAGGCCGTCAAGCGCCTCGGAGATGAGCTTGACCATGATGCCGAGATTGAAGAGGACGAGCGCCATGATGCCAGACAGTGCGCCGGTCCCCACCACGGTGACGAACAGGGATGCGTACAGCAGGTCGGGCACACTGCGCACGACGTTCATGATGAAACGCACGATCCCGAGCACCGTGCTGTTCGGGTTGGTCGCCCGCGATGCCCAGAACGAGACAGGAAGGGCGATGGCGATGCTCACCGCGGTGCCGATTACCGCCATCTGCACCGTCTGCAGCAAGGCTGGCAGGGTTTGCGGGAAGAACGTGTAGTCGGGCTGCACCAACTGGACGAGTGTGTTGCTCGCGTTGTTCGCGTTGCGCACCAGCGCGTCGAAGTCCACGCCGATCGCGATCGCAGCCCACACCGTGATCGCGGCGAGCACGGCGACGATGCCGAGCGTTCTCCAGCCGGTTTTCGGCTTCGTCGGACGTGCGGTTGCTGTCGCCGTCGTCACGGCGCTACCGCCGGCGCGTCCAGCACGTCTTCAGCGGTGAGTGACCGGCCGTAGATCGCCTCGAAGACGTGTTCGTCGGCATCCGCGCCCGAACCGTCGTAAACGACCTCGCCGGCGCGCAGGCCGATCAACCGCTGACCATAACGGCGGGCAAGATCGAGGAAGTGCAGGTTCACGACGACGGTGATGCCAAGCTCGGCGTTGATGCGCTGAAGGTCGCGCATGACGACGTGCGAGGTCGGAGGGTCGAGGGATGCCGTCGGCTCGTCTGCGAGGATCACCTTCGGCTTCTGCGCGAGCGTGCGCGCGATGGCGACGCGCTGCTGCTGACCGCCGGAGAGCTCGGACGCGCTCGAGTACGCCTTCGCGACGATCTCGACGCGCTCCAGAGCTTGCATGGCGAGCTCGACGTCGTCCTTCTTCCACGCCCCAAGCAGCGTGCGCCAGGTCGACGTGTGGTGCAGCCGGCCCATCAGCACGTTGTTGATCACGGTCGTGCGCTTGGCGAGGTTGAAGCTCTGGAAGATCATGCCGACCTCGCTGCGCAGTTCGCGCAGTTCACGTCCGCGCAGGTGCGAGAGCGCATGGTCGCCGACCGTGATCTCGCCAGAGGTGATGGGCACCAGGCCGTTGATGGTGCGCACCATCGTCGACTTCCCTGCGCCGGAAAGCCCGACAACGGCGACCATCTCGCCAGGCTCGATGCGCAGGTCGATGTCGCGCAGGCCGGAGAACCCGTTGGGGTACGTCACGCCGACGTTCTCGAAGCGGATGCCCGCTCCCGCGCTCTTCGTCTCGTTCATGATGTCCTTCCGTCGCTCCGGTGGTCGAGTAGCAGCTCGCGCAGCGAGCCGCGTATCGAAACCTCGTGAGCCGATTTTCGAGGCCAGCTCACCGGGTCTCGAGCCGGCCGCGGGCGGCCTACTCGACCACCGAGATCGCTTAGCCCAGCCCGATGGATGCCGCCGCCTTCTGCGTCTTCTGCAGCGCAGAAACGTTGGCGTCCACGAGCCCGGTGATCTGGTAGATCGCGGTGAGCGTCTTGACGCCCTCATCCGTGGAAGCGTAGTCCTTCATCGCATCCGAGATCTTGGTCTGCCATTTCTTGCTGAGGCCGGCGCTGAGGGATACGCCGTCGTTCGGGATCTCGTCCGTCAGCGCGAACACGACGACCTTGGTTCCGACGTCAGGGGTGTCGCCCTGCACGACCTCGCGTGCATCCCAGTAGCTGGTGCCGACCTCGGCATCACCGTTGTATACGGCGAGAACGCTCGCATCGTTCGCGGTCACCTGCACGGTCTTGATGTCCTTGTCAGCGTCGATGCCGACCTTCTTGAGCGCAGCGACCGGGAAGATGTACCCGGCAGGTGACGCGGCCTGCAGCAGGGAAACGGTGGCACCCTTCATCTTCTTGATGCTGTCCAGGCCGGCGGGGCCGGTGCCCTTCTGCGTTCCGTTGCAGTACAGCATGCCGTTCGCGCCCTTCACCGGCTTGTCCGAGCAGTACTTGTCAGGGTTGTTCGTGAAGAACTGGGCGGCGTAGCTGCTCTTGCCCGCGCGCTGCGTCTGCAGGGCGGGGACCGCGCCGTACTTGTCGCACGCCTGGCTCATCTGCAGGCTCGGAAGCATGCCGATCTGCGCCTGGTTGCTGCCGATCGCCTCGACCGCGGCCTGGTAGTCCTGGGTGATAACGCCCTTGACGGGGATGCCGAGACGCTTCGTCAGCGCATCCTCGAGCGGCTTCACAGACTCGACCAGCTTGCTGGCGTCACCCGAGGGCACGAGCGCGAGGGTCAACTGCGTTGGAGCCTTGGCGCTGTTGTCTGACTTGCCTGTGCACGGGCCGGATGCGGTTCCGGCCGTGGATGAGGAGCCGGACGTGTCCTGCTGCTGCACGCCGCACCCGCTGAGCGCGAGCGTCGTGACCAACGCGAGGCCGGTGGCCGACGCGATGGCGAGCTTTCGGATTTTCATAGCGTTCCTGTTCTGTGAGTGTTGTGCGGTGCGATGGCTGATTCGAATTGTTCGGGGTCCAGTGGATGCGATTCGATGAAGTCGCGTGGATCGGCTGCCCATGCGAGGACATCCGGATACAGCTCCTCGAACGTGCGCGCCACCACATGTGCTGGTCCCGCCCGATGGCCGAACCGGTCGATGAGCGCTGTGGCGCATCCGGCCGCAAGCGGAGCTTCGAGATCGTTGCCCCAGATGTCGCCGACGGCGAGAACGGCGGATGCCGGCCGGTGGCCGATCAGACCGGGCAGCAACGCGGTCCAGCCCGATGGCTTGCCAGCGCTGGTGATCACCCGGTCGATCACGGTGTCGAGGCCGAGCGCGCCGAGGGTCTCGCGGATACCGTCTTCTGGCGCGTTCGTGACGAGCACGCGCTCGATGTTGCCGCCGAGTTCGCTCAGGAGCTCGGCGAGTCCTGGCGGGGTCGAGACCGGGATGCTGCCGTCCGCGAGGGCTCGCCTGCTCGTCGCATAAGCCAGTTGGAGCTGCTCTGCGCTCGCGCGATCGGCGGCCAGGGCGGCAACGGCCGCGTATCCGTCGATGTATGCGGGCGAGCCAGGCTCGCCGTCGAGGAATGCGCCGAGGCGGGCGCGGATGTCCGCATCGAGATCGTCGGATGCGACGCCGTCGCGACCGGCGGTCGTCGCATCATCGAGCAGGCCGGCGATCACGGCTTCCGCATATGCCCAGACCGGCGCATCCCCGACGCAGACGGTTCCGTCGAAGTCGAGGACGAGCACGGGGCGGGTGGATGCGGCGACGTCGTTCACGGTGGCAGCCTAACCCGAAATGGACGAAGTGTTCACAGATTTCTTGTCCATGAAACAATCGTTCACGCATCGTTAATGTTCGGCGGGCTATCCGATCAGGCTCGGGCGCAGATCGCGCATGGTGCGGAAGTGCGTCATGCGGATCACCCCGATCGCGGCGATCACCAGCGCGATTCCGCCCCAGATCGCGACGACGCCTGCGTCCGCCCACGCGGCGTTCGCATTGCCGCCATACATCAGTTGCCTCAGCCCGTCGACGACGAAGCCCATCGGCAGCACGTGGTGCAAGGCGGCGAGTGGCCCAGGCAGGGTCTGCCACGGGAACGTGCCGCCGGCCGTCACGAGCTGCCCGACCATCAGCACGAGTCCCAGGAACTGGCCGACGCTGCCGAGCCACACGTTGAGCGCGAGGATGATCGCCGCGAACGCCGCGGACGCCAGCGCCATCAAACCGAACGTGCCAACGGGATTCTCCACGTTGAAGCCGAGCGCGCCCGCGACGATCGCGAAGACCGTGACCATCTGGATGACGCCGAGCAGGCCGGGCGTCATCCACCCGGCGACCGTGACCTTCAGCGGAGAGTGCAGCGCCGTGATCGCGCGCCGCGACACCGGCTTGACGATCAGGAACAGCGCGTAGATGCCGATCCACGCGGAGAGCGCGACGAAGAATGGGGCAAGCCCGGCTCCGTATGTTCCTGCGCTCGCGGTGTTGGACGTGTCGAGGTTCACCGGGTTCGCGATGGTCGACGCCTGCTTGGCCCGCAGCGACGCCGAGCTGTTCGGAATCTTGTCTACCCCGTTCTGCAGCCCATCGCGCAGGGTCGTCAGGCCGTTCGAGAGCGTGCCGAGACCGTCGCGCAGCGAAGCAGCTCCCGTCGCGGCCTGCCCAGCGCCATCCGCCAATTGCGATGCGCCGGATGCCGCGGTCTGAATTCCCTGCGCCAGTGCAGGCGACGCGTCGGCCAGTTGCTGGGCTCCGCTTGCCACCTGATTGGCACCGGAAGACAGCTGATTGACCTTGCCGACGGCATCCTGAACCTGGCCGTTGCCGTTGACGACCGCGGTGCCGAGCGGGTCGAGCTGCGCCATGACCGCGTCGATCGTCGCCTGATCGACGCCCCTGCTCTGCAGCTCCTGGATGATCTGGGCGCGCACGTCAGGCACCAGCGCTGCCGCCTGGGAAGACAGGGCTCCGGCTTGGTTCGCGACGTCGGCGACCTGCGCGTCACCGGCTGCCACCTGGCTGGCGCCGCTGGCCAGCTGAGCGGTCTGGGCAGGCAGGTCGGCGGTCTTCTGGCTGAGGGTGTTGAGCCCGTTGCTCAGCGTGGTCGAGCCGGTGGCCAGCTGGGCGGTGCCGTCTGCCAGAGTGGCGGCTCCCGACTGCGCGGTCCCGGCGCCGTCCACGAGCTTGTTCGTGCCGTCGACGGCGTCGACCAGGTTGCTCCTGATGGTCGCCATGCCCATCAGGAATTGCTTGGCGGCGGACTTGTTCACCTGCTTCACGATCGACGTGCGGATCTTCTCCGCGGCCTGGCCGCCGATCGTCGACGCGAGATAGCTGTTCGCGTCATTCGTGGTCAGCGTGACGGTGGCCTTGTGCGGTGACGTCCCGTTGGCGGATGCCAATGCGCTCGAGAAATCCGCAGGAAAGTGGATCACGAAGTCGTACTTCGAATCGTCGATGCCTTGCGCAGCGTGCTTGGGTGAAACGCGATGCCAGGCGAATGACCCGTCCGTGACGAGTTGCTTGGCCACCTGATCGCCGTAGTTGGTGGACGCGCCGTTCACGATGGCGCCGTTATCGTCGACGACGATCGCGGCAGGAATCTGATCGAGCTTGGCGTATGGATCCTGGTTGGCCCACAGGTAGAGACCCGCGTAGATCAGTGGCACGGCGGTGAGTGCGACCAAGGCCAGGATGGCCATCGGCGTCGAGGTGAGACGGCGGAACTCCGCCGCGATCATCTGGGGGATCTTCATGCGTTGTCCTCGTCGTCGCGTGTTGCGTTCTCGGGGTCCGGGCCTTCGGCCGGCTCGTCCTCGCGCTCGGCGACCGGTTCGGCTTCAGTCTCTGGTTCCGGTGCGGGTGGTTGTTCTGGTTGCGGGTCCGGGGCCGGGGTCTGTTCTGGCCCCGGCTCGGGCTCGGGCTCGGCCAGGTTCTCGGGTGGCTGGCCGGCGGCATCCGTCGATTGGATGCGTTCGACGAGCGACGTGGCGGCGATCGCCGTCGCAGAAGCTGCTCCGGCGATCACGAGCACCGCGAGCTCGCGTGCGGCGAGCTCGCGTGCGATGTCCCACCACTGCGCAGGATCGCCGCCGTGCCGGTCAGGGGAGGTGATCACCAGACCCTCGATGCCATCACGCATCAGCGCCAGTTCGCAGAGCAGACGGATGCGTGCCGTCGGCGGCATGGTTCCTATGCTTTGACGAGCATATTCGTGCAGTCCCAGTGCCCGGAGCTCGCGCATCACCGCCAGCGGGTGCGATCGGCGACCGGCGAACATCAACTCTTCTGCCGTGACTCCCGCGACGGTGACGTCACTTGCCGGTTCGCACACGTCCGGTGCGTCGATCAGGGCGACGCGCCTGCGGATGGTCGCGTAGTCGGCGTCGCCGTCGATCGTGACGGTGCCGGAGTCCGGGCGCATCCGACCAGAGGCGATCAGGCCGAGAACCGTCGGCCGTTGCTCGGTCTCGGCTCCAGCGAGTGTGGCTTCACCGGTGCGAAATGTGACCGTCGTGGGCGGCAAGGCCGTGTCGCGCGGGCCCTTCGCCACGGATGTCAGGGTGATCTTCATGCTGGTACCTCTCCGGTGAACGCGAGCGCCGGCGTTGTCGTAATGATGTCATCGGCGTCGTGCCAGCTCAGGCCGGCCGCGCTGAGCGTGCACAACATCACCAGCTGGTGGCCTCGTGCTCTGCTCATGCCGGTGCGCGTCGCCTCATCGAGCACGGAAAGCGCAGCGCCCTCGACGAGGCGGGCGAGCGTGTCCGGTTCGATGTCGCGGCGCAGCTGGCCGGCAGCGGCCCCGCGCTCGACGGCCTGCTGCAATCGGCTGCGGGCGGGTGCGAGGGCGCGCGCGACGCGCTCGCGGTGCGGGCCGCGCACTGCGAGCTGCGCCATCACGCGCACGTGTTCCACCTCTGACCACAGCGTCGCGCCGAACAGGGCGATCTCGATGCGGGCATCCGGATGCGAGATCGGATCGAGGGATGCTCCCACCCGCTCTGCGCCACGCGTGAGCACCTCGGTGACCAGGTCGTCGCGGGTGGCGAAGTGACCGTAGATGGCGCGCCTGCTGAGGTTGGCCTCTTCGGCGATCGTGGTGAGCGACGCGTCGATGTCCCGATTCAGTGCGGCTTTGGCCGCCTCGAGGATGGCCGAGCGGTTCTCGGCGGCGTCGCGCCGTGGCGTTCGAGTTGCCGGCCGTGCAACCACTGGGGCGGCCGGTCGGGTCTGAATGCTTGGCATTTCACTCATCTTACTATCTTGCACATTGCTGTGCAAGATACGGAATGTGGGCGCATCGCCCGTGCGCTCACGAGGAGATTCGGTCGACACGCCGTGAGACCTCGCCGAAGCGACGGCGTGTCGACCGAATCTCCTCCCGATGGCACGCATGGTGTGGCGCACATGGGCGCGCGTTAGCATGAACACGTGACCGGAGAGAACCTGCTGCCCGTGCCAGAGACCCGTCTGCCCGCCGATGCGGAGACCGAGAATGCGCTTGCCGCGGCATCCGGAGATCTCGATCTGCTGCGTGCGACGGTCGCGGCGAATCCGACATCGTCGCTGGCGTGGGCGACACTGGCCGATGCCGTCTTCGACCGAGAGCGCCCGCTCGAGTCATATGCGTACGCGCGGGTCGGCTATCACCGCGGGCTCGATGCCCTTCGCAAGGCAGGATGGCGCGGAACCGGGCCGATTCCGTGGTCGCATGAGCCGAATCGCGGCGTGCTGCGTTCGCTTTATGCGTTGCGGCGCGCCGCGGATGCCATCGGCGAGGCAGACGAGGTGGCCAGGCTGGACGAGTTCCTTACGGCGAGCGACCCGGATGCCACCGCAGCGATCGAGTCGACGCCGACGGCGCAAATCCCGATACAGGACGCTGGGCACGATGCGGGGCTGGACTCAGGGCAGGGCGCTGGGCGGCACCAGGCGTCCCCGCCGACCGAGGCGATCGTCATCCGCGGTGAGGACTGAGCGCACCGGCCAAACGAAGCGAGCACTGAACGCAGCGAGGGCTGGCCGGGCACCGATGCGAAAACAGGAGCCGATGAGCATCCGGCATTGAAAACAGGCCGGATTGTCGAGTTTCCGCACCGATGTCCTGTTTTCGCTCGTCCTCGCTCGTGGTGATGCGGGCAATTGCGGCAACCCGTATGCGAGTTCCGCGGAATCAGGCGCTGTCGCTGCCGCCCGATACAATGGGGTGGACCCGTCGTTATGCCCCGCTCGGCGTTGCGCCGTGTCCGGCCAGACAACTGACCGTGAGGAGCATCATGCCCGCCATCGTGATCATCGGAGCCCAATGGGGCGACGAGGGCAAAGGCAAAGCGACCGACCTTCTTGGCAGTCGCATCGACTATGTCGTCAAGTTCAACGGCGGTAATAACGCCGGCCACACGGTCGTGATCGGTGACGAGAAGTATGCACTCAATCTGCTGCCGAGTGGCATCTTGACGCCGGGGGTTACGCCGGTGATCGCCAACGGCGTCGTGGTCGACATCGAGATCCTGTTCAAGGAACTCGATGCGCTCATTGCCCGCGGCGTCGACGTTTCGCGTCTGCGGGTCTCGTCGAACGCCCACGTGATCACGCCGTATCACCGCACCATGGACAAGGTCGCCGAGCGTTTTCTCGGCAAGCGGCAGATCGGCACGACCGGCAGGGGCATCGGCCCCGCATACGCCGACAAGATCAACCGCGTCGGCATCCGTATTCAGGATCTGTTCGACGAGAACATCTTGCGCCAGAAAGTCGAGGGCGCACTCGACCAGAAGAACCACCTGCTCGTCAAGGTGTACAACCGGCGCGCTTTCACCGTGGACGAGATCGTCGAAGAGCTGCTCGGTTACGCCGATCGCCTGCGCCCGATGGTCTCGGACACGAGCCTGCTGATCAACGAGGCGCTGGACGCGAACAAGAACGTCCTGTTCGAAGCAGGCCAGGCCACCATGCTGGATGTCGACCACGGCACGTACCCGTTCGTCACATCGTCGAGCTCGACCGCGGGCGGCGCGGCGATCGGCGCCGGGATCGGCCCGGCTCGCATCAGCCGTGTCATCGGCATTATCAAGGCGTACACGACGCGCGTCGGTGCCGGCCCGTTCCCCACCGAGCTGGACGACGAGCA
>Ga0164242_10008116_pt1 | contig 11405 bp, 5 predicted proteins | sample OricomgcompostMG_FD_108783 | JGI IMG/M metagenome (GOLD analysis project Ga0164242, IMG submission 108783) | Miracle-Growth compost microbial communities from Emeryville, California, USA - Original compost - Miracle growth compost (MG) ...
CAGGGCATGCAGCACCGTGTCCTGGCTGTCGGCGCAGATCTGCAGCAGGAGATCTCCATCGCACTGGCTGCGGTCGAGGTCGTCGTTTCCGAACTCGTCCATCGGCCGCAGCCGAGCCGGCTTGAGATCCGCCAGCGCGAAGCGCTCGTCGAACAGACTTGCGCCGACGCTCACGGTGACGGTGAGTCCGTCCGGCGCCAGCGCCGGGCCCCGCACACCGTTGTCATAGGGAGTGGACACAAGCCCGTCGCGCGCGCCTCTGCCGGTCGGGCGCTCGCCGCCGACCAGGTGGCGGATCGTCGCCGTCAGAGTTCGGAACATGCGCTCGAGCGCCGCGCGATCGGCCGCCGTGACGATGAAGGCGACCACCATCGCGGCTCGCTGGGCGGGCTCGAGGATGCCGGCCTGGTGGGCGCCTTCGAACGCGTAGGCCGCCGGCGGACCGGCGAGGGTCCCGTTCGACTCGGACGGAGAGAACTGCTCGGGGCTGATCGTCATTCGTGGGTCGCATTCCTGGGATCGAGGATGACGGCGGCGTGCGAGAGCAGCTCGACGCACTGCTGCACCGCCGCGTTGACGCCGGCGCGCTGGCGCACGGTGAGCTGGGCCAAGGGCACCCACCCCTGCTCGTGATGGAAGCCGCGCACGAGCTCCTGCGTGGCTTCCAGCTGCTGCAGCGTCTCGCGCAGATATGGATCCTGTCGCCGCAGGATCGGCAGCAGCGGGCCGAGGGCGCGCCAGGTGCCGGTGATGTTGGCATCCACCGTGGCGAGCTCGGTGCCGCTTCCCGCATCGCCGATGCCGTTCAGGTCCTTCTCGAGCGAGTCCTCGAGGATCTCGTGCACGCGACGGCCGATGTCGATCGGCTTGATCGCGTTGGGCAGCGCGAGCAGCTCGGCGAGCTCACCGACGGCTTCGGCCAGCAGCTCGACGTGCGGCACGATGACGGCCGCCGGCCTGCCGGCCCACAGCATCGCCTCGATCTTCCGGAATCCCTCGAAGTCCGCGTCTGCGACGTGCGGGCCGCGCGGCGGGTCCGCGTTGAGGGCATCCCCCGTCTCGCCATACGCGCCGTACGCGCCACCGAGGGTCTCGTAGGTGAGGTGGGCGGCGAGCCACTCGCGCTTCGCCGCCGCCGCGTCGTCGCCATCCAGACGCGCGCGCAGCTCGGCGATCTGCGCGGTCAGCGTCGGCAGCCGACCGCTCAGCCAGCTGACATAGCCGTTGATCGGGAGCCGCAGATCGATCCCGGTCAGCGGAATGATGCCGAAGACGTCATACGGCAGCGGGTCCCCCGTGACGACGACGGGGTGGCTGGATTTGATCGTGTAGTCGGTCACGCAGACCCAGCGATATGTGCCCGGGGGCACGGATGCCGTGACCGTGCGCGTCGCACTGCGCCCGAAGTGCTCGACCTCGACATAGATCTGCCCGGTCTCGGGATCTTCGAGGTAGACCTCCATGCCGGCCGCCTCTTCGTTGATGAATCGGAAGTCGAAGATGCCGGCCGGGCCCCCGAACCAGTCGTCGATGCAGTACGGCGAGCCGGCGCGGAGCACGATGGGCTGACGGCTCGCGGAGTCGGTTCCGACCAATGGTGCTTCTCCTCCGAATGCCCCCGGCCGAGTCCGGCCGGGGGCATCGTAGCTGGGCAAGGGGGCTAGGAGATGACGTCCACCGCCACCAGGACGGGGTCGGAGACCAGCCCGGAACGAGTCGCCGTGACCTCCGCGGTGTACCAGCCCGCTGTCGAGAAGTCCACCGTGGTGAGGTCCGCGTGGAGCACGGCGCCGGCCTGGGTCGCCTTGGCCCCCACGGTCTTCAGGAACTTCGCGTTGCTGGGTGCCTTGCCGGCGCTGACGGTGAGCGCGTTGCTCGCCACCGTCACCACGGGCGCCGTCGGAGCGAGCGAGGGCGGCCCGACCATGCCCGGAGCACGCAGCTCGAAGGTCGACACGACCGCGGCGTGATCGCTCGCCCACGAGTGGCTCTTCACGTCGCCTGCCGACGGCCACCCGGTGACCAGGGTGTCGGAGTCGACCAGGCTGAGACCGCCGTGGTAGTCGATGTAGTCGACCCGATCCGCGGGCTCCGCATGTCCGTTCGCGTCCGTCGTGGGGACCACGGGCCAGGTCACACCGGGCGCCGACACCGGGTCAGGATTCGCCTTGCGGTACGAGTCGGTGAGGCCGACGCGGGAGAACAGCTGGGTGACGGGCCAGCTCACCGCGCCGACGCCCGAGTGCTCGGATGCCGTCTTGCCGGTCCAGTCGCTCGCCGACGGCGACGCCAGGTCACCGAGCAGCACCACCGGTGTGAGGCTGAGCAGCGACGGAGTGATCTCCTTCACCACCGCCTGCGCCTGCTTGTAGCGCGTGCTGGCCGTCTCGGCGGCGACGAGCGCCTTCGCCGAAGTCGTCCCGTTCACCACCGCATCGGGCCCGTAGCCGGCATCGTCGAGCTGGGCGTCCCACACCGTCAGCATGTAGCCGCCGACGCTGACCACCTCTCCGGCGACCGGGCTGGCCGTCGTCGGGAAGACCTTGGGGCTGCCGAAGGCGGACGGGTAGGCGGAGACGATCCCGAGGTCGCCGTTGCCATGCGCCTGCCAGCCGAGCGCGGCCGCGACGGCGGTCGCCATCTTGTAACCGCCCCCAGTGAAGCCGATCACACCGAGGCCATTGCCGGCCACCGTCGCGAGATTCTTGCCGACCGCATCGGTGACGTGGCTGCCGTCATCCCACGCGTTCCAGCTCGCGGTCCGGATCTTCGGCGAGGACTTGAACTTCGCGACGGGCACCTCGACGCGCAGCTCGGAGGTGGTGGTCCCGTTGCTCGCCTCGACGGTGATCGTTCCGTACGCGTCCGGCTCCAGCACCGGAGCGCGGCCGGTGATCGTGCCGTCGGCACCCAGCTTCAGCCAGCTGTCGCCGCCGACCTTGGTGAACGTGGTGGGCGCGGCACCGTTCCACAGCCCGACGATCGGCTGGTTGACGGCGGCGGTCGCCGTGACCGTCGGCAGCTCGAAGGTGTCGGTGATGAATCCCTGCGGAAGGGTGGACCAGTTGCCCGGTTTGGCCGCGAACTTGCTCCACTGCGCGTACAGCGTGACTGTCGCGCCGTTCGTGGTGGTGAGGTTCTTCACTGTCTGCATGTCGGCGTAGGCGATGGCGCCGGTCTTGCTGGTGCTCCACCCGGCGAACTGGTAGCCGTCGCGGGCGTATCCGTTCGGCGACAGCGCGGCCTCGGTGTCGTAGCTGAAGGTCTGACCGGCGGTCGTGCCGTTGTTGGACCCGTTGCCGTCATATCGCACGGTGTAGGTGTTGGCAGCGAAGTCGGCCTCGACCGCGACCGGCTGGCCCGGCACCGTGAAGGTGTTGTTCTTCGCGACGGATACGCCGCCCGAGGTCACCTTCCAGGAGTCGAGGTGGTAGCCGGCGTCGGCCGTCGCGGTCAGAGTGGCCGTCGAGCCCGTCGCGGCGTACCAGCCGCCACCGGAGAGGCCGGCGGTGCCGTGCCCTGCGCTGGTCACCGTGACCTGCTCGGCATCGGTCGGCAGCCATGCGGCATACAGCGTGATGGCGGCGCCGTCGGTGGCCGTGAGGTTGGTGACGTTCTGCCCGTCGGTGTAGGTCGGGGCGCCGCCGGCCGTCGTCGCCCAACCGGCGAAGGTGTACCCGTCGCGGGAGAGGGTGCTGCCGGACAGGGCCGCGGTCTGGTCGTAGGTGAGCGTGCTGTCGGCGATGCTGCCCGCGCCGCCGTTGGCGTCGTAGTGCACGGTGTAGGTGTTCGGGGCGAAGCTCGCCTGCACCGTCACGGGGTCATCGCCCTGGAGGAAGGTGTTGCCCGCCCCGACGGTCGGAGCCCCCGTCGCCGGCGACGTCACGGTCCACGAGGCGAAGTGGTACCCGGTGTCGGCGTGCGTCGTCAGCGTGACGGTGTCACCGGTCTGCGCCGGGTTCGGGCTCGCCGATGCCGTGCCATGGCCGCCGCTGGTCACTGTGACCGCCTTCGGGGCGCCCGTGGTGTAGTTCGCGAGCACCTGCCCGGCGCTGATCACGCTGCCGTAGTAGTCGAAGTCGTCGACCAGCCCGTCAAGCGGCTGCGCATACGCGCCCGTGCCGTCCTGACCGATCTGGAACGGCAGCCCGCTGTCGAGCGTGGTCGCCGTCCAGGCCTTGGTCGCCACGAGCTGGCCGTTGACGTATACGAGATAGGTCTTGGTCGCACTGTCGACGACGAAGGCGACGTAGTTCCATGCGCCGACGGTCTCGATGAGGCCCGAACTCTTGTCCGCAGCCGACCCGTTCCCGACGTTAGCCATCAACGCGGTCTTGGATGCCGTGGAGTCATTGGTGCTGTTGTTGAAGAGAAGGACGCCCGTGTTCTTGCTCGACGCCCAGTTCTCATTGCCGAAGATCGCGGCGTCGGCGGAGGCCGAGTTCTCCTTGTACCAGAACTCCACCGACATGCTGCCGCTCAGGGTCGTCGCGGAGTTGCGCGGGATCGTGATGAAGCTCTTGGCGCCGCTCGTGGTGGATACGTGCGCGGCGTCGCCGTGGACGCCGGTCGCATACGCTGCCGTGCCCGACCAGGAGCCGTTGTACCCGTTGCCGGACGAGTCGGCCACCGTGGTGCCCGAGTCACCGTCGAAGGTGTAGGCGACGGTCGGCTTGACGTCCTGCGAAGCGGGCCGGTTCGCAAGGTAGTCGGCCTGGATCTGGTCGGCGCTGATGGCCTGGTCGTAGTAGTCGAAGTCATCGACATAGGCGTCGTCGTACTCGCCGTATTGGCCGGTTCCGTCGTTGCCGATGTACCACGGGTACTTGTTGCGGGTGTCGAAGAAGCCGTTGGCCGCCGTCACCGTGGCCGGGTTGGGCCCGTAGGCGCTGACCGGCGCCAGCACGCCGTCGATGTAGTAGCTGAGCGTTTTCGCGGTGGCGTCGTACACGATCGAGTACTGCACCCACTGGTTCTGGAAGGTCGAGATGTTGTTCTGCATCGCGTAGTTGCCGGTGCTGAAGCCGGCGCCCGAGCAGAAGCGCTGCCCGTAGCCGCCGTTGTGATAGAAGCTCAGGCCGGGGTCACCGCACGAGCCGAAATCCTGGTTGCCGAAGAAGACGGAGTCGGATGCCTCTTTCACGTCGTACCACCAGAACGAGACCGCGAAGCTCGTCGTGCCGTCGGTCTTGCCCGTCACCAGCGGCAGCTGGATGTTGTTGTTGCCGTTGCCTGCGTTGACGTGAGCGGCCTTGCCCGTGCCGTTCAGGCCGGTGACGTATGCGGGCGTGCCCGCGACGGACGGGCTGGATCGCCACGAGCCGTCGTAGCCGTTGCCCGACGAGTCGGTCACGGTCGTGCCCGAGTCATTGTCGAAGGTGTACGAGACGGTCGGCGCAACCGTCGCCGGCGCCGCAGCCGATGCCGCGGCGGCGTGGGCGGGCTCCGCGGTGGCGGAGAGCGCCGTGAGCCCGGTGATGCTCAAGGCGAGAACGGCGCCGACAGCAGCGACGCTGCGGGTCAGGGAGAGCGACGACCGGCGTCGCGACGGCGAGCGAAAAGACATGGACTTCTCCATCAGAGGTGGGGGCTGAGCGGAGCGAGAGGGGATTCAGGCCTGAGCGACGCGGCCGGCGTAGCGCTGGGTCCAGCCGGTGCCGGTGTCGGCCGTGATGATGACGTCGTAGTAGCCCTCTTCAGTGGGCCACGTGAAGGTCTTCGACTTTCCGGCTGGCACCTCGATCGCGGTGTCCCGGCCGAGGAAGTCGTTCCGCGTGAATTCGAAGCGCACGTCGCGGTGGCCGGTCGCGGCCAGCGTGAAGACGACGCTGCCGTTGCCCGACTTGCCCTTCACGAGCTTTGCGGTGACGACCGGGATCTTCGCGTCGTGCTCTTCGGGCGGGACGAGCTGACCCGCGAAGGACCGGACGAAGTGGTCGGGGCCGTAGAACGACAGCGCGTACTTGCCGTCGGTCTGAGTGGCATCCCAGATGTACGAGTTGCCCTTCGTGTTGTTCACGGTCATGGGCAGCGCGTCCTGACCGAGGCCGAGCGGCTCGGCGCCCGTCAGCCGCGGCAGGTACTTGTCGGCGAGTCCGACGAGGCTCACCGCCTTGCCGGCATCCCCGCCCTCATAGGTGAAGTCGACGGTGACGGTGCCGGCCTTGCGGTTCTCGGAGAGCACGCCGTGGGTCTGATACGGAAGCGGCCGCACTTTGAGCGGACCGCTCGTCGGCTGCGCAGGCAGAACCTGGGCGCCGACAGCGGGCTGCGGCACGGTCGGCAGGGAGCTGTCAGCGACGACCGCAGCGTGCAGGTCGTCGCGTGCCGGCAGCTCGGGGTAGGAGTTGTCGAAGTGGCCGAAGTCGATCGCGGTGAGCAGGTCGCCCGAGACACTGCGCCGCCAGGCGCTGATGTTCTCGCAGACCGCCGGCTTGCCGAGGAACTTCGTCCACTTCTCCAGGAACTGGATCGTCGACGTGTGGTTGAACACCTCCGTGGCGACGTAGCCGCCGCGCGTCCACGGCGACACAAGGGTCACGGGGATGCGGCCGCCGAAGCCGGCCCACAGGCCGGGTGCGCGCTCCCCCGCTGTGCCCACCTCGGGGATCGGCGGAGTGACGTGGTCGAAGAAGCCGCCGTCGCCGATCCGGTTCGCGCCGTTGGGCTCGTCGAAGGTGATGATGATCAGCGTCGAGTCCCAGAGGTCGGGGTTGTCGTGCACCGCCTGGATCACCCGGTCGCAGTACATCGCGCCGTGGTCCGGTGCGTTGTTGGGGTGCTCGCTCCATGCGGCGGGCGAGGTCACCCACGACACCTCCGGCAGCGTTCCGTCCGCGCAATCGGCGATGAAGTCCTTCAGCACGTAGTCGAGCGCCGTCACGTCGCTGGTGACGCCCGCGGGAACGGGCTCATAAGGCACGACGACGGCGCCGCGATCGAGCAGGCCGCCCTCTGCCTTGTCCGCGTCGGATGCCGTCGCCGGGTTGTAGCGCGCGAAGTCGCGCAGCAGGTTGTCCTCGAAGTCGCCGAGCCAGCCCGTGTCGGGGTTGTTGTTGACGTACATCTTCCAGGTGACGCCGGCGTCCTGCAGCACCTCGGGGTAGGTCTTCCACTTGAACAGGAACTGACCGTTGTTGTTGTTGTTGATCCGCGGGCCGCCCCCGAGCGTGCCGTCCGGGTCGTTGGTTCCGGTCCAGTGCATGATCCGGTTCGGGTCGGTGCTGGTGTTGAGCGCGCAGAAGTAGTGGTCGGCAACCGTGTACGCCTTGGCAAGCGCGTGATGCCAGGGGATGTCCTCCGCCTCGAAGTACCAGGGGCGCGAGCTGGTGTTCTGGGCGTTGTACTTCGTCGTGTCCGCGCGGTAGGGCAGCAGGTATCCCTCGGTGCGGCTGTTCGGCTCGTAATAGTTCGTGCGGCCGTTCTGCCACGTCAGCACCTGTTTGTCGCCGAAGCCGCGCGAGCCCGGCAGGTCGAGGGTGCCGAAGTAGTGATCGTAGGAGCGGTTCTCCTGCATTACGATCACGACATGCTTGAGGTCGGCCATGGTCCCCGTCCGACCGGTCGTCTTGGCCGAAGCCGCAGAGGACTTGGTGATGCCGGCGGTGTAGCCGGCAGAGGCCGCGACTCCGACGCCCGCCGCGGCGCCCACGAGCTGCAGGATCTGACGGCGCGACAGCCGGCCGCCATTGGGGTGGGGCTGCTCGGCAGCCTCGGCGGTCTGCTCCGCGGGGAACGGGAAACCGGGCTCGTTCTCAGACATGGATTCACCTCGTTGGGGGGAAGACAAATCGGACGCGCCACGTCAAGACGAGTTGTTATGACAACGGTGGCGCCTGCTCAATCTCCCGTGCCCCGTTTGGGCGGTCAAGGTCCGGTGCAAAACGATCCGTCGCAATTCATTCGGCGTTCATCGAGGCCGTTGAGGGTCCGGAATCCGTACTCGATCTGGAGTCATAACAAGCCGTGACCGCACCACTTCACGAGCGCATCGCCGCGGACCTGCGCGACCGCATCGAGTCCGGCATCCTCGCGGTCGGCGACCCCGTGCCCTCCGAGGCCGAGCTGCAGCAGGAGTGGAACGGCTCGCGGGCCCCGGTGCGGCAGGCGCTGGCCGCCCTCCGCGCCGAGGGCCTGATCGCGGGCGGCCGGGGACGACCACCGATCGTGCAGCGGCACCAGGTCAGCCAGCCGTTCGACACCTTGCTCTCGTTCTCCAGCTGGGTGCAGCTGATGGGCAGGACCCCCGGGCAGCGCACCATCGAGCTCGCCCGCCGCGGGGCCGACGCCGAGGTAGCGGAACACCTCGGAGTCGAGGTCGGCGACCCGGTCGTTCAGCTCATCCGGGTCCGCTCGATGGACGACGAGCCCGTCATGATCGAGCGCACCTCGTTCACGTTCGAGTACGGCAGGACCTTGTTCGAGCACGACCCGGACGGCGGCTCGATATACTCGCACCTCATCAGCCTGGGTCTCGAGGTCGGCGTCGCGCGCCACGTCATCGACGCGGTGCCCGCCACGTCCGCCGACCAGCGCTTGCTCGGCATCAAGCCCGGCACTCCCCTGCTTCGGGAGCAACGCACCGCCCACACGATCGGCGGCGACGTGTTCGAGTACTCCGACGACCGCTATCGGGCCGACCGCGTCTCCTTCACCATCCACAACACTCCGGAGGGGCGCGCGTCCCTCGGTCGCACGCCGCCGGCCGGAAGCTGAAGGCCGCCGCCTCAGCGACAGGAGGCACAAGCCAGACGGCCCCGCAGGCGGAGCCGGAAAAGAAAAAGGCCCCATGAGGGGCCTTCTTCTCGAGTTCTGGTAGCTGAGGCGGGACTCGAACCCGCGACCTCACGATTATGAGTCGTGCGCTCTCACCAACTGAGCTACTCAGCCAAGAGGAGATGAGAGCCCCGAGTCAGGATTGAACTGACGACCCCTTCCTTACCATGGAAGTGCTCTACCACTGAGCTATCGGGGCGTTCGCCATGTCGTCTGAGCAAACAGAGCCGCTGGCAACCTGCAAGAGCATAACAGAGCGATCTCGGCGCGAAGAAATCGTGAGCGGGTTTAACCGGATGCCTGAGCGAGACGCGCCCCGCAACCCCTCGGCATCCCACCCGCGCCCCGATAGCGTGAATCGCATGGCTTCAGAGTGGTGGCGCAGCGCAGTGATCTACCAGGTGTACCCGCGGTCTTTCGCGGACTCCAACGGTGACGGCATCGGGGATCTGCCCGGCATTACGAGCCGACTCGAGGCCATCGCCGATCTCGGCGCCGATGCCGTCTGGCTCTCGCCGTTCCAGCCGTCGCCGCAGCACGACGCCGGCTACGACGTCGCCGACTATGTGGGCGTCGCCCCGCTCTTCGGAACCCTCGACGACTTCGATGCCCTCGTGGCACGCGCCCGAGAGCTCACGCTCAAGGTCATCATCGATCTGGTTCCGAACCACACCTCAAGCGAGCATGCGTGGTTCCGGGCAGCGCTCGCCGCCGGGCCCGGGTCCCCCGAGCGCGATCTCTACATGTTCCGCGACGGCAAGGGCGACGGCGGCAACGAGCCCCCGAACAACTGGGAGTCCGTGTTCGGCGGGGCAGCCTGGACGCGCATCACCGAGGCCGACGGCAGCCCCGGGCAGTGGTACCTGCACCTGTTCGATGAGAGCCAGCCCGATCTCAACTGGCGGTCGCCGACGGTGCGCGCCGCCTTCCGCGACATCCTGCGATTCTGGCTCGACCGCGGGGTCGACGGGTTCCGCGTCGACGTCGCACACGGCCTGATCAAGGCCGAGGGCCTGCCGGACTACAACCCCCCGAAGCATCAGGCCTCGATGGGGGGCCACACGGGCGCGGAGGACGTCGAGGACAAGCCGGAGCAAGCTCCCTATTGGGGTCAGGACGGCGTGCACGAGATCTTCCGCGAGTGGCACCAGGTGCTCGCCGAGTACGACGGCGATCGCGCCCTCTGCGGTGAGGCCTGGGTCGAGCCGCTGTCGAAGCTCGCGCAGTGGGTGCGGCCCGACGAGATGCAGCAGACCTTCAACTTCAGCTACCTGCTCACCGAGTGGCAGGCCGAGGCGCAACGCGAGGTCATCCAGGAGTCGATCGAGGCCTTCCAGTCCGTCGGCGCCCCGTCGACGTGGGTGCTCTCGAACCACGATGTGCTGCGGCACGCGACCCGGCTCGCGCTCGCCTTCGACAGCCCGCAGGGGGCGGGACTCGGCCCGCGCGACATCCCGAATCTGCCCGAGCGCCATTTCGCGCTGCGCCGGGGGCGTGCCGCCACGGCGCTCATGCTCGCGCTTCCGGGCTCCGCCTATCTCTACCAGGGCGAGGAACTCGGCTTGCCGGAGGTCGCCGACCTGCCGGACGAGGTGCGCCAGGATCCGACGTGGTTCCGGACGGGCGGCGAACGCTATGGGCGAGACGGATGCCGCGTGCCGATCCCGTGGGAGGCGAACGCCCCCGCCTACGGCTTCAGCCCGAGCGGTGCCTCGTGGCTGCCGCAGCCGCCGGAGTGGGCCGAGCTGGCACGTGACGAGCAGGAATCCGACCCCGGGTCGACCCTCGCGATGTATCGGGAACTGCTGGCCCTGCGGCGGGAGCATGCTCTCGGTGAGGGATCGGTCGAGTTCCTCGACGGTTTCGGCGAAGACGTCGTCGCCCTTCGCAACGGCGACGTCACGGTGATCTCGAACCTCGGCGGGTGGGACTTCTATCTGCCCGACGGCCGGGTCATCGGTGCGAGCGCGCCGGTCGGCCGAAACCTGCCGCCGGACACCACCGTCTGGATGATCTCGGAGTAGCGGGTCAGAGTCCGTAGGACACCGATCCGGTCCTGCAGCTCGCGACACGCGGGCGACGGGTGCCGACACTCCCGAATCGGTGTCCCGCGGAGCGTCACGCCTCCGCGGCGAGCGCGTTCCCATCGAGGCCGTAACGCACACCGTACTCCGCGATCACCCGGCGGGTTCCCGCCGGCACCTGCAGCCGCCGCGGGCTGAAGCTGTGGATCGGGAACACCACCGGCGGCGCGATCCGCTCGACCATGGCGTGCAGGTCGTCGGCCGTCGCGTGCCCGCTCGACCCCGCGAACCGCAGCTCGACGCCGAGCTTCCCGAGCCAGGCGATGAAGGGCCGCCACCACGTGTCGAAGTCGCCGAGCGGCTGGCCGTTCGAGTGCAGCAGCACGTCGCCGGCACGAAGCGGCAGGTCGAGCAGGCTCGGCAGGTCGTGCGGATCGGGCATGACGACGAAGCGTTCGGGCGCGGCCCGCACCGCATCGAGCGAGACGGTCTCGATGGGGAATCCGTCACCCCGCGCGCTCGCCACGGCGTCACGGTGACCGTGCGCCTGCGGCCGGCTCTCGTCCCATGTGACGATGCCCTGCCAGCCCAGCCGCGCGAACAGGG
>Ga0164242_10008117_pt1 | contig 11404 bp, 11 predicted proteins | sample OricomgcompostMG_FD_108783 | JGI IMG/M metagenome (GOLD analysis project Ga0164242, IMG submission 108783) | Miracle-Growth compost microbial communities from Emeryville, California, USA - Original compost - Miracle growth compost (MG) ...
ATCTTCGAAGTCGGTCTCGGCGGCCGGCTGGATGCGGTGAACGTGCTGGATGCGGACGTTGCCATCGTCACCAGCGTGGACATCGACCACACCGAATACCTGGGCGACACGCGCGAGCAGATCGGCTTCGAGAAGGCCGGCATCTACCGATCCGGCCGGACCGCCATTTGCGGCGATCCCGAGCCGCCGCAGTCGCTGGTGCGCCACGCCGAGGCGATCGGCGCCGATCTGTGGCTGTTCGGGCGCGATTTCAACTACCAGGGCGACCGCCAGCAATGGAGCTTCAACGCGCGCGGCCAGCGCCGCAACGCGCTCGCCTATCCGGCCCTGCGCGGCGCCAACCAGTTGCTGAACGCCTCCGCCGTGCTGGCCGCGCTGGAAGCCTTGCGCCTGCGCCTGCCGGTCGGCGCACAGGACGTGCGCAACGGGCTGGCGAGCGTGGAACTGGCGGGGCGCTTCCAGGTGCTGCCGGGACGGCCGACGGTGATCCTCGACGTCGCCCACAATCCGCACGCGGCGGCCACGCTGGCGCAGAACCTGGGCAGCATGGGCTTCCATCCCTACACCTACGCAGTGTTCGGCGCGATGCAGGACAAGGACATCGACGGCATCATCGCGCACCTGCAGCCGCACGTCGACCACTGGTGCGTGACGGACCTGCCGCTGCCGCGCGCGGCGACGGCTGCCGGCATCGCGCAAAAGTTGCGGGATGCGGGATGCGGCGATCGGGCATCCGTTGCAAACACGGAACGCAGCGTGCGCACCTTCGCGTCTCCGGCGGAAGCTTTCGCCGATGCACTCAGCCGCGCAGGTGAAAATGATAGAATTGCGGTCTTCGGATCGTTCCTGACGGTTGCCGGTGTGATGGCATACCGCGACGCCGGACACCATTGACGCACATCAGACACATCGTATGAGCTTGCTCTCGGTTTTTCGCAAAAAGCAGGAACCATCCGGCACCGGCAGCGATTTCCGTTCACGGTCCGACGAAGAAAAACCGGCGCGCAAGCGCCGCCAGGGAGCCAAGCGGGACGAGGCGGTCGATCCGGTGCTGCCCGAAAAGAAGCGGGCGCGCCGGCGCCTGATCGGCGCGATCGCCCTGGTGCTGGCCGCCGTGATCGGGCTGCCGATGATACTCGACTCCAGTCCCAAGCCGCTGTCCAGCGACATCGCCATCCAGATTCCATCGAAAGACGCCGTCGCGCCACTCGCGCCGGATGCTGCGCCGCCCGCGCAACCGGCGGTTTCTGCTCCTGCAGCGGCAGGCGGCGAGACCAAGCCGGCCTCGGCGAAACCGTCTGCGCCTTCCCCCGCGCAGGCGGCCGCCCAGCCTGAAGCAAAGACGCCCGCCGCCGCGTCGCGCCACGAGGCGCCGCCCGCACCTCCGCCGGCCGCACCTTCTGCCACCGCTACCGCCAAGACATCGGCCCAGCCGGACACGGGCACGCATCCAGCAACGAAAACCAAGTCGGCCGATGCGGCCCGGGCGCTTGCCATACTGGAAGGCAAGTCGCCTTCGGCTGCGCCGGCGGCGTCCGGCAAGGTCGCCGTGCAGGTCGCCGCACTGGCAAGCAGGGAAAAAGCCGATGCGCTGCAGCGCAGGCTGAAGGGCGCGGGATTGCATGCCTACACTGAAAAGGTCGCCACGTCGTCGGGCAGCTGGATCCGCGTCCGCCTGGGGCCGTTCGCCAGCGAGGCGGAGGCGGAGAAGGCGCGTGCCAGGCTGATCAAGCTGGGCTTGCAAGGCAAGCTCGTGCCGGCCTGACGCCATAGCGGGCGGGCTGCCGTGACGATTTTCGATTATCTGGTTTTATTTATACTGGTTTGCTCGGTACTGATCAGCACCTTGCGCGGACTGGTGAAGGAAGTGCTGTCGCTGGCCGGCTGGATCGTCGCCTTCGCGGTTGCCAACGCGTACAGCGAAGCGCTGGCGCCCATGATCGGCAGGCTGATTCCGGGCGCCACGACGCGTTTGATCGTCGCCTTCATTGCATTGTTCATCGGCGTACGCATATTGGTAGGGCTGCTGACGATGACGCTGGACGCGGTGGTCAAGGCGAGCGGACTGTCGCTGGCGGATCGCGGGTTGGGCGCGCTGTTCGGATTGGCGCGCGGCGTCGTGATCATCCTGGCCGCGGTATTGTTGTGCGGCATGACGGCCGTGCCGCAGCAGCCTTTCTGGCGGAACGCCTTGTTCAGTCCGTTGGCCGAGCGCGCCGCGCGGTCCGTGCTGCCGTTGCTGCCGGACACGTTCGCGCAGCGCATCCGGTTCTAGCGGCTTGGCTGTTGCAGTTTTGATTTGTCTTTGTTGAGGAGTCCACCATGTGTGGCGTTATCGGCGTCGTCTCTCACACCCCCGTCAACCAACTCATCTACGATGCGCTGTTGTTGCTGCAGCATCGCGGGCAGGACGCCGCCGGCATCGCGACCGACAGCGGCCACGCATTCGCGATGCACAAGGCCAACGGCCTGGTGCGGGACGTGTTCCGCACCCGCAACATGCGTTCGCTGCCCGGCAACGCGGGCGTCGGCCAGGTGCGCTATCCGACCGCCGGCTCGTCCAGCGAAGAGGAGGCGCAGCCGTTCTACGTGAATGCGCCGTTCGGCATCATTCTGGCCCACAACGGCAACCTGACCAACTGGGAACAGCTGAAGATCGAGATGTTCAAGAACGATCGCCGGCACATCAACACCACGTCGGATTCCGAGGTGCTGCTGAACGTGCTGGCGCACGAGATCCAGCAGGCGACCACCGCCTATTCGCTGGATCCCGCCGCGCTGTTCAAGGCGGTGTCGGTACTGCACAAGCGCGTGCGCGGCTCCTATGCGGTCACCGCGCAGATCGCCGGCTACGGCCTGCTGGCTTTCCGCGATCCGTACGGCATCCGTCCGCTGTGCATCGGTTTCAACGAAACCGAGAAGGGCCCGGAATACCTGGTGGCGAGCGAATCGGTGGCGCTGGAAGGCCTGGGCTTCCGCTTCCTGCGCGACGTGCTGCCGGGCGAGGCGATCTTCATCGACATCGACGGCAAGCTGTACAACCAGCAATGCGCGGAGAATCCGTCGCTGAATCCGTGCGCGTTCGAATTCGTCTATTTCGCGCGCCCCGATTCGATCATCGACGGCGCGTCGGTGTATGCCACCCGCCTGAAGATGGGCGAATACCTGGCCGAGAAGGTCAAGCGCGAGATTCCGCTCGGCGACATCGATGTCGTGATGCCCATTCCCGATTCGTCGCGTCCGGCGGCGATGGAGCTGGCGCTGAAGCTTGGCATCGAGTACCGCGAAGGCTTCATCAAGAACCGCTACATCGGCCGCACCTTCATCATGCCGGGACAGGGTACGCGCAGGAAGTCGGTGCGCCAGAAGCTGAATGCCATCGGTGCCGAGTTCAAGGGCAAGAACGTGCTGCTGGTCGACGACTCCATCGTACGCGGCACCACCAGCCGCGAGATCGTGCAGATGGCGCGCGAATCGGGCGCGAAGAAGGTGATGTTCGCGTCGGCGGCGCCGCCGGTGAAATATCCGAACGTGTATGGCATCGACATGCCGACGCGCGCGGAACTGATCGCGTATGGCCGTACCGACGAGGAAGTCTGCCGCGAAATCACCGCCGATGCGCTGATTTACCAGGACCTGGATGCGCTGAAGCGTTCGATCTCGGACGTGAATCCGGCGCTGAAGAGCCTGGAAGCGTCCTGCTTCGACGGCGTGTACGTCACCGGCGACATTTCGCGCGATTATCTGGATCGCATCGAATTTGCGCGTCACAATATGAAGGTGCAGTCGGAAGACGTCATCCGCTCGCAACTGAATCTGAACCTGGCACAAGTCGATTGACGACACGCGGGGCCGCAGCAACCGATGCCTGATTGCGCGCGCGTGCAATCAGGCATTTTTTCTTGATCATCATGAACCAACAAAAAAAATACGGCTTCACCACGACGACCCTGCACAGCGACCGCCGCAGGACGATCGAACATGGTTCGCTGCACAAGCCTATCCACACCTCGGTGACGTTCGGCTACGAGGATGCGCGCGAACTGGCCACGGTGTTCCAGGGGCGGCAGCCCGGCTATCGCTACGGCCGCCAGGGCAATCCGACGGTCGCCGCGCTGGAAGACAAGATCAACCGCATGGAAGACGGCCAGTCGACGATCTGCTTTGCGACCGGTATGGCGGCGATCGGCGCGATCGCGCAGGCGCTGCTGCGCGAAGGTGACCACGTGGTGTCGTCGGCCTTCCTGTTCGGCAATACCAACAGCCTATGGCAGACGGTGGGGCTGCTGGGCGTCGATATCTCGATGGTGGATGCGACCGATGTGGCAAACGTGGAAGCGGCCCTCACGCCCGCCACGCGCCTGGTGTTCGTCGAGACCATCGCCAATCCGCGCACGCAGGTGGCCGATCTGGCGCGCATCGGCAAGCTGTGCGCCGAACGCGGCATCCTGTACGTGGTCGACAACACGATGACCTCGCCCTATTTGTTCCGTCCGAAGACGGTCGGCGCCAGCCTCGTCGTCAATTCGCTGACCAAGTCCATCGGCGGCCACGGCAATGCGCTGGGCGGTGCGTTGACCGATACCGGGCTGTACGACTGGGCGCGCTATCCGAACATCCTGGATACCTATCGGCGCTATCCGGCGCCGCAATGGGGCATGGCGCAGATCCGCGCCAAGGCGTTGCGCGACTTCGGCGCTTCACTGGGGCCGGAAGCCGCGCACCATCTCGCCGTGGGTGCCGAAACGATGGCGCTGCGCATGGATCGGGAATGCGCCAATGCACTGGCCGTGGCGTGCATGCTGGAAGCCGACGAACGGGTTGCCGCCGTCCATTATCCGGGGCTGCCGTCGCATCCGCAGCACGCGTTGGCGACCGCGCTATTCCGTTCGTACGGCAGCCTGTTCAGTTTCGAGCTGAAGGCAGGCATCGACTGTTTCGATTACCTGAACCGGCTGGACATCGCGGTATCCGCCAGCAACCTGGGCGACACCCGCACGCTGGTGATTCCGGTCGCGCACACGATCTTCTACGAAATGGGCCCGGAACGGCGCGCCGGCATGGGCATCGCCGAATCGCTGATCCGCGTGTCGGTCGGCATCGAGGATACGGAAGACTTGGTCGCGGATTTCGGCCAGGCGCTCGGCGCGGGCTAAATCGGCGGCGCGGCGCTATCTGAAAAGCTGCTGCGCCGCCAGCGCATCGCGCAGCTTCGTGCTTTCTGGCGGCACGTAGTTCCGCATGCGGACGAGCAGCGCCGACGGTGCGGCTTCGCACAGCAGCAGCGCGGCTTGCCGTTCGCTCACGAAACCTTGCGTCACCTGGGTCTGCAGGAAGGCCGCCAGGCCGTCGTAGAAGCCCGCCACATTCAGCATGCCGATCGGCTTGCGGTGGAAACCGAGCTGGGCCCAGGTCAGGATTTCGAACAGCTCTTCCAGTGTGCCGATGCCACCCGGCATCGCGATGAAGCCGTCCGCCAGTTCCGCCATCAGCGCCTTGCGCTCGTGCATGTCCTGCACCACATGCTGTTTCGTCAAGCCGGTATGTCCCACTTCCTTGTCCAGCAGGGCTTGCGGGATCACGCCCGTGACGCTGCCGCCGAGACGCAGCACTTCGTCCGCGATCACGCCCATCAATCCGACTTTCCCGCCGCCATACACCAGCGCGATGCCGCGCGCGACCATTTCGTTTGCCAGGGAGCGGGCGGCATCCGCATAGACGGTGCCGTTGCCGAACGAGGAGCCGCAATAGACGCAAAGGGATTTCATGTCGTGCCGGTTGCCGTGATCAACGAGGAACGGTGCATTATGAAGGAGGGCGGCGCATCGCGCCTACCGCATGCCGTCCGCGCCGACGACGCGCGTTCCCGCCAGTCGGTCGTGCAGGAACTGCCCGCGCGGATCGAGGCGGGCCGTCAGCGCCCACGCCAGCACATTGGTCAGCAGCAGTGCGACGACCGCCCATCCCTGCGCCTGAATGGCACAGGCGACGGCGAGGCCGGGAAGAAACCACAGCCATGCCAGCAGGTAGCGCATCACGGCGTGCCGTAGCGTCAACGGCAGCCCGTCCGCGGTGACGAGGCGCAGGCGCCAGGTCTTCATTGGCAACGTCTGGCCGCGCATCCAGAACCAGACGAAATAGAAGCCGATGACGAGGAACAGCCAGCCCTGCAACGCATGGCGCAGGTGGAGCGCGTGGCGCTGCTGGAAGGCGATGCCGAACAGCAGGCCGGCGATCACGACCACGCCGAACAGCATGACGCCTTCGTAGAGAAAGGCGCCGAGGCGGCGCCGTAGCGTCGGCACGCCGGACGTGGCTGGTACGTCTGGTTTGATCAGGGGGGCGGAGCTGCCGGTGGGGTGGTGGTCGGAGCCGTGGAAGACGCCGGTATCGCCCGCGTCGCAGGAGAAGGCGTCGCGCCGGGAATCTCCGGGTGCGTCGGCGGGGAAGGTTTGGTCATGGTGTGCGAAGACATAGGCGGGTTCGCCACCTGCCTCTTGGTCGCCTTGTTGGCCAACTGCCGTTTCTTTTCCTCCGGAAGCTGCTGGTACTGTTTCCAGCGCTCCGACCGCTGCTCCGGCGGCAGCTTCTTGACGCGCGCATAGTTCTGCCGCGCCAGTCGTCTCTGTTCCGGCGACAGGCGCACCCAGTCGCGCATCCGTTGCTGCATGCGCGACTGCTCGCTGGGCGACATCTTCTGGTATCTGTTGGCGAGTTCCAGCCATTTTTCCTTGCGGAAGGTACTCAGTTTGCTCCATTCCGGCTCAAGCGGCGCGAGCGCCTGGCGATGGGCGGGCGTCAGTTGGCTCCAGTAAGGCCGGGAGCCGTGCCGGACCGGCGCAGCGTGTCCGCTTGCCGGCGTCCCGGACGCCGCCTTTCCCGTCGCGGCGGAAACCGAGGCGCGCGTGACGTCGTTGGCCGCATAGACCACGATACTGCCGATCGAAATCACCAGCAAGGCGATACCGATTGTTTTCCGGAAACGCTTCACGTTTGCGGAAAAAATCCCTGCTTCCATTCCTAGTTGGCCTCTTTGGCTAGATAGACGTTGAAGCCATGGTCTAGGTAGGCGGAGAGCGGCAATTCATCTGTCAACACGGCGGCGTCGATCGAGGCCGTTTCGATGACTTGCTGGCGTTTTTCCGCGCGATGGATACCGATCAGGCCAAATACGAGCGCGATCAGGGGAAGGATGGCGCCCACGCGTCCCAGCCACGCCTGCACCGGATGCAGCGAGAAGGGCGTGGGCGCATGGCCGGCGGCAGCGGTGCGCGGCAGCACCGCCCGGGCGAGCGCCTTGCGCTTCTTGCGGGACAGCGCGATCCTGCGCGCCGAAGCGAGGCGTCCGGTCGCGGATGCGGGCATGGTCTGGATGTTCTGGTCAAGTGCGTGACGCACTTTGTAGGCAAAGGCCAGGTCTTTCGTGTTCATAGGTAAATTCCTTTGGCCCGCAGCGCCTGGGCCAAGGCATGGACTGCACGCGAACAATGGGTTTTCACGCTTCCTTCCGAGCATCCCATCGCGATCGCTGTTTCCGCCACATTCAGGTCCTGCCAATAACGCATCAGGAAGGCTTCGCGTTGACGGGAGGGGAGGTTTTCGATCTCCTGCTCGATCAGTTCGAGCACCTGCTTGCGTTCCAGCTTGGCAAGGCCCGATTCGGAGCCGTAGCTGCCGGCTTCTGCTTCGACCAGGTCCATCGGATCGAAATTCTCCTGGTCTTCCTGCTTGCCGCCGAAGCTGGAGAACAGGCTGATCCACGAACTGCGCACCTTTTCCCGCCGGAAATAGTCGTGGATGGTGTTTTGCAGGATGCGCTGGAACAGCATCGGCAATTCCGCGGGCGGCTTGTCGCCGTACCGTTCGGCGAGCTTGATCATTGCATCCTGGACAATGTCCAGCGCCGCCTCTTCCTTGCGAACCGCGTAGGTCGCCTGCTTGAAGGCACGGCGTTCCACGCTTTCCAGAAAATCCGAAAGTTCTTGATCAGTTGCCATTGGACGCAGCATGCGCGCATGCTGCCGGGGACGTTACGGTTGGCCGGCCGCTGGGAGCGGCCGCTTCTGGTTTTTCAAATAGCAGGCATGCTAGCAAAAAAGCTGCGTTTGCGGCAATTTTTGCCCAAAACCCTTGATTTCTAAAGGATTTTGCGGCGATTTGACTTGACCGGATCAAGGCAAAGCATTAATGTAACGTTCCCCTTTGCAATACAGAGGGCCAGTCTTTGCATGTTGCCCACCACGCAGCCCCGTACAAGACGCGCTTAAACAGCTGTTTGCTCTAACCCGTGCCACAAGCGCGAGAATCCCCAGCACTGCTTCAGAAGCCCAGGCCGAACGAGTCGCGTTGAGCGCCGGTTTGAAGCACGCCTACAGGCGTGTGACGAATCGACGTGACCGCACGAAAAAGGGACGCCCAGGCGACTGCCGCATCCTGAGGATTCATCAGGAGAGAGCATCCGATCAATTTCCAATGGACCTTGAAAGGACGTTAGCATGACTTCAGAAACAAGCAGCGCCGTCGGCGAAGAGCTGACCGGCGCAGAGATCGTCGTTCGCTGTCTGGCCGAAGAAGGCGTCGAACACGTGTTCGGTTATCCGGGCGGCGCCGTTCTCTACATCTACGACGCGATCTTCAATCACAGCAAGTTCCAGCACATCCTGGTGCGCCACGAACAGGCTGCCGTGCATGCCGCGGATGCGTATTCCCGCAGTTCCAACAAAGTCGGCGTATCCATCGTGACCTCCGGCCCGGGCGTGACGAATGCCGTCACCGGCCTCGCGACCGCCTACATGGATTCGATCCCGATGGTCGTGATTTCCGGCCAGGTGCCGTCGACCGCAATCGGTCTGGATGCGTTCCAGGAATGCGATACGGTCGGCATCACGCGGCCGTGCGTCAAGCACAATTTCCTCGTCAAGGATGTCAAGGACCTCGCGGCGACGATGAAGAAGGCTTTCTACATCGCGACCACCGGCCGTCCCGGCCCGGTGCTGGTCGACATCCCCAAAGACATCACGATGCACAAGTGCGTGTTCGACTATCCCAAGGAAGTCGAAATGCGTTCGTACAAGCCGGTCGACAAGGGCCATTCCGGCCAGATCCGCAAGGCAGTGCAGCTGCTGCTGCAAGCCGAACGCCCGATGATCTACACCGGCGGCGGCGTCATCCTCGCGAATGCATCGGAAGAACTGAACCGCCTGGTCGACAAGCTTGGCTATCCATGCACCAATACCTTGATGGGTCTCGGCGCCTACAAGGCAACCAGCGACAAGTTCATCGGCATGCCTGGCATGCACGGTACCTACGAAGCCAACATGGCGATGCAGCATTCGGACGTGATGATCGCGATCGGCGCGCGTTTCGACGACCGCGTGATCGGCAATCCGAAACATTTCGCTTCGTCGTCGCGCAAGATCATTCACATCGACATCGATCCATCGTCGATCTCGAAACGCGTCAAGGTCGACATTCCGATCGTCGGCAACGTCAAGGAAGTGCTGCAGGAATTGCTGGCGCAACTGGACGCGGCGGAAACCAAGCCGAACGCAGTGCATCTGTCCGGCTGGTGGAAGCAGATCAACGAATGGCGCAAACGCGAATGCCTGAAGTACACGCCATCGACTGAAGTCATCAAGCCGCAATCGGTCGTGCAAAAAGTGTGGGAAGTGACGAAAGGCGACGCCTTCATCACCTCCGACGTCGGCCAGCACCAGATGTGGGCCGCGCAATACTATCCGTTCGACAAGCCGCGCCGCTGGATCAACTCGGGCGGCCTCGGCACGATGGGCGTCGGCCTGCCGTACGCGATGGGCGTGCAGATGGCCAATCCGGATGCGACCGTGGCCTGCATCACCGGCGAAGCCTCGATCCAGATGTGCATCCAGGAACTGGCGACCTGCAAGCAGTACCACCTGACGCCGAAGATCATCTTGCTGAACAACCGCTTCCTCGGCATGGTGCGCCAGTGGCAGCAGCTCGAATACGGTTCGCGCTATTCCGAGTCTTATATGGATTCGCTGCCGGACTTCGACAAGCTGGTCGAGTCGTATGGCCACGTCGGCATGACGATCGACAAGCCGGCCGACCTGGATGGCGCACTGAAGGAAGCCTTCGGCATGAAGGATCGCCTGGTATTCATGAACATCATTACGGATCAAACCGAAAACGTCTGGCCGATGGTCAAGGCAGGCAAGGGCTTGACTGAAATGCTGCTGGGCTCGGAGGAACTGTAATGCGTCACATCATTTCTGTATTGCTGGAAAACGAAGCGGGCGCGCTGTCGCGCGTGGTCGGATTGTTTTCCGCGCGCGGCTACAACATCGAAACGCTGACCGTGGCGCCGACCGAGGACGCGACGCTGTCGCGCATGACCATCGCCACCAGCGGCTCGGACGACGTGATCGAGCAGATCACCAAGCATCTGAACCGCCTGATCGAGGTCGTCAAGGTCGTCGACCTGACCGAAGGCCCGTTCATCGAACGCGAGCTGATGCTGATCAAGATCCGCGCGGTCGGCAAGGAGCGCGAGGAGATGAAGCGCACCACGGACATCTTCCGCGGCCGCATCATCGACGTCACCGACAAGACCTACACGATCGAGCTGACCGGCAACAAGGCCAAGCTCGACGCGTTCATCGACGCCATCGATCGCAGCGCGATCCTGGAAACCGTCCGCACCGGCGGCTCCGGCATCGGCCGCGGCGAACGCATCCTCAAGCTTTAACGTCCCAACCGGTTTTCATACCACCAAACATCAATTAGGAACATCATGAAAGTTTTTTACGATAAAGATTGTGACCTGTCGCTGATCAAGGGCAAGAACGTCGCCATCATCGGCTACGGTTCGCAAGGCCACGCGCATGCGCAGAACCTGAACGATTCCGGCGTGAAAGTCACCGTCGGCCTGCGCAAGGGCGGCGCATCGTGGGACAAGGTCGCCAAGGCCGGCCTGAAGGTCGCCGAAGTCAACGAAGCCGTCAAGGGCGCCGACGTCATCATGATCCTGCTGCCCGACGAGAACATCGCCCAGGTCTACAAGGAAAACGTGGAGCCGAACGCCAAGCAGGGCGCCGTGCTGGCATTCGCGCACGGCTTCAACGTGCACTACGGCCAGGTCGTGCCGCGCGCCGACCTCGACGTCATTATGATCGCGCCGAAGGCGCCGGGCCACACCGTGCGCGGCACCTACGCACAGGGCGGCGGCGTGCCGCACCTGGTCGCCGTCTACCAGGACAAATCGGGCATGGCGCGCGACATCGCGCTGTCGTACGCGATGGCCAACGGCGGCGGCCGCGCCGGCATCATCGAAACCAACTTCCGTGAAGAAACCGAAACCGACCTGTTCGGCGAACAGGCCGTGCTGTGCGGCGGCGCCGTCGAACTGATCAAGGCCGGTTTCGAG